>Ga0209121_10004392_pt1 | contig 13183 bp, 10 predicted proteins | sample Cruoilmetagenom3_FD_187292 | JGI IMG/M metagenome (GOLD analysis project Ga0209121, IMG submission 187292) | Oil polluted marine microbial communities from Coal Oil Point, Santa Barbara, California, USA - Sample 3 (SPAdes) (version 2) | ecosystem: Environmental > Aquatic > Marine > Oil seeps ... | reverse complement strand
GCACCAATGATAAAGATTCATTTTGGATTATATGTATTGATTTTTATCAGGCTTGGATATACTTCTTTATTATTGCAATTATTAAAAAGTTAAGTAAACAAAGCTATCAAATATGTCTTGAATCAAGCCTGTAAATGAAATTGTACTGTGAAACTAAGGTACTGGATGACCTTTTTATTTTGTAATCTCTAGCGAATACGCTATTCCTTTGAAGACATAATCTGTAGCGCCTACGAGCCGTTCTTTTATTTCTACTGAGCCCATAAAAAGCATCATATGACCACTAGTCGATCCACTATATGTTTCAAATTTTAGTGTCAGGGGATTAAAGAAAAGAATCATAGACCCCAGGCCCGAAGCAGCCCATTGAAGATTTGAGATGATACGGACAGAAAATTTACCTTCTTTATCTGGAAGACCCAGCCCGCTGATCTCACTAAGAGAGGGATTGATAGCTAAGCGAAAAATACCTATTGCCATGATAGCAGAAGATGGGTCATCATTAAGCAACGGAAGGCTCACTGGGGAAGTATCGGGTATAACTGTATTTGGTGTGGACTGTAAGTGAGTAATATTTATTGCTCCAGAAAATGTTGTCGCCATAAATAGGAGGGTAACTAGTATGCTAAAAACCATTATTTTTTTCTTCATAGTCATTTCCTCAGTTCGAATAATGAATTAGGTGTTTATAATAGTGCGTATTCTCCAATAATGAACACGGCTGCCGATATATATGTTATTTCCCACATGATTACTTGATGGGAATAGAAGCACATTTTGTATTTGCAGAAGTTAGGTATAAAGTGGAAAAAAATTAAACATGAATGTTGGTTAAAATAATGTATGGATGCATATGAAGCTATTGTAAAGAGGAGAAGTATACGAAGATTTAAAATGACTAAGGTTTCTATGGATATTCTTAAAAAATGTGTTAATGCGGCACGATTGGCTCCCTCGGCAGCAAATCTTCAGCCGCTCCACTATGTCATCGTCACCGATAATAATCTAGTGACACAAATATTTTCTTTTATTCACTGGGCAGGTTATCTGAAATGGAGCCCCACTGTTGATGAGGGGCCACCGGCATATATTTTGGTGATACGTGATACAAAGATAACAGAAGAGGAAAAATATGATGTGGGACTTGCGGCTGAAAATATTGTTCTTACGGCACTATCAGAAGGCCTAGGAACGTGTATCTTGGCTGCATTTGACCAAAAAAAAATTAGATTGTTGTTAAATATTCCCTTGGATTATGATATCGAACTTCTGATCGCTTTGGGATATGCAAAGGAGCAATCACGTGTGGCAGAGATGACCACCTCGATTCGGTATTATCGAAGAGGTAAGATACTGTATGTCCCGAAAAGAAGACTTGAGGAAATTGTCCATATTGATACATTTTAACTAGGATTTTAATACCTTCAGGTAATCACACTATGATGATACCTAAGACCCATCCAAGGTATACTTCCCTTATGTTACGAGAAAAAATTTCTCAGGCCATGAAGAGGGGTATTGTACATGAAACAGGACTTATCGCCCATGGCCGTGGTGAAACCTTTGATTATCTTATCGGAGAAAGAACTCTACCTGTTACTAAGGGTGCTGAAAAAACAGCTGCCGCATGCCTTATTGATTCCACTCATCCAGTTATTTCAATAAATGGGAATGTTGCTGCCTTAGCAGCAAAAGAATGCTGTGATTTAGCAAAGACTGTAGGTGCACAATTGGAAGTAAACCTGTTTCATTATGACAAAGAAAGAGTATTACGAGTGGCCAAAGTACTTAAAGAAAATGGTGCAGATGCTATCCGTGGTTTACATCCTGATAAGAAAATCCCGGATCTTGATCATTCTCGGGCGAATTGTTGCTCACAGGGAATATACAAAGCAGATGTAGTAGTTGTGGCACTTGAGGATGGTGATCGATGTCAGGCCTTAAAAAATATGGGAAAAACCATAATAGCTATAGATCTTAATCCATTATCTCGGACTGCACAAACTGCCACGATTACCATTGTGGATAATGTTGTGCGGGCTCTCCCCAGGATAACAGAATGGACAAAGCAGATATCACCAGATGAGACACAAAAAATTATCCAGGATTATGATAATGAGAAGTATCTTAGGGAGGTACTGGATTATATAACCCATCGACTAAGAAATTTTGAAAAGGCAGGCATGGAACTTTTTTAGTCTTTTGATATTTTTTTCTTTTGCGATGATTTTGCTTTATGATAGTTTTTATCTTTGGTTTTATCAAGGATTAAAACCGCTACAATAACAAGTAATGCAACCACAAATGCCAGGATTGATGCTATTCCTCCAAAAACAAATACTTTATCAAATCCATATATTTTATCTCGATTGTCAACCTTGGCAAATAAACAGTAACTTTCACTATACTCAATCCCATCATATGCGCGTGCTTCAAGTGTATGGTAGCCATTGGTGAGTGCACTGGTGTTTAATTCATATAGCCATACAGTTGTCCCAAGAACTGTTGTCCAGTTGCCGGCATCAACTCTCAATTCAACCCTTTGAATTGTGGTATTACCATCCCTGTCAGTGGCCCGTCCTTGAATTGTGATTTTTCCCTTTATGGTTTGATTTTCCTGGGGTTTAGTAATGAAGAGCAATGACGGATGATTATTATAAACCTCTATCATCACGGAGGCTATTGATGAATAGACCACGCCATCGTAGGCACGTGCATAAAGGATATGGTTTCCATTGCCTACTTCTTTTGTGTTCCATAGATAGGTCCAGTTTGTTGCCCCTGTCGCCTCTTGCCAGAGCCCATTATCAATTTTTATGTCCACTCGTAGTATGGACGCAGTACTGTCGGTGTTACCTCTGAGTATTTTTGTTTCATTGAGTATTTTATTTGCCAGGGGATAAGTAATGGTTACATTAAGATGGCAATCTTGAGAGATGATTATTTCTTGGGTTAAGTGAGCCTGACCGCCATCATCATCTATTATACAAAGATAGACAGAATAGATGCCAGGGATGGCATATCGATGGCCAGGGTTTTGCTGGATGGAGGAGTGTCCATCGCCAAATTCCCAGTACCAGTCTACAATAGTTCCATCCATGTCCGAGGACATATCCATGAATGTAACAGTCATGTCATCTGATACATATGTGAAATTTCCATTTGGGGGAAGATTAGTGACAAGGATACTTTTGGAACGGGTGCCAACATTTTCATGGTTATCCATGACTGTAAGATTCACTTGATAATAGCCATTATCCGTGTATTTATGTACAGGATTTTTCAAATAACTAACTACCCCATCACCAAATTCCCATTTCCAACTGATAATACTTCCATCATCACTAGAGAAATCCATAAAATGGATGGTATCATTTGTAGATGGTGATAAGGGCGTCCAATAAAAGGAGGGTTTGGGGGGAAAACTTATGGGTTCGGAACGCGTTTTAAAACTCCAAAAATCTGAGAGGGTTTCTAGAAGAGAATCATTAGCTATGGCATACCAAGTATAGGTTGTATTATAGTCCAATTCAAACCAGACAATCTGGGCATTTGAGTTATTAGGGACATCTGAAACCTTTCCAATTAGAGTATCAATGGATGCATCATAAAATGATACATCCAACATTTCTCCATCGGGATCAGCCACGTGAACCTTGAGAGTGGGATTAACACTGATGTTGATGGCATCAGGTGCCGGATGTATGTTGATTGGTTTTAGAGGGGGATGACCACTTAGTGCTACATGAACAATCTGGCTGAAGGTCGTATTATCAATGGTGATGATATTATATCCTTGCCAATCGCTAAAATTATTTGTGCCAGCGATAGTTATTTGGATGACATCACCATGGCGATAGCCCTGACTCAGATCTAAAAGATCTACCAAATACCAGCCTGATTGATTGCTTTTACCCAAGATTCCTACTATATCGGTGAGTGTTTCAGAGGTATTAATGCTGGTAACTGTTACCAAAGCTCCGTTTGCAAAGGGCCCATTTCTTCCATATGTAGCAGACCCAACGATATAATGGAAATGAGGGGGATTTGGCGGCTGGGAATAAACGGGCACAAGGGAAGAAAAAATAATAAAGATAACCAAAACATTCAGCACGGACAAAACAAGATTTCTCCTTATCATGACTCTTCCCCCTTTAAAAACACAATGGGGTATCAGTTTATAAATATTTTCTCACTCAGGAAAGAAAAAAGATAATAAAAATCAGGCAAAAAAAAACATTTTTTTCACCAAAAAAAAAAGGATATGAATAAAAGAAATGTCAAGTACAACTTTTAATGGCAGAGCGATAATCGTAAGGTTAATATTGACCTTCCTAATTACCCCCTGAGGCAAGGATATGTATGAAGTACGTTTCCATGGGAGAGGCGGACAAGGAGCACGGATGGCTGCAGAAGCACTGGCAGATGCTGCTTTTCTAGAAGGCAACTATGCCATGGCATTTCCTTTTTTTGGTGCCGAACGACGAGGAGCACCCGTGGTTGCCTTTACACGTGTTGATAAACAAAAAATACGCATCAGGACACAAATTTATGAACCCGACTATGTCGTTGTTCTGGATGATAAATTAGTAGACCTTATTAATATTACCGAGGGACTAAAAAAGGGAGGGATGGCCATTATCAATTCAGCCAAAAAACCAGAGGATATAGATCTGGGGAAAAAAGTATCCACCGCAACCATTGATGCCACCGGCATCTCTTTGGATGTGTTAGGAGTTCCCATTACCAACTCTGCTATCCTGGGTGCTTTTGCAAAGGCTACAGGATTGCTGGACATTGATTCAATAAAAAAAGGGATTGTGGACATGTTTAGTATGCGAATGGACAAAAAACTTGCTGAAAAAAATGCCCGGGCTGCCGCCATTGCATATGACAAAACCATTGTAGGAACCTGTAAAGCCCAACGAACCTTTGAAAAAAGAAAGATGTGGCTTCCCACCTACAAGGAAATGCCCCTGGGCTTAGCTACTCCCCCCATGAAAACTGAGGCAGGCCTAGTCGGGCCGGGATCATTTATTGAAAACAAAACGGGATCATGGAGAACATTTAAGCCAATCCTAGATCATGAGAAATGCATCATGTGCCTATTTTGCTGGTTCTATTGCCCTGAGGGATGCATCGAACGAGTAGGTAACACCACCCTCAAGATTAATTACGATTATTGCAAAGGATGTGGGATATGTGCAAATGAATGCCCAAAAAATGCAATTGAGATGGTGAGAGAATGAAACGGGTTATAACAGGAAATTATGCCGCAGCATATGGAGCCTATCTGACACGGGTTGATTTCGTTGCTGCCTACCCGATTACCCCGCAAACATTGATTGTTGAACACATATCAGAGTTTGTCAATGATGGATTATTGGATGCTGAATACATGAGAGTAGAATCAGAACACTCCGCCATGAGTGCCTGTGTCGCCGCCTCGGCAACAGGGGCACGTACCTATACTGCAACAGCATCCCAGGGTCTTGCCTTGATGCATGAGGTATTATTTATTCCCCCTGTTCTACACCTGCCCATTGTAATGCCTGTAGTCAACCGAACCGTCGCAGCCCCCATTGGTATTTGGTGTGAACAAAATGATACAATGCCCCAGCGTGATACAGGATGGTTACAGGTCTACTGCGAGGATAACCAGGAAGTTGTGGATATGGTAATACAATCCTGCATGATCGGGGAGCACAAAAAAGTATTATTGCCCTCCATGGTAATGCTGGATGCCTTTATTTTATCCCATACAGTGGAACCTGTTGATTTCCCCGAAATTGAAGAAGTTGATAAATTTCTTCCGAAATATAAACCTGAACACGCCTACCTAGATCCTAAAAGACCCATGGTTCTAGGATCCTTTACTCCTCCAGAGTATATCCAGGAGGCCCGCTATCAAACCGAAGAATCAATGAATAACGCGCGGAAAGTGATAACGGATGTTACCAAAGAATTTGGAAAAACATTTGGAAGAGACTATGGCGGTCTCATAGAAAAATATCGCTGTGAAGACGCAGAGGTTATCCTGATCACTACAGGGACAGTGACATCGACAGCACGGCTTGTCGTGGATCAATACCGGGATAAAGGGAAAAAAGTGGGATTGATAAAACTACGGTTTTTCAGGCCTTTCCCCCTCCAGGAGATCAAAGAGCTGGGTGAGCAGGTGGAAGCCGTGGGTGTGTATGATCGCTCGATGTCCTTTGGGACTGCAGGACCCACCTATATCGAGACACGGTATGCGTTATATGGTTATAGTATACCCATCCTTAATTTTCTTGCTGGCCTTGGTGGCCGGGATGTGACAATTAAGGATATTTCTTTCATGTTCGACCGGTTACTTGAGGCAAAAAAGGGTAAAATTAAAAATGAGATTGTATGGATTGGGACACGGGGTGTTGAGCCATGAAAATTAAGGATTTATCTTTGGAGGAACTCTTTACTTCTGGTCATACTGCGTGTCCAGGGTGTGGCGGAGCAATTGTTGCCCGCATAGCCATGAAGGTTTTTGGAAAAAATACCTGTGCCTATTTTCCTGCAAACTGTCTCTTGGTTTTTGGGGGGACCTATCCATATAATGCATTCAAGGTTCCCTATCTACATGTTTTGTTTGAAAATTCAGCGGTATGCGCCGCGGGAATAAGCCGGGCATTAAAAAAGCTTGGCAGGGACGCTAAGACTGTTGCTTTTGCGGGAGATGGCGGGACTGCGGATATTGGCATGCAATCATTATCCGGTGCTGCTGAAAGGAATGAAGATATTATTTATATCTGCTATGACAATGAAGCCTATATGAACACCGGTATACAACGAAGTGGTTCAACCCCCTTTGGCGCTTGGACAACGACAACACCTGTCGGGAAAAAAATTGCTGGCAAAGAGGTTTTTAAGAAAGATGTGCCCCGTATAATGATGGCTCATGATGTTCCCTATGTTGCCACCGCGTCCATTGGGTATCCTAATGATTTTCTTAATAAATTAGAGAAGGCTCGGGATATGAAGGGATTTCGGTATTTGCATGTTTTTGCACCGTGTCCGACAGGATGGCGGTATGATCCTGCTAAGACTGTTGAAATTGGGAAATTGGCTGTGGAATGTGGTATGTGGACACTCTATGAATGTGAAAATGGGGTGTTCCGTATTACTAAGAAGCCAAAACTAAGCCCGGTTACGGATTACATAAAATTGCAGGGGCGGTTTCGGCATATGACTGAGGAGCAAGTGGATACATTACAGGGATGGGTTACTGAAAAGTGGGAAAAAATAAGCGGCGAGACAAAGGGATAGCCAGTAATAAATCAGTACCATAGTGTTTTATTGTTGTCCAGGATGCACATTTTTTTTTTATGGGCTGCTTGGTGTGCCTGTTTGGTATAAATATTTTTTTTTGTATGCCTAGCCTTTTGTACGTTAAAAATTGAAAAAAAAGGAAAAAAAGGGAGGGGGTATAGGATAACGATGGTTTTTAGTTGTTGTAGCCACCGATTTGAAGGCTGGGGTCACCTAGGAGTGCCCATTCTTGGACTGTTTTGCAATCAATTTTGCCCTTGTCACAGGGGAATGTATTGATGTAATTGGTTATGGCGGTTCCCCAGGTTTCTCCCAATATATCTTTTCCGAGTTCTCCATAGGCTTGGGAGAAGGCGGATTCAATCCATCCTCCGAGACCTTCGACACAATCAGGCTCATCGATTCCGTCGCCATCGGCATCACCACTTTCGCCAACCTGTCCATAGCCTAATCCGGTGTTTCCAAGGGTTGCTATGTTACCCCCGCTGTCAAGAACAGTTAATCGCCAGCTCCAACATTCAAAGGTGGGTTGATAGGTCCATATGTTGTTGAGGAAATCAAAGAAACTTACATTGAATTCACTATTATGGCATCCCCCCACGATCATGACGGGTAATTTGTCACCATTCTTAATGAGGGGCATATTGTAGGTGTTGAGAAGATTTACATAATAATCCTTTAACTGGGGGTGATGAGTCACAAGCGATGTTGGGTTGGCATGGCCGTCACAGAAGATAAAGCCAAATCCTTCATTCATTGTGGGTACAACAGTAGTAAACCAGGCAAACTGGCTTGCTGTTTTATCAGTTTGTCCAGATTTGGTTAATGTTCCTGTGGATGTGAATAGTTTGACGGGATTAAAGTGATCAGGGAGATAGCTGAAGGTATGGGAGACTTGTTCCTCGCCTTCATTATGGGCGGCGTATTCAGGAAATGTATCTCCTGCCATGAGAAGAACATTATTAAACCAGGAGGGATCAGCAGGTGAATTTTCATAGGTGATAATCTTGTCAACCATAATATCAACTTCATTGGTGTTGCGGCAAGCAAGTCTTCCCACATAAACATCAGGGTAGAGATCTAGTTTGTCTCTGACACCAAAGACTGGCCATTCGGCAAAGATTCCATTATTATTGCCATCCCAATCATCAAAAACAGGTGTCCCATTCTCATATTTATAAATATCTGCGAAATAAAGGTCACATGGATACCCAGCTTCTGTTCCATCATCAAGACTGCTGTACCGAACAGGTACATGCCAGAGGGCATCATTGACAAGACCATCAGGTCCATCTAAGCCCCAATTTCCTCTCCACAGAGAGGTTTTACCCCCACCAAGAAGGATATAGGTTACGTTCCAACTTTCAATTGCGTCCTTGATGAAATATTTTACTTTTTCTGATCCGTCACGGCCCTCATAGGTACTATAGATTTCTTCCACGGTTACAATTTTGGTGTCAATACCATGGTTATTTTTATGGGTAACCAGGGGTTCAAATCCCGTGGAAAACTCCTGGGGGGCAATAATGATCATATCATATTCATCATTATCACTGAGCTGATAGTATCCTTCTATATAATAGATACTGATTTCAGCGTTTTCTACATATTGAAGTGTCCCTAGGGAGGGCAGGTAATGAAGAGGGAAAAAATTAAGGGCGAGATACACCACCCGGTTTCCCCATGTATCTAAACCAATTCCTAGATTATAAGTGCACCAGGTGTCAGGGTATGGATCCATGGAGTTGTAGATAGCTGTGTTCATGCCAACCTCAGCGTGATGAGTGTTCATGTCAGCTGGTATGGGTTGGGATGCGGGTTGTACAGGGTATTGAACCTGCATGGTTTTGATTGGTGAATGTGTGTATGCTATATCTTTAATGTGTGTGCCAAGCGGGAACGTCATGGTTTTGGTATAGTAGGGTATCATGGGTTCACCAGGCAACGTGGTGACAGCATTGGTATCCCGTGTAGCTATCCTGGCATAGGTAATGTTTTCTTCAAGGCATGGTGACGAAAAGGATAATTTGTGTGCTAGTTTACTTGTATTGCTGGTATCAATTTCTTGGTCTGCTAGGGTAAAAACACCCAGTAGAAGTGACAGGGTTACTAAAATTCCAATTATCTTCATTTTCATGTTATCCCTAAGCAATACAATAATAATTACCATTTATATTTTTTGTCTATAATTATAAGTACATTTGTCAAAATGTTAAATAAGTATCGACTAGCCCAGCGGATAAAACACAAGATTAATTTTTTAGTGTTGTATTAGGGATGGGAAATAGAATGAAACCCTTGAGAGCCTTGATAAGTGTAGCAGATAAAAAGGATATTGAAAGATTATCCCGAGAACTTCATAAGGCAGACATCGAGATATATGCCACACCGGGAACAGCGGATATACTTAGGAAAAAAAAGATTCCGATCCATGATATTGCCGAGATTACTGAATTTAGTGAATTAATGGAGGGACGGGTAAAAACCCTTCACACAAATATCTATGGGGGAATACTTGCCCGGCGGGATAGAGATGCCATCGAGATGAAGAAAAGAGGAGTGAAATTACTGGACTTGATTATTTGTAATTTTTATTCTCTTGATAGAGTAAAAAAAAATAGAATGGAGGGGTATGACGGTGTAGATATCGGTGGACCCGCCATGGTGAGAGCGGCTGCAAAAAACTGGCGTGATGTTGCAGTGATAACTAATCCCTCCCAATATGACTTAATAATAGATAAAATAAAACAAGGAGACATTGATCGGGAAACCAGGAAAAAACTGGCTATCCAGGCATTTTCTTACACTGCATGGTATGATGCCATGATTTTGGAATATAGCGAGAATACTTTATTCCCTCAACGCTTCATTGTACCCTATGAAAAAGTGGAGGATCTACGATATGGAGAAAATCCCCATCAGAGAGCTGCGGTATATAAAAAATACATAGGGGAAAGCGATCAACCAAGCATATTAGATGCCATACAATTACAGGGGAAAAAAATATCCTATAATAATATATTGGATTCTGATGTGGCAATCAAAACAAGTAGTGAATTCGATGAGCCCACAGCCGTAATAATTAAACATGCCACACCCTCAGGTATTGCATCTGCTTCCAATATATCCCAGGCATGGGCAGACGCCTATGCAACAGATATCTATTCTCCCTTCGGCGGCATTGTTGCACTAAATCAGGAGATACCAGAAAAATTAGCTCATGAAATGGCAAAAATCTTTTGGGAGGTGATAATAGCTCCCTCTTTTAGTAAAGGGGCACAAGAGATTTTTGCGCAAAAGAAAAATTTACGGTTACTGCAACTCAAAAATCAATATAAGAAAAACAATAAAACCGGGTTAGAGGTTAAGAGTATTAATGGTGGCTTATTGGTTCAGGAAAAAGATTTATCAATGATTGCTTCACAAGGCTGGAGGGTGGTTACAGATAAAATCCCTAGTGAACAAGATTTTCATTCAATGGTTTTTGGGATGAAATGTGTAAAACATGTGAAATCTAATGCCCTTGTTTTTGTGAAGGGAACCCGAACCGTTGCCATTGGGGGAGGGCAAACGTCACGGGTTGACGCATCCTGGATTGCTGTCCATAAGGGAAAGGAAAACATTGCGGGATCAATACTGGCATCCGATGCATTTTTTCCATTTCGGGATGCTATTGATATTGCCGCAGAGGCGGGAGTTACCGCAATTGTTCAACCCGGGGGTTCCATACGGGATGAAGAGGTGATTAAGGCAGCTAATGAACAGGACATGGCAATGGTTTTTTCGGGGGAACGACATTTCTATCATTAAAAGGTTTTCAAACCGAGTTTATTTTTAATTAGCATCACTGTGCCTTTATCTATTTTGGTTGCATGGTGGATACAAAACTGCTCATAGGTGTGACATCATGGATTCGAGAAACTATAAAATAAAAATGGAGAGGGGGATAAATCCATATATGTTTTGTCTATTTCTAATGAGATGATTAGGGTTGGAGTACTGGCATCAGGACATGGGACTGACCTTCAATCATTAATTGATGCCTCCTGTGAAAAAAAAATCAATGGTGAAATTGTTGTAGTGATTAGTGATAAAAAGAATACCTATGCATTAAAACGTGCACAAAAACAGGGGATACCTGCCGTATTTTCTGGTGTGGGACCCCATCAGGACAAAGACATAGATCAATTGTTGGTTGATTATGATGTTAATCTAGTGGTGGGTGCTGGCTATATGCGTATTATATCCCAATGGTTTGTGAAAAAATGGTATGGGAAACTAATCAATATTCATCCCGCATTATTACCATCTTTTAAGGGAACTGATGGGCAAGATGATGCACTTCGATATGGTGCCAAAATTACTGGATGCACGACTCATTTCATGGATGAAAAACCTGATCATGGCCCCATAATTTTACAGGCAGCACTTGCCATAGCGCCCGATGATGATCGAGAGAGATTAGCCAACCGTATATTGGAGGTGGAGCATCAGATTTTACCTCGTACCGTTGATCTTTTCTCTCAAAAAAGATTGATTATACAAAGAAGACAGGTATTGATTCTTCCCGGGGATTCATGGAAAGAAAAATATCCCACATTGCCCAATGTATTGTATTCTGAAGGATACTAAAAAGGGTGCTAAATGACAATAGCGGCATGGCTAAATAATCTAGAAAAACTTGGGATGAACCTGGGGCTGGAACGTATTTCGCTTTTGATTAAAGCACTGGGGAATCCTCAATGCTCCTTTACCAGTGTTCATATCGCGGGAACTAATGGAAAAAGCACTGTTTCTTATCTTATAGGAAACATGCTGCTGGAGGAGGGTTATAAAACCGGTGTCTATACTTCCCCACATCTTCAGGACTTCTCTGAACGTATCATGATCAATAACGTGCCTATTTCCAACCGGGATATTGAAAGGTATGTCACCAGAGTTAAATCAGCAATGGAGAGACATAATATATCCGCTACTTTTTTTGAGGTGGTGACCGCACTGGCACTATTATATTTTCATCATCACAAGGTTATGTTTGCCGTAATTGAAACCGGGCTGGGGGGACGGCTTGATGCCACAAATATAGTCAATCCAGCACTATCCATAATTACCAATGTCACCCGGGAACATGGTGATGTACTAGGAGATACCATTGAGGAAATCGCGGGGGAAAAAGCAGGAGTGATAAAACAGGCACCTGTGATAACAGCGGCTGTGGAGCCAGCGTTATCTGTTATAAAAAAAATTGCTCAAGAAAGAGATACCTCCATAATTGTCATTGGGAAAGATGTAACCTGGCGAAGTGTTGAGCCGTATCATTTTAGTGTTACAGCATGCAATAACTATGATGCCAGAACAGTGATGATGGGAGATCATCAGGGGGAAAATATCGCTCTTGCAATAGCCGCAGGTGAATGCCTTAAACTTTCAAAAAAGTCTATTTTAGAAGGCATCCATAAAACAAAGTTACCGGGAAGAATGGAAATTATTGCCCACAATCCCCTGATTCTTCTTGATGGAGCACATAATCCCGCCGCCATGGAACAATTAAAAAAAACATTACTGTCTCATTTTCACTTCCACCGGCTTATTTTCGTGTTGGGAATACTTAAAGACAAAGATATCCCCGCCATAATCTATCATCTTGCTATTATAGGGGACTACTTTATCTTAACCGAGTCATCAAACCCACGGGCGTGCCCTATTGATCAATTAACGGATATTGCACAAAAAATAATATCTACACGCAAAGTCATAATACCCGAAAAAAATATATCAAAGGCATTGGAAATCGCCCGTGGTCTTGCAACAAAAAATGATTTAATTTGTGTCACCGGATCATTATTCACTGTTGGAGAGGCACGAAGTTATTTTGCCAATA
>Ga0209121_10004391_pt1 | contig 13185 bp, 19 predicted proteins | sample Cruoilmetagenom3_FD_187292 | JGI IMG/M metagenome (GOLD analysis project Ga0209121, IMG submission 187292) | Oil polluted marine microbial communities from Coal Oil Point, Santa Barbara, California, USA - Sample 3 (SPAdes) (version 2) | ecosystem: Environmental > Aquatic > Marine > Oil seeps ... | reverse complement strand
GTCTCACCGCCAAGGGTAATCACATCCGGACGCAGGGCTGTATTGGGGTTAGGAATGCCCCTCACCCTGCCAGCGGGAAGCAAACGCTGCCCGCCGCTTGTGACAACAGGATGCTGCTGCGGGCTATCCGACATCAGATTGACCTCTGGCTCATTAGCTGTTTGGCTAACCTTAGCCGGTGCAGTTTCAACCTCCTGAACATTACTCTCAGGTTGGCGAACGTATTTCGAGATTGAGGGAACAATCGCACCTGCCCCTCGCAGCGCCCTGAACGTAGGCTGCCAGTGCGGGGACTGATCGCTGACATGCTTACCCCTGAGCGCCATATTTTGAGCATGGGAGGATAACTGCGGGTCAGGGTCGCTTTGCGCTTTCTCATAAATCGCCCCGACATTGCGATCCATATTGAAGGTGGTTGGGTTATCGTACATCTCGTTTTCATTGATGTACTTCGGGTCAACTCCCAGGTTGCGAATTGTGCGTTCACGCTCCTCAGCAGCGATGCGAGCATCTTTCAACCGCTCACTAACACTGCTGCTGTTATAGGTGTACTTGGTGGATTTATGACGTCCCTGGTTCAGAGCGTCAAAAAATACGTCATCATGAATTTTTTCCAGCTCATTCAGATCGTATTTTCGATCCTCTACGCGCGTATCCGGATAGAGAAAATCCATCCGCTCTTCGTCATCCAGCTGCTCAAAGGATTGAAAATCATCATCCGGTACGTAGCTGGGGGCATGAAAGGACGAATAGGCGTTTACCAGGCTTTCAACAATCGTTTTGAGATTGGCTGGTGCTTTTTGGGGATCTGGATTACCACCGGTCAACCGGCTGACCATATCAATCATGCGCGGGTTGAGGTGGAGGATCTGCCCCTTGCTGCCAGTCGCGGGGACACTCCCTCGCTGCATGGCGATCCGTTTGAGTTCCTGGAACATATCCGTATTTTTCGGAGCAGGGCTGACATCGTAATTCCCCCTGTCCACAAGACCCATGGCGCGCAGTTCTGTTGGGTTTTGTGTGAAGTATTCCCGCATCATATCCGGGAACGATTCACGCGTGACGCCTTTTTCACGCCAGGGGATGTTGGGGTCCCCTGATAGATGATCGTTCATCTCGCTCATCACCAGCACACCACCTGCCAGATTCCTGAGGGCATAGCCTTCAAGGTCGCCGACCATCTTCTGTACACCCTCTTCGATCAGGTCACCATCAATCCCGCCGTACAGGTTGAAAGTCCGCTTCACCGCACGCTGATTGGCAACAACGCTGTTACGCATTTGATCGGTCACGAAGGTATCAAAGCGCCGGACCTGTCCCTTGTAGCCAGGTGCATTTGTGTCAATCCCGTAAAATCGGTTATACGTTGCCAGCGCTCTGAAACCGCCTTCAAGTGATGCCTGGGTTGCATCGGTAAATTCCCCGCCGTGCTCATAGGACGTTGCACCGAAAATCGCTGAAGGCATAATCAGCGCACGGCTGTACTCGGTCATCACATCGCCGTAGGTGGCACTCTTATTCCCCAGGCGCATCGCAATCCCAAGATCACTTGGCACCATCTTGCCCGCCTCATGACCGGTGCGCAGAGCATCAACGGATTGTTCGGTCTTGAAGGGGACGCCTCCGCTTCGTACAGACTTCAGGATTTCGTTGAATGGCAAGCCCGTCGTCGACTCAATTGCCGGGCGGTTTTCCTTTGGAATTTCATTCAGCAGGTTGGAGGCAATCCGCCGGTACATCTTGCTGTCTACAGGTGTACCCATCAGAGTGGGTGTGACTTCTCTTACCGTATCAAAATAGTCCTCTGAAAATGTTTCTGGAAGCGATCTGGGATCCAACCCTGCCAAGGACTGGAGCTCAGCAGACAGCTGTGTACCCAACAGCTCAAACATCAGAGCTGATGGGTTATTGGCGTATTCCTGCAATCCCTGAAGATGCTCCCGAAACAGATCCATTATTCGGCTTCTTCCTCCTGTGCGCCCCATCCAGGGCAGAAGCTATTGAGCGCCCTGGCAAGTTCAAGAATTAGATCGGTTGGCATCCTTCGGATCAAATCTCGCCTGACATCCAGCGGCTTTTCCATGGTGATATAGGGTTCGCCTCCTTCATCATCCACGCCCAGGTTTGTTTCCTCAAAAGTGAGCGCCAGTTCCACAACAAATACTTCCATGGCGGTCGGGTTTGTCCGCCAGTAGCGTTCCATGAAAACTTCGTTATCCGACGTCGGATAGTGAAACACCCAGTTCACCGCCGGTTCTTTTTCTAATGTGTACGTTTTCACCTGCTTTGAATAACTGCCAAAAATGTTCATACCAATTCCTTTTCTCTTGCCTTCCAGAGCGCTTTGAGGGAGTCCTCAATCCAACGTTTGATATAGCGACCATAAAGAACGGGTTCATCCAACAGGTTGTCAAAAAGCACCTTGCTGGTGGTTATCTCTTTGACTGCCAGGTTATAGATCAGGTTAAATACAGGGTCATCTGACCCCCCTGCAAACACAGCGTCCGTAACCAGGGATTGAAGGTCCAACTTCATTTCCCGGTCAAGCTCCACCCGATAAACTCTTTCTTCGCGCACCTTGAAGTGGTGGAAATCTACACGGGGCTTTAATCTTTTGGGTTGTTCTTGACTGCACCCCAATTGGGTACATGTTCACCAAGGGCTTCCCAAAGCTCCTGAACAAGATCCGTAGGCATTGCACCGAGAACTTCTTCGATTTTCTCTGGCCTATCGCCTTCTTTGAGAATTGGCTCTTCGATGGGGATCCATTCGCCATCAACCTCTTTGTAATTCGGGATATTTGTGCCTCCGAAAGTCAAGGCAAGCTGTCGCATGACAACTTCCATAAAAGTTGCTGGCAATTCCTCAACACCATTTGCTGTTCGACGAGTGCGCTTCTGGAACATGAACTTCTGTAAATCCAGCTCATTTCGTGCTGTAGGTGGTTTGAATATCCAGTACCATTCAGGTTCTTTTTCAAAGTGATACGTAATTGGGGTGATAATCGCGTAATTTCCAAACTGTAAATTTTTATCCATACCCGCTCCGAGAATATGTTTATCTGGGGGTTTTTAGCCCCCAGATTTAATAGTTATGCGTCATACGCCGTTGCTCGTTCGTTGACCAGAGTCACCGAGAACGGGCTTGTGTCGTCAGCCAGGAATGTCCCAGTAACGTCCATGACAACCTGTCGGCCAGGAACAATCTGGAGAGGATTTACGCTGAAAACAACGTTTCCAGCGTCTCCGCTCTGACCATTTGCAGCAACTAATATTGAGTAGGGGCGTGAGCCTGAGACAATTTCCTGATTGCTGACAAATGAAAGGTCAATGCTTCCTTCTTTCATCAGGTCAGCCGCCCAAGATGAACCGCCAGCAGGATCAAGCATCATCTTATTGTAGAGAACACCATCATCGGAGACCTTTACCCGAAGGTTCAGAGTCACGCCGCGAGCATTGATGGTGAAGTCGTCGGGTGCATAGCTTCCGACGACAAATTGCTGATCCAAAGGAATAGCAGACTGGAAGGCGAGCGAGCCTTGTAGAACACTCCATGCTGTCGCATCTGGAATTTCAATTCGAGAAATAACGGATAGGAATTGCGGTCCGTTGTCCAAATAGGTTGAGGGAGACCATGCGGCAGTCGAGACCTTTTCAGGTTCACCGCCAACAAATGCAGCAGAAGCACGAATGAAATCAGCCGCTCGGAATTCAAATCCGAAAGCGGACATTCGGCAGTCAGGATACTGATAGCCGATCATACCGCCAGGACTGTCCCTGAATGTATAGTAAGGCTCATAAAACTGGCTTGAGCCGAACGAGAACGCGTGGGAGTACGTTCCAACATCAGTGTCCGTCCCCTCTACAGGGGCGGCCTGATTGCCGAAAAATGCCATCAGGAAATGGCCAATAGAGGATGGGCGCGGGATAAACCGAACCGCACCGCCAGATGTCACGCCAGCTTTCACAACATTTCTTAGAAACGCACCACCACCGACCTCTGGGTCGAGTGGAAGGTTGATGTTATTCACACCAAAAGCCGACTCAAGAAATAGTAAGTACTCGAATTCTGCGTCAGTTGTGTTGGGAGTGCCCTTAGCATCCTGAATCGCAAGTCCGAGATAACTTCCCTCAGTTGAAGGCATTATGTAATCTCCTTATATTGAATATCGTTTTGTTGTTTTGACCTCAAAACGGATGTGTAATTCAAAATCCCAACTATCGGGACCGCCGTTTTGCAACATCTTTGATCGAATATCCTTGTTGAAAATCCTTCCCGAGACGTGTTCGCCGTCAATGTTAATATCTGAGAAATCCGTCCCCATCAAGGAGGCTTCAATCCTGGATTTGATCAGGCTGGCGATTTTGCGGGCAGGTTCACGCGCTTCCCCTGTCCGAACCAGCAGGATGCGAGCTTGAAGGGTGAAGCGCCTGCTCCAGGTCATCCCACCACCGATCTCAAGCATGTCCTGGACGGGTTCGTCCACCCATTCCCAATCATCAAAATGATCCGGATCGTTTTCGTAAAGCTCAATGGCAATCCGCGCTTCCTCATAGTCTGGAGAATCAAGCAAGGGACCCTCAACCACCACACCTGCCTGGGTTTCGGCATCTGAAATGCCGGTGATCAGGTCGGAGGTTAGCGCGTCAGCAATCCGACGCAGGATTGCGAAATGGATCGTTGTGTCAGCCATCAGTCCGCCAAATACAGGTAACGAGCCCCGCCGGTATAGCGTTCAGCCACCTTTGCCAGGTACTCGTCCATCAGTGAAGAGGTTTCATAAATCAAGGGGTTATCATCACGCTCACCGCGCCGCTTGAAACGGTCCAGATTCGCCTGTCGGCTGCGGGTCTGCTCCAGGCACTGCGCACGGACGTAGATGCTGACCAGTTCCATATCCCGATCGGGGATTGAAAACGCAAAGGTCATGTCGTCAGCAGTTGCAGGAAGGTCGTGGCTCCCTCGATAGGTCAAATAAATGGGGTTGGTGGTGCTCGAGTTGAGCCTGATCCCTTCCGACGTCACCCAGTAACGGGTGGGGTTGGTGAGTGTGCGGTATTTATAACCTGGGCGGGCAAGCCTTTTCTTCAAAAAGGCGCCGTTGTCATCTTCGATGGTGATCACCCCGCCAAAATCTTCAGGCAGGGCATACACGCCGTCAGCATTAGCAATCTCGATGCGTGTCACTTTCGGAAACCACTGGGAGTAGTCCCGGATAGCATCACAGGTATAGAGATAGATCAGCTCGTCGCTGTATTTTGGATTGGTCTGGCTGGTATCCTGCAGGTAAGAACGAATACACGCCAAAAAGCCCGCCCAGGTGGTCGTCATAGTTCAGCTCCTTAGATGCTCAAAGCTGCGCCGCTTGTATAAACAATCCGCGTGTATTCAGGGCGGTACATCTGGAGCTTCAAAAAGCCGCGCCATGAATAGCGGTTGACGAGTTGCAGGTCGTCGATCTTCGGCAGGACGCGGATGTTGGGTCGTTCACCCACACCCATAACAACCGAAGGACCGCCAATAAACAGCGAGGCATGCACATCCCGACCATTGGTCACCACATCACCTGCTGTGTGATCTTTCAGAAGTGGGGTGTCGAAGGAAATGTTATTCCCATCAATACTCACGATACGGCGGGTCTCCTGGGTGCCGTCATCTTCAGATGGAGGTGCGCCTGCGGAGCCAGCATGGATGGTCAAAGAGTCACCAACCGAGAATACTGAACCATCCACAACTGTTATGTAGGCGGTGGCACCCGCCTGACCAACGGTATAAACACCATCTGTGGTGGCAGCCCCCTGTCCGGGGACGGTATCAGAAACAAGGGTGGATTCAGCCAGAACCTCACCGTAATTGCGCATGTGCAGGCGGTTGCTCTTGATGAACCGAACACCGTTCCACATGCCAACTTCGTTACGGAAGATGCGGCCGGTCTGCTCGTAGGCATTGACTTCCATCCAGGGGCTTTCAGCCGCATGGCGGATATCGCGGATCACACGCGGTGTGGTCACACAAACGATGGACTTGCTGCCCCCATCCTCAGGGGAGAAGATGCCGGGGATATTCGCCTCTTCCAGGTCAACAACCACATCCTCAACGTAGGATGGGGTCATAATATCGGCTGCTAAAAGACCGGTACGGGTGGTCTTGCCCCCTGCATAATACGGCGATGTGTGATCCAGGAAGGCGTTACGGGCAAGGATGTCAATTTCATCGGTTACAAGCTGTCCGAGCTTGCCGCGCACCAAACCGCGCAAATCTCCACGATTCCAGTAGGTCACCTGGTCAGCGTAATCGTTGAATTTCAGCACGTCGCCATGGATTTCCAGTTCGAGGGAGACCTGGCGTGAATCCAGGTGGCCGCCTTTGAGCCAGACGGTTGATTCAGGGTGCGCTTCCCAGTTAGGAGCCGCATCCAGGACTTCAGTGAAGGTCATACGTCCGGATTTAACCGCTTCAAAGTCCTCCTTGTAGGAACAGAAGTTCATCAGGATGCTTTGAACACGGATCGTATCCAGAAGCAGTTGTTCATAATATGTTCGTTGACTGGCGGGTATCGTGGTCGAAAGGATATCGCCAGACTCATAAGCGTAAGGCATTGTTATAAATCTCCTCGGTTATCTATAAATCGACGCCTATCTTTTAGAATTGAGGAATTCGAAGTATTGATCCTGGGCTTTGACCCTGTCTTTGGAACCCAATTGGAAGGAGTCAATATAATCCATCCAGCCCTGTTCGCTGGCTGGCAGCACCGATTCATCACCGCCCGCTTCACCAGGGGACAAGCCCTCGATCAGCTGTTCTTCCCGACGTTTGACGAAATCACTGGTGAGGTCAAGAATGTTCTTGAAGGCGTTTTTAATAGCCTCTTCGTCTTCGGAGTTGGGGATCGAATCAATCACCTTGACCAATTCAGGATGCCCCATTTCTCGGGCGACCTTGACTTTCAACTGGTACTGCTTCAGCTCGGACAAATTTCCTTCGTATTCTGTCAATTTTGAGGTCAGTTCGTCGATCTTGTTTTTATGTTGGTTGGTAAGGGAGTCCTTTTCGACAGACATGTTTGCCAGTTGCTTTTCGTAGTGTTCCAATTTGGAAGTTACGTCAGCAAGTTGGCTCTCAAGTTCTCCGTTTGCATTGACGAGCACGTTGTACTTGGTCTGCAGACCCTTGAAACGCGCCTCCCAGTTGTCAGCCGGGTTTCCGCCAGCCTGCTGAGCAGGGGTGGTATCCTGCTGCTCAGGGGTTGTGGTCGTTTCGTCAGACATTAGTTATTTCTCCTTGTTTAGTGGTTTGGTTAGGTGGTTGCTGTGGTGATGGCGTCAGCGACTTCATTTTCCAGGAAGTCATCCAGGGCGTCGCTGACAAATTCGGCGATCACCTCGCCAATTTCTGAAGGGAAGCGCACTTTCAAACGTCCTTTCAGCTCGCTGATTTTTTCCTCTGTGATGTATTCAGACATTTCTTTCTCCTTTTCTAAGAGATCTCTCTGGTGGTGTATTCTTTTCCGCGCCAGCGGGCATAAATCTCCCCAATCCGACGTCGGAATAAGACGGGTTCAAAGCAGACATCTCCACTTTCGTAAGTTTCCGCCAGGACAATGCCCTGCTGCCAGTTGGGGTTAGCCACGTAAGGCGGTTGCAGGTTGCACAAACAAAAACCTTCCACGCCCTGCACAATCCCGTTACGTGTATTGGCAAAAGTTACCCCACCCCGATGGGTATGCCCGGTCAGGGTATTCACCTGATAAAATTCTTTTTCCAACTCACCCCGGGCAGAATATCCAGAATGTGCCCGGACCAGTGAACCGTGTTTGATGAGCAGGTTGTCAAACTGGACTTCCGTGTTAGCCAGTTCATGATCGTAAGACTCATACACGATCCCCAGCCCGTCAAAGCCCATGAAGTTGTGAATTTGCAGGATGGACAGTTCTGCAATTTCTAAATGCTGCCAGAGATAGCGTTGGAGCCGCCACTCATGGTTGCCGAGGATAAAGACGGCGATGGCATTGGGCGCTGCGTCCTGCCACTCCCGCTGTCCCCGTCTCCACTCAAGCACCTCCTCTTCAATCGTTTTCTTGCGCTTCGGGTTCTTGTCAAATTTACTCAAAGCATAAAAATCAACCCCGTCGCTGCCCGTGATGCGGACATCCGGATTGAAATCCGACACAATTTTCATCGCCAGCTCTCGAGCGCAATCATCTTGAAAAGGAAAATGCTCATCTGTCGGGAAGGCGATCTTCATTCAGCCTCCTGGCTGTCCTTCGCTTGAGACTCCTGACCGTTTTGATCAAGACCGTACTTTTTGACCATTTCCTCAATGCGTTCCTCTTCAATGGAGTCGGCTCCTAGGGTTTTCAGGGCGGCTTCCAAAGAAATAGTAGGCGGAACCGTAGACAGACGTTTGACAACCTCATCCACTTCCTTCGCCCGATCGCGGGGCATGATGTCAGCAAAATAAGGTTCAACATCCCCATCCATCAGGGCACGCCGCACCTGAGGGCGGGAGAAGTCCTTCTGTTCCAAAATCCTTCCGGTGATGTAGGCAGCGTGACGCATCCCTGTCCGCAGGTAGGCTCGGTGCTTTTTAACCGCCCGGATCAGGGGAAACATGCGAATTTCCAGGGTGATCCCAGAGCGCTGCCCACCGCCGTTATCCTCGCCAAAGGCAATCGGCGGGGCAAAGGTGGACGTGCGCACCCAGTCATATAGCCACTGGATGTGTTCCAGCACACCACCAGGGACGGGGTTCTTCACTTCCAACAGCCCAATTTCAGGGTGGTGCTCCCCAAAAGAACGACCGATATCCCACATCACATCTGAGCCGATGGGGTAATTCTCCGAGTTGAATTCGAGGGGCATATTCAACCCCCAGCGGGTCGGGTGAGCGTTGAAGTTGATGGCGTCTCCCACATCCGCCACGCGCATGTTGAGCTCATCCTGAACGGGGATGATGTCATCAGTGATCGCATCGCCAAAGGTGCTGGTGGAGCGCATGCGGGGAATGTACACAAAGGGGATCAGGCCGTAGGGGTTGCGTCCTGAGAACTTGGGGATGCGGTGTTTACCATCCAGCACCAGTTCGTGCTTGTGCAGATCCCAATGCTCTTCAAGCAGAACCTCGTCCTTTTTTCCCATATAACCATAGAAGGCTTTTGCCTGGGCTTTGGAGAGGTATTTTGAGGTATGGGCTTCAATCAACTGGTTGCGGTTGTGGGGGTTGAAGACGGGGAAGAAGGAAGGCGGCTTGACCGGCAGCCATTCGACTCCCTTGCTGCGCAGTGAAGGGCGAATTTTCAAAACGGACGCACCGTAAAGCATGCGCTGCAGTTCCATTTCAAGCAGTGTGGATTCGGCGTCGGATTGGAAAAGAACACGGTCCAAAAGGGCAGATGCTTCCTGAGTGGCGGTATTTTCAACCACGCCTCGCCGTGTGGCATACCACAACGGCAGGTTATCCCACTCGCCAAAGGTGGCATCCGAAAGGGATTGGCACAAAAGTTTCACGACATTGATCCCCACCGGATAAAGCAAGGGGGGATCAGCCAGTTCAGAGTCCTTGACGGTCTCTCCAAAGACCTCACCGGAAAAGTAGTATTCATAGCGGGCATAAGCCTGCAGCCTGGCGTCCCAGGTATTCCGCGTGTGACTGTCGGCTTTACCGAGGTCAGAATACCCAGGGATGGCGTCAAGCATTGACATTCAGGTTTTCTCCTAAAATCGCAATGACGAACAGCCGTGCCCAATCCACATCCCGACTGCTCAGGCAAATATGTGCTTCAGCCAGCAAGTCAGTCTCGTCGTACGCCTGTCGGGTCAGGCGTTTGATGAATTCCGTATGGTCTTCCTTAGCTCTCAGTGAGAGCTCATCGATGCAGTTGAAAAAGGTCTCTTCATCCATGACTGCTCCATAAAACAAAAAGCGGAAGCAGCTTGGGTAAGCCACTTCCGCTTGTGCGGTCGGTGTCTCCTTGTTTAGAGGCGTATTTTCTTTTTATAGTCGAAGCCGAACTTAGAGCCTGAGACCTCGATCTGTTTTGCTTCCTGGCAGTGAATGGTGATCATTGGCAGGAAGGTGATGCCGTGTGCCCTGATGAAGTTGACGAGTTTTGCATTACCGTCCAGCAGATCCTTCTCCAGTTGAGGGGGTTCATCTGCATTGACATACACGTCAAATATCTCACCGTACGCCACATGGTGAATCAGTTCAATCAAGTTTGCTTCTGATTCACTCAAGACCAATGTTACCACAATCACCTCCGCTTGTCAAGTATATGATACACATTGTCTCACTATAGACCTATCCTTGCCTATCCGACGTCGGATGGACGCGCAGGGCACGGGCGCATAAGGCAATCGTCATCGCAGCCCGTAACCGCATCGAAAGGTCAACCTCGACCAGTGTATAAGTGATCAGCATTATCATCTCCTTGAACGGCGTCCGCTCCTTGCACGGCGGTTGATATAGTTGTTTTGTGCGGGTGGGTTACCGGCTTCCCGTTCTTCCGGTGCATAGCGTGAAAGCCAGGCAGCCATTCCCAGCGCCATAACAATATCCTGGGGGAAGCGCTTGTCACGCTCCCTTTCATGTGAGTAGCTCAATAGTTGATCTTTCATACCTTTGATAAAGGGGAGTTTGAGTTTATGCCCGGTGACCGCAAAGGATAAATCATTTAAAATCGCCGATTTATCCCTGCCGAAGTGAATTTTATCCACCTGGATGCCGTGGGATTCAAAAGCCAGCTCATCAATCGCCTTCTGGGTGCCCGTGGCGTCCAAACCTTTGAGGGTCGGCTGATATTTGTTGAGAGCGTATTTGAAGCTGTCGATAAAGGGAAAATAACTGCCGTTCCCCACCACCCAGTCAAAATACACCATTTCATGCGGACTTTCTGTCACATCCAGCACCACCACGACCCCTGCATTGCGGCGCGGTGGGTTGTCCACACCCGGGTCCCCAGCCAGAACATAGCGGTGACCCCCCGCCCTGGAGACCTCATATTTCAAAATGCCCTGCCTGGGATCTTCCTCCAGCCGGAAACCCCGTTTGACCTTGCCGTTCGCCTGGCGCACTGCACTGTTGATCAGGTCGTTGAGGGAGATGTCAATCACAGCGTCCACATGACTTCGTGGGAACATGCTCAAGCCAAAGTCCGGGAACTGCCCGCCCAACTCCACATCGATCATCGACGGTGGGTACTCCGCCTCCATCAGGGCTATCTGCTGTTTGGTCAGGTGGGTGTTGTCGTAGGTGGTCGTCCGCAGGGAGAAGTAGTTTTTCATCTCTGCGGAGGGTTGATTGGGGTCACCCCTGTTGAAGCGGGTCTGAAGCCAATCAGCTGAGGTGGGCGATCCGGTCACATCCAAGCGTGCCATCCGGGGCACCCCATTAGCCCGTTCACCGCGCAAGCGGCCGCGCAAGACTTTGAGGGGGTAGTCATTGGTCATATAACCGCCCTCGTCAATATTGATGCGGTCGTATTCCTCCCCACGGATCAACCTTGCATCCACACCCATGGTGCGGAAGGTATAACTGGAACCATTTTTCCACTCGATCATCGGAAAAGGACGCAGACGGGTCCGATCAACCAGGTGGCTCAAGCGGTCGTTACCGTCTAGCCAGGTCATGATCATCTCAAAGGGCAGTTCTGCCTGGCGGGCTGAGATGCTGGTATTCAGGCTTCTGAACCCCGGCAGGGTAATGCAGTCAATTACATTTGACGCGGCTATGGTTGTCGTCTTGCCCGTTGCAATCGCGCCAACCCAGGTGGCATTGGGCTGCAGGATGTGGTGGAAAAGGTACTGGTAAGGCAGGGGCTCCCATCCCAAATACCACTTGGTTGCCAGGTGAAACCCGCCGTTCTCACGAAGAGCAAGGGGTAGGATTTTGCGATCACCATCCGTCAAAACGCCCATCGGTCACCCATTGAATAACAATAAAGCAAGCAGGGTTAGCAATCCACCAATAAAAACCATATAGGTGAGAATGTCTAAGATTTTTTCATTTTCTTTTCTTGACATTTACTTTTCCATTCCAGTTTGGTCTTGCGCATCATCACATCCCAGTACCACTTGACCGTACAGTCACCAAAAGGCTGGAGTACTGTCCCTTTTTCAACCACGAAAAATCTTTTGCCGCGATAAGCCATTTATTCTCCTATCGAGACTTTCCACTGGTGACGACAATCACCAATATCATCATCAGCAAAACGACAAATGTAATCAGGTTTTCGATCATCTCACCTTAAATTTCTCCATGACGGTCAACAATTCCTCTTTCGAGATAGCATGCTGGTGTACCTGCTGATGGTGTTTCTGGCAGAGGGTGATCCCATTTTCAGGCAGATCATCCCCGCCCTGACCTCGGTATTGAATGTGATGGGCTTCAAGGTCACCTGCGCACCCATCCTGCTTGATCAAACCCCATAAACACGCCCCATCTCGCATCTTTACTGCTTTATAGAAGTCTTTATTGACAATTCTTTTATCGGGCTTTGGGCTCGATGACATGGCTCCTCCACAGACAGAACGCCGCCAGGAGGTAAGCGGCGTTCTGCTGGGTTGGGGGAAAGGAATTACTCTAAAACACCGATAAGGGGTTCCAGTGCAGCTTTCATACGCTGAACCGCCTCCTCAACCATGATCGCAAGCTCATCTTCATTGATGGGAACTCGGTTGTCATGAGCCCACTGAATGGCTTTGGAAAACACAATCTCAAACTTTTCACCACCCGTCCACTCTTTGAAGGCAGGCGCTTGTTCTGCCCAACGCACATAGCGAGCGACAGTATCTAAAAGCTCTTTCTCTTTGATACGGCTCATCAACTTCGAGATGTAAAAAGAGCCAAACAAACCCAAACCCGTAAGGACCAGACCTGCCAGCGCCATCACACCCTCTTTTGCTAAATCCATCCAAATTTCCTGCATTGATTCTCCTTTTCAAGTTGTTTTACTCATAAGACATATTGTTTCGCTAACTATACTATCACAAAGCGTTTGATATGTCAATGCTATAAGACAATATGTTTCTTATGTGATTATATTTTCCATATACCTGTATTCTTTTGTGTGACATATTGTCTTATATGTGTTATGATTTGGCGGTTATGTCACATAAGTGACACTTGCCGAGTTTTTACCCTTGCAGGGAGCAGAGGATATATCTATCAATGCACATAGTGCAAAGT
>Ga0209121_10004389_pt1 | contig 13186 bp, 5 predicted proteins | sample Cruoilmetagenom3_FD_187292 | JGI IMG/M metagenome (GOLD analysis project Ga0209121, IMG submission 187292) | Oil polluted marine microbial communities from Coal Oil Point, Santa Barbara, California, USA - Sample 3 (SPAdes) (version 2) | ecosystem: Environmental > Aquatic > Marine > Oil seeps ... | reverse complement strand
TCAGCAATGTAAGGGTAATAATGGTTGGAGTACGTAATCCTATAAAAACAAGAAATACAGGTGATGATGATGGGCTGCCAAAATCAAGTGAAGTATGGGTTAATGAGCTAAGACTAAGCGATTTCAATGAAGAAGGTGGATGGGCTGCCAATGCACGGCTGCAGACCAGGCTGGCAAACCTGGGTACAATTGACCTGGTTGGCCAGACAAGTACACCAGGGTTTGGTAGCCTGGATATGAAGGTTAATGAAAGGAGCAAGGAACAGGTAGCTAAATATGATGCGTCTTCCAACCTCGAACTGGGAAGTTTCTTCCCTGAGAAAGCAGGGGTGAGATTACCGGTTTACCTGGGATATTCCGAAAGCCATATTCAGCCGCAATATAATCCTCTTGATCCTGATATACCATTCAAGGATGCACTTGAGAACCTGAACCCGGAACAAAGAGACTCTCTGAAGACTATTGCTGAGGACTATACACAGAGAAAAACTATTACTGTCAGTAATGCCGGAATAAATAAAAAGAAGGAAAAATCATACCCGTGGGATATCTCAAATTTCTCTGTTAATTATACATTTAATGAGATATACAGAAGCAATATAAATACAGAGATAAAACTGGAGAAAAATTACAGGGGTGGTATAAATTATATTTTTGATAATAATCCAAAAAATATTACACCATTCAAGAATGTTAACCTTTTCAGAGGAAATATTTTCAGGCTTATTAGAGATTTAAATTTCTACCTGATGCCAAGGCATGTGGGTATCAGAACTGACCTGAGCAGGTACTATAGTGAAGTAAGAACAAGAAATATCAATAATGATTTTATAAAGATAAAACCCACTTTCAGAAAAGATTTTGAATGGATGAGATTCTACGATATTAAGTATGACCTGACCAAGCAACTTAAGATAGATTTTACAGCTTCGAATATTGCAAGAATTGATGAACCAATGGGCGGGGTTGACAGGGAAAGATACCGTGATCAGTATGAAGCATGGAAAGATTCTGTCCTTATTAACCTCCGCAATTTTGGAAGGAATACTCATTACAATCATATTATTAATATCAATTATAATATACCTGTTAATAAGCTGCCCCTTCTAAGCTGGTTAAATGGTAACCTGCGATACAGGGCAAGCTATGACTGGCTGGCCGGTCCACTGTATCCTGACAGCCTGGATATTAACCTTGGAAACACAATTAAAAATTCGAGCTCTGGACAGATGTCGGCACAGGCAAATATGACTAACCTGTATAATAAATCCAAGTTCCTCAAGAACATTGAAAGAAATACACGACCGGGTGCTACAAGCAGGATGCAAAAGGAGTATCGCACAGTGACCTATAAACGGGAGAGGGTGGATTTTACTGCTGGAAGGGGAAAGAATATATACCATAACCTCAGAACTGACGATGTGAAAGTAAGAGTGTTTAAAGAAGATGGTACGCAGGTGGAAGGAAAGGTGGAAATTGAATCAGAAAGCAAGGTCGTTTTTACCTCATCAGAAGATATTGATAATGGAAGAATAGAAATTGAAGGCAAGATAGAGAAAAAGAGAAACCCTCTTATTGTGGCAGGGGAATATCTTGTGAGGGCAATGATGGGTGTACGTAATATTTCTGCTACATATAGAATAGACCAGGGACAGATACTGCCAGGGTTTACACCTGAGTCAGAATACCTTGGTATGACAAAGACCAATGATGTGTTTGCTCCCGGATGGGGATTCATTGCAGGATATAGTGATCCTGATTTTTTTGAGAAAGCCCTGGGTAATAATTGGATTACAACTGATACTTTACTAAATACTGCTGCTGTAACAAACAGGAATGAAACATTTAGTATACGAAGTACTGTGGAGCCCTTTCCCGGTATGCGCATTGACCTTACAGCAGACAGGAGGTTTGCACAATCAGAATCAGCCTACTACCGTGCCGACCGTAATGGTAATTTCCCCGATAGCCTGAGGAACAGGGTTACGTCAGGTAATTTCTCTATAACAATATTTTCATGGGGGACAGCTTTTGAGAAGATAAGCGAGGACAACCTGTATGTTTCAGAAACATTTGAGAAATTTAAGGATAATACAATAATTATTTCCAGGAGAAAGGCCGAGGGAAGGCAGGAAATTGATCCTTCCTACCAGCCGGATATTGACCCTGAAACAGGTGATCCTATTGAAGGTCCATATAAGAATGGTTATGAACTGTCATCAAGAGAGGTCCTTATACCTGCTTTCCTGGCTGCATATTCGAAGAGAGATCCTGAGAAGGTCAGCCTTGATATGTTCCCTGGTGTATTATCAATGATGCCAAACTGGAAAATAAACTTTGACGGTTTGTCGAAGTTTGAGCTTGTGCAAAAAATATTTCGTTCAGTAAATATTGCACATCAGTACAGAAGTACATATACTATAGGCTCATATACCACTAACCTGTATTATGATGAAGAGGAGGATGGTATAAGCAGGATTAGGGATCTGAACCTTAATTTCATCCCTGAGTATGAGCTTAATGTGGTTACTATAAATGAACAGTTCAGTCCACTTTTAAATATTGACCTTAACTGGAAGAACAGCCTGACCACCCGCGTCGAATGGAAAAAGTCGCGTACTGTAAGCCTTAACCTTGCCAATAACCAGGTTGCAGATGTGCGAAATAATGAATTCATTATAGGTGCCGGGTACCGTTTTGATGATGTACAGATAATACTCAAAACAGGTGGTCGTCGCCGTCCGCTTACCAGCGACCTTAATATAAGGTTGGACTTCTCAATAAGGGATAATAAGACTATTTCCCGTAAACTTATAGAAGATGTTAACCAGCCTGTGGCAGGGCAAAGGATATTTTCAATCAGGACAACAACAGATTATGTATTAAGCGACAGGTTCAACCTGCAATTGTTTTTTGACCATAATCTTAACGATCCTTTCGTGGCAACTACCTATACCACATCAAATACAAATTTTGGGTTCAGTCTTAAGTTTACCTTGATACAATAAATTGCGTTATTTCATTGTTTCAATTAATTTAAAAACTTATTTTTGGTTTTACTTATCAGAAATAATCTCAAAAACCTATTTAGAATATGAATATACCTGAAAATTTAAAGTACACAAAAGACCATGAATGGTTGCGTGTAGAGGGTGATCATGCAGTTGTTGGAATTACTGATTTTGCACAGGGTGAGCTCGGCGACGTAGTTTTCGTGGAGATTGAAACAGAAGGAGAAGCACTTGATAAAGAAGAAGTATTTGGCACTATAGAAGCCGTTAAAACAGTGTCTGATCTGTTTATGCCTGTGGGTGGTGAAGTGCTTGAGATCAACCCTGATCTGGAAGACAGTCCCGAAGTGGTAAATAAAGACCCTTATGGTAAAGGCTGGATGGTAAAAGTAAAGGTTACTGACCCTGCTGAGATTGAAGAGTTATTATCACCTGAGGAGTATAAAGAATTGATAGGCTGATAAGGTTTTATCTAGAGAGTCTTCTTTACTTCTATTTCCTGGTATCCTTCAACAAAATCGCCTACTTTTATATCATTGAAATTCTGGATATTAAGTCCGCATTCATAGCCGGAGCTTACTTCCTTAACGTCATCTTTGAATCTCTTAAGTGATCCCAGCTCACCGGTATAAATTACAATACCATCCCTGATGATCCTTACTTTTGTATTGCGTGTTATCTTTCCTTCTCTCACATAGCAGCCAGCTATGGTTCCCACTTTGGTAATCTTGAATGTTTCTCTCACTTCCACGGTACAGGTTATTTCTTCCCTCATCTCGGGTGAGAGCATACCTTCCATAGCAGATTTTATTTCGTTTATGGCATCATAGATAATTGAATAGAGGCGTATATCTATTTCTTCTTTCTCTGCCAGTTTTCTTGCACTCAAGGATGGTCTGACCTGGAAACCAATAATAATTGCATTTGATGCTGCTGCCAGGAGAATATCTGATTCGGATATTTGACCAACGGCTTTATGCTGTATATTCACCTGGATTTCTTCAGTTGAAAGTTTTATCAATGAATCGCTCAGTGCTTCAACAGATCCGTCCACATCACCTTTTACAATAATATTCAGTTCCTGGAAGTTACCTATAGCTATACGGCGACCAATCTCATCGAGTGTGATATGTTTCTGTGTACGCATACCCTGTTCTCTCTGCAACTGTGTTCTTTTATTGGCTATTTCTTTAGCTTCCCTGTCTGTTTCCATCACATTGAATTTATCACCTGCCTGGGGGGCTCCATCGAGGCCAAGAATAAGAACAGGGCTTGCAGGGCTTGCCTCATCAATCTTATTTCCTCTTTCGTTATACATAGCCTTTATGTGACCGTAATATGACCCGGCCAGGACTATATCGCCTATTTTCAGTGTACCAGATTTTACAAGAACAGTAGCAATATACCCGCGACCTTTATCAAGGGATGACTCGATTATTGTTCCTGTAGCTTTCTTATTAGGGTTAGCTTTCAGTTCCAGCATTTCCGCTTCGAGCAATACTTTCTCAAGCAGTTCGTCAATGTTTATCCCTTCCTTGGCCGAGATCTCCTGTGACTGGTATTTTCCTCCCCAGTCTTCAACCAGGTAATTCATATTTGCCAGTTCTTCCTTAATTTTTTCCGGGTTAGCCGTGGGCTTATCAATTTTGTTTATGGCAAATATTATTGGCACACCTGCAGCAGCAGCATGATTTATTGCTTCTACTGTCTGGGGCATAACACCATCATCAGCTGCAACAACAATAATAGCTATATCAGTTATCTGGGCTCCTCTTGCTCTCATAGCAGTAAATGCTTCGTGACCCGGTGTATCCAGGAATGTTATCTGTTTCCTGCCATCGAGTGACACGCTGTATGCACCAATATGTTGTGTTATACCCCCGGCCTCGCCGGCAATAACGTTAGTATTACGTATATGGTCAAGCAGTTTTGTCTTACCATGGTCAACATGTCCCATAACTGTTACAATAGGAGGGCGAGATTCCTGATCTTCAGGTTTATCTTCTTCTTCCCTGACGGCATCAAGCAATTCGGCACTTATAAAATTAACCTCATAGCCAAATTCTTCAGCAACAAGTGACATGGTTTCAGCATCCAGCCTCTGGTTTATTGAGACAAACAGTCCAAGGTTCATATATGTTCCTATTATGTCTGTAACAGGTATATCCATCATTGTAGCCAGTTCATTCACCGAAACAAACTCTGTTACTTTAAGTATTTTCTTTTCCTGTTCCTGCTTTTCTATTTCCTCTTTCTGTCTCTGGCTGATGGCATCCCTCTTTTCTCTTCTATGCTTTGCTCCCTTGGATTTTCCTTTTGAGGTAAGTCGTGCCAATGTTTCTTTTACCTGCTTCTGCACATCTTCTTCATTAACTTCATGTCTTACCTGTGTTCTTCTTTTCCGTTTATCTTTTTTATCTTCTCCCGATGCTTTGAGGCTTACCTTTTCTTTTTCTTTCTTTATTCTCTTTCTTTTCTTTTTTGATGAGTGTTCATCATTGATATTAACTTTCCTGGCCTTTTGTGTTTTCTTTTTCTCCTGTACAGGCAGGTCAATCTTACCTACCACTGTAGGCCCTGAAAGTTTCTGTATTTTTGTTTTAATAAATTTATCTTCTTCACTTTTTTCCTCCTTCACTGCCTCAGCAACGATCTTTTCTTCTTTTTCAGGAATAACTTTCTTTTCCTCTACTTCTTCTTTTTTCTCTTCTTTCTTTTCTTTTTCTTCTTCCTCTTTTTTCTTATCTGTTGTTTTCTTTGTGCTTGTTTTCTTGTTTGCCGGCTTTTCTTCCCCAGCCCGAACTTCAGTCTTTCCCTTTTCCGCTTTAATGGGTTCCTTCCGGGTTGCTTTTTCTTTAACGAGGTCTATTTTACCTACTACATTTACACCCAGCTTTGTCTTTTCCTTCTCGGTGGTTTTAGTTTTAACCTCATCCTTTTCATCTACAGCAACAGGTTTTTTCTCTTCTTTTTCTTCCGTTACTTTCTTCTCTTCTTTCTTTTCTGGTGGGGTGTCTATGGGGGCTTCAGGTTTTTCTTCTTCTGGCTCCGGGTTTTTAATTTCCTCTGCCACGGTGTCTTCAGGCTGGTCAATCGAGAGTGTTTCTTTCCTTCTGCTAAGTTCTTTAAGGGTTAATTTTTCAGATTCTTTCTTAACACTTATATCTGAACTGTATTCCTTAAGAAGAAGGTCATAAGCTTCTGCAGGTATTTTAGTATTAGGATTTGCATTTATGTCAAATCCTTTTTTATGCAGGAATTCAACAATGGTGGATATTCCCACGTTAAATTCACGTGCGGCTTTACTTAATCTCGTTGCTTTTTGTCCTTCAGCCATAAAAATCCTCTATTTACAGAAAAAGTTATTCAAATTCAGCTTTTAGAATATTTATTACTTCTGAGATTGTTTCTTCTTCCAGGTCTGTTCTTTTAACCAGGTCATCAAGAGATAATCTCAAAACCGATTTAGCTGTATCACAACCTATAGCTTTCAGTTCATCAATTATCCATCCGTCTATCTCATCAACAAATTCTTCAAGGTTCACATCTTCATCATCTTCACTATCAGGTTCCCTGTAAACGTCTATTTCAAACCCGGTGAGCTGGCTGGCAAGCTTAATATTCAGACCACCTTTACCAATTGCCAGGGACACCTCGCTTGGTTTAAGATATATTTCAACTCTCTTATCATCTTCAAAAAGCTTCAGTGAGCTTATTTTTGCCGGACTGAGTGCCCTGGAAATATACAATTGGAGGTTTGATGTAAAATTGATTACATCTATATTCTCGTTTCTTAATTCACGTACAATACCATGTATTCTTGATCCTTTCATTCCCACACATGCTCCTACCGGGTCAATCCTTTCATCGTATGATTCAACGGCTACTTTTGCCCTTTCACCGGGAACCCTGACTATTTTCTTGATAGTAATCAGACCATCGAATATCTCAGGTACTTCAAGTTCAAACAGACGTTCAAGGAAAACAGGTGAAGTACGTGAAAGAATAATAAAAGGGGTATTGTTTTTCATTTCCACTTTTATCACAACCGCCCTGATTGTATCTCCTTTACGGAAATGATCGGACGGAATTTGTTCAGATTTTGGAAGTATCAGTTCGTTACCGTCATCATCAAGAATAAGTATTTCACGTTTCCATACCTGGTATACTTCACCGGTCACAATATCACCTATGCGATCTTTATATTTCATATAGATATTGTTCTTCTCCAGGTCAAGTATACGTGTTGTCAGGTGCTGCCTGAGAGCCAGTATAGCCCTTCTGCCAAAGTCGTGCAGTTTAACCTCATCCGATACCTCTTCACCCACCTCGTAATCCTCATCAATTTTCTTTGCATCCAATAATGATATTTGTGTATTCGGATCTTCAAGGTCCGAATCTTCTACGACCTCCCTGTTTCTCCATATCTCAAAATCACCCTTGTCAATGTTGACTATAATATCAAAATTCTCATCTGACCCGTACTTACGGGCAAGCAGACTCCTGAAAACATCTTCCAGGACACTCATCATTGTAGCCCTGTCAATGTTCTTCAGTTCTTTAAATTCTGAGAAGGTATCGATTAAGTTTACATTTTCCATCTCACTTCAAAATCTTTTTTATTTGAACTTTATTATTTCTTTTACTGATTTTACTTCATCAAAATTTAATGATATCTCCCTAGACTCTTTTTTCTTTCCATTTACTTTCTGCGATTCAATCTCAAATCCTTCCCCTTGAACGTTTTTAAGTATTCCCCTTGTCTTTTTGCCTTCAATATCAATCACTTCAACAGGTCTTCCAATACTCATCTCATATTGCTCCCTGACCCTGAAAGGCATATCCAGTCCGGGTGATGAAACATTTAGTTCGTAATCTTCCTTTTCCCTGTCGAGATTTGATTCAATATGCCTGCTAATCATAACACATTCATCAATAGTAATGCCCGATGGCTTATTTACCAGGATTGTAATCCTGTTAGTGGTCGATACTTTTGTGTCGACAAGGAAGATATCCCTGCCAGCAATAAAGTTCTTTACCAGTTCTTTTACTATCTCTTTGTTAATCATAGCAATTAGCAATAATAAAATAGGGGACTCTGGTCCCCTAAGAAGTCAATCACCCCTCAATCGCCTGCAAAAGTACAAATTATATATTTAATACACAAAACATCATGGTTCTGAGAAAAATAGGGAGACATTCATAATATTGAGGCAGTTGATTGAGGGGGGTGTATCAAAAGTAAAAAAATCTTGATTTTTTACTTTTAATAGCCATTTTTATAAATATATAGTTTTGTTATTAAGCAACATAGCAATTAAGATATTTTCCAAAGAATAAGAATTACTGGCTTTTGATACACTCCCTGAACCCGGTACGGTCAGATAAATTTCTCCCTTCTCTGGAGGTTATACAGTCCTGCCAACAGGAAAATGATTATGGAAGTAAAAAGTATAATCCTGTTATCCTGAACAATATTCGACCAGGCTGTTTCACTTATATCATCAGGGGTAGAGAATGGATTCAGGAATACATTCCATTTACTTTTTTCCAGTGTGTCCTGCAAAATCAGGAATATCAGGCCGAATATTATCATCAGCACTGCTGTCCCATTTCCATTTTTCACAAATGTTGATACCATGAATGACATAATACCGAGAAAAAATACCGGGAATAGAACATGATATGTTACGGCAAATACCGGCATGGGTATTACAAGGAATGATGATAGTGAAGAAAAGCCCAGCAGAATAGCAAAAGTGATAACATATATCAGTCCAATACGTACCAGCCATACCTTATACCTGTAATTAGGTATTCCGAACAATATTTCTATTGTCTTTGCATCCTGGTCGTTCTGGATACCAAAAACAGTAGGGTAAAAAACCAGCAGTATACCGCAGAAAACAAATATTCCGTAAAGGTCTTCTACCCGGGATACATCTTCTGTAAAGACATATATAAGTGTCAGACCGGTATAAAATGCAATAGCTCCGATAAGGAACCAGATAAACCTGTTGGCAAAAATAATCTTAAGGTTATACCTGATCATTTTAAAAGCGATATCTGCCAGGTTACTTATCTTTTTTTTCCTGCTCATTGGTGACTTCATTTTTATTTTTTCTTAATAACCACAGGTATGAATCTTCAAGGTTTGGGTTTACCTGTTTGGCATTTTCATGTGGTTTATTTTCAGAAATACACCTCACCCTAACGCTTCCTTTTTCTGACATATGGTGTACAACCATGTTTTCAGAAGCAAATTTCCTGAACTCCGGGACAGGAATATTGAACTGCCATACTTTTCCTTCTGCCTGTTTTGTCATCTGGCCGGGATGACCGAGGTATTTAAGGTATCCCCTGTCAAGAACAGCCACTTTATTACACGAGCTTGAGATATCTTCTATAATATGAGTTGAGAATATAACTATTCTTTTCCTGCTCAGTTCAACAAGCAGGTTTCTGAACCTTATCCTTTCGCGGGGGTCAAGGCCTGCTGTAGGCTCGTCAACCACCATTATACGTGGCAGATGGAGCAGTATCTGTGCTATACCGATTCTCTGTTTCATACCTCCCGAATATGATCCTATTTTCTCATCTTTACGTTCATGCATATGTACAGCATTAAGAACATAATTAACCCGTTCATTCCTTATTTTTATATCGGTAATATTTTTCAGTATAGCCTGGTGCTGCAAGAATTCCCATGCGGTCATATTTTCATATGTGCCGAATTCCTGGGGCAGGTAGCCAATAAGGCCCTGTAATTCTTCGCGCTTTTCAGCCACATCAAGTCCATTTATCCATATCTTACCATAACTCTGATCCAGTATTCCGCAGATTATCCGCATGAGTGTTGTTTTACCGGCACCATTAGGACCCAGGAGACCAAACATTCCACTTTCGATCTCAAGTGACACTCCTCCCAGAGCCTTGAAGGGTTTACGCACCTTGCCTATCAGGGGTGTAGACAGCACTATTTTATAGTATGTTTTCCTGAGATTCCTGAACTTACCTTTAAGCCTGTATATATCAGTACTTTTTTTACTTAGCTGTTTTCCTGTTGACCATATCATCAGTCCCAGGTACCATAAAAGGCCGATTACTATTACTGCTGCAATATTATCCCATTTAAGCTGGAAAATGATAAGATTAGCAAGAGGAATAAGCCATACTGCAATAATATTAAGTAATCGGGTCAGCAGGGATGGTATCTTATGCTTTTTTCTTAGTATTGAATATACCGGGTTCCACAGTGTAATGATCAAGAACCAGCTCACCACGCTGAAGAAGAAAATCCAGAAATCTTTTTCCAGGTATATAAAGGTAAAATACAACAGGAATCCCAGCAGTGGCACTTGCCATATAAACTGCTTGAGGTCTCTGACCGAATAAGGATCCTTTTCCAGCCCCAGCCTGCGTCTTATCTTTTTACCTGCTTTCCATTCTCTTACCATCCTGGGATCACGTTCATATATCTTAACCAGGCTCCTGATAACAATATTTACAGGTTCATCTTCAGCAATAACTGTTTCACGAGCTTTCCGGAGGCTGGTTTTGACAAACCAGGTTACTGCAGGTACAAGTATTATTGCCAGTATGGTAGTAATTAATTTCCAGAGGAACTTTTCGATATTAAGATAGATCATCGTTATAATGAAAACGAAAACAACCAGCATGACCAGTTTTATTTTCCAGTCCTGTGATCTGATCCATGATATTGAGTTTTCAAGCCCCGTGTAGAATGTCGGGATAAAGACAAGTGTAAGAGCAGTACTGAGTGCAAGTCCCCCTATAACGGTTATAGCAAAAGAAGCCCCGATCGTTGAAGCGTATTCTGCTTTTCCCATAGCCAGTGGCATGAGAGCTACAATAGTTGTTATGGCGGTAATCAATATTGGCCGCACGCGAGCCAGCCCGGCCGTCATCAGTGCACGTGTACGGCGGTATCCTCTTTTCCTGAGGATATTTGAGTAATCAATCAGTATAATGCCGTTGTTTACAACAACACCGAGGAGTATAAGAAAACCGGTGAGAGTATTTGCATTAAGCAATGAGTTGCCTGTAAGAATAAGAGTAAGCAGGGAGCCCAGTGCAGCCAGTGGTATTGAAAGCATCAGTACTATTGGAGTGGACAATGATTCGAATACGGCAGCAAGGATCATAAATATCAAAAGAAAAGCAATTCCGATCAGGTAATAGAAGTCTTTCATCTCATCTTCTTCATGTATTACTTCGATAGCAATGCCAGATGGTATGCTCATACTTGCTATAAGTCCATCTATTTCTTCCCTTGCTCCCTCAATCAATGCTTTTGAAGCATTGATCTCATCGGTAAAACTGTAAGTTACAGTAATACTCTTTTCCTGGTTCTCACGGTGTATATTACCCATGCCATAGGAAAAAACTATGCCTGCTATCTCTTCCATCTCTACTATATTGCCTCCGGCACCGGATATCTGTAAGTGTTTAAGGTCCTCAACATTTTTATATTCTTCTTCCTCTTCTTCCTGGGTATCGTATTTAATTATGATATCATACTCTTCATTATCATGTTTGAACTTAACCCCTGATGAATATTCTGGCTGAAATGAAGCCAGTTCCTGGGCAACATTATTGAGGCTGATATCATACCTGCTCATTAGTTCTGTGTTAAAATTGAGCTGTACTTCAGGTGTATTATCCTGTATATTAGCATTTACCGATCTGATAGTGCTAAGGTCATCAAGGTAATATTCTATATCATCGGACAGGTCTCTCATCTTACCGAAGTCCTGTCCTTTGATTATGATACTTTCTGATTGTGTCCCTATACCCAGCATACGTGTAAATCCCTCCCCGGGGTTCACGCCTCCTGATCCTCCATAACCTCCCATTCCTCCGCCGGAAGAAATCTCGTCCATGGTGATTTCTGCTCCTTCAAAATCATGTACCCTCTCGTATATATCATTCTTTATCTCGGCCAGATTACGATTGCTTGCCCTGTCCCAGTCCTCCACTAGCTGAACAGTTACAGACGCCCGCTCTTCCTCAATTTTTGTTATAATATCACCTTTTTCAGGAAGGTTTTCAAGTCTTTTTTCCAGCTCAGTGACAAGGGCATCAGTTTTTTCAAGCGTTGACCCTGCAGGCATTATAATACTTACCGGGAAGCTGTCTGTTTCTATTTCCTCCAGTTGATTGATACTCAGGCCCAGGCTTATAAGTAGAGCAGCAAAGAATACGACCAGAGTGCCGATGATGGTAGACGCCGGCCGACGTATGCTGGCTTTTAGAATAAGAAGGTAATATTGTATCAGCCTGTCATGTATAGACATTCTTTTGAATATCTGTGATTTACTTTTCTTTGACCGGGCAAGGAGGAAATGGGTAGCCATGGGTATAAGAAGTAAGGCCACAGCCAGTGAGACCAATAATGTTGATATTATAGAAACACCTATATTCTTACCTATTATTTTAACAAGGAAGTTGTCTGAAAAAACAAAAGGAAGGAACACAATGATTGTTGTCAGGGTGGCTGCTATAACCGACCTATATACTTCCCTGGTTCCTTTTCTTACCGCTTCATCTGTTCCTGATCCACTGCCAGCAATCCTGTATATATTTTCAAGTACAACTACAGAGTTGTCTATGAGCATACCTATGGCAAGGGCCATACCAACTAGGGTTAAACTGTTTATTGTTATTCCTGCTGCATAGAAAAAGTTAAAGGCTGTAAATATTGATACCGGGATAGAAAAAGCAATTATAAAGACCAGTCTTATATTTCTCAGGAAGAACCAGAGAATAATTACGGCAAGAAGACCTCCAACAAGGGCGAGGTTAATGATCTGGTCAATATTTTTCTCCATCACCTCAGCATTATTATTCTGCACTAATACTTCTACACCTGATGAGGCCAGCTTATTATTAAGGTCTTTTATAACATCGACAGTATGGTGTGAAAGATCAATAATATTAGCCTGGTTATCATATATAAGGTTTATAGTAATAGCATCCAGACCATTGACACGGCTGTATGATTCTTCTTCTTTTACTCCAAAAAATATTTGCGCAATATCTTTTAAAAGAACAGGGCCCTGGGGATTCACTATGATATTCCCTATATCAGATACCTCAGAATATTCAGATGATATATTAACAAAAAACCTCTTATCACTTTCATATACACGTCC
>Ga0209121_10004388_pt1 | contig 13188 bp, 15 predicted proteins | sample Cruoilmetagenom3_FD_187292 | JGI IMG/M metagenome (GOLD analysis project Ga0209121, IMG submission 187292) | Oil polluted marine microbial communities from Coal Oil Point, Santa Barbara, California, USA - Sample 3 (SPAdes) (version 2) | ecosystem: Environmental > Aquatic > Marine > Oil seeps ... | reverse complement strand
TGGGTTAATATGAATATTTTCAGCCAAACAGCCGCTAAACCACTCCTCAGGCAAGACAGGCTTAATAATTTCATCAATCACCGCTTCACGTAAGTCTTTCAAACTAATGTCAGGTGCGTGCTGAGTCGATAAAACAACCGCCTCTACACCGACTGGTTTATTGTTCTCGTAACGCATCGTCAATTGACTTTTAGCGTCTGGGCGAAGCCATGGCAGGATGCCTTTTTTACGCACCTCAGCCTGACGCTCAACTAATAAATGCGAATAAGTAATCGGCGCGGGCATGAAAACATCTGTTTCATCACAGGCATAACCAAACATAAGCCCTTGATCACCCGCACCTTGCTCATGGTCGTCACTTTCATCTACACCGATTGCAATATCATGCGATTGCTTACCAATTGCGTTCAATACCGCACAACTTTGCCAATCAAAGCCAATTTCAGGCTTATCGTAGCCAATGTCCTTAACCACGTTACGAACAACTTCTTCGGTATCCACCCATGCGCTGGTTGTTACCTCACCGGCAAGAATAACCATACCGGTTTTTACCATCGTTTCACACGCAACACGGGATGCAGGGTCCTGTGCTAGCAATGCATCTAGCATCGCGTCAGAAATTTGATCGGCTACTTTATCTGGATGCCCTTCGGACACCGATTCAGATGTAAAAATAAAGTTCTTGCTCATCGTAAAATCACCCCTTTGATTTAAAAAATGGGTACTAAAATTTGTGCAATATTGATGTTGCCAAAAAGGCAGGTGATAAAAAATAAACTGTTTTTACCTAGACACCATGCTCATTATTTCAGTTTCCTGTTAATAATGAACGCAGTTAAAATTTGAAGCTTGAATAAGCCTAGCAGGAAGACCCTGTCGCAGCGTTCCTTATTCAAGATTGATGTATTTTAGATCATATACCAAAAATTTCAAGGGCTTAGGCAAGCTAACCTTTTAGCAACCCTTGCTAATAAATCTTTGGAAGGATTCTAGCCGTTCTTTGTTGGTAATCTGTGTAGGACCGACCTAAGGTTCTAGCCAAGTCTTTTTCTTCGAAATAAACCCCAATAAGAACATAAACGGACATGCCGATTGAGAACACTAAATGTCCAACGGTCATTGTCGGTAACGACCAAAACACCACTATTAAGCCCAGCATCATTGGGTGACGAACCCAGTAATAAAATAAACGCTCTTTAAATTTAACCTGAGTGTATGTTTTATTAACAAAAAACAGCCACGTTTGGCGTAATCCAAACAAGTCAAAATGGTCTGTTAAGAATGTTGAAAGAAGAGCCAACACCCAGCCCAAAACAAATACCGACCACACCATTGTTACGACTGTTTTGTTTGTCAGTTGCCAGACGATGCCATTCATCGGTTGCCAAAAAAACATGAGCACTGCCAACACTAGGCTTGAAGCCAATACATAGGTGCTTCTTTCCACCTGATGCGGCACCACTGACGACACCATCTCTTTAAACCAGCCACGCGCCATAACACTGTGCTGCACTCCCCATATAAGTAATAAGCCAATATTTACCACTAAGGCATAAGAGGAATATTCTATCGATTGTGTTGAGAGCGCTTTCGGAACGCCCACGCCTGAAACAAACCCGATGAAATAGACAAAGACTGCACAAAATAGAGCATAACTGAGCACCCCATATATCAACACCCACAATCTCATTACCTTCTCCTATTAACATTGAATTTTCTTGTTATATTACCTACATTAGAAGTAAGAATACATACCTGAGACTGGCACCAACACTAACCCCATCAAACAGTAACTCATTACATTATGACAACCAAACTACAACAAACTCTGCAACATATTGACCTTGCTAATGCTAGCGACCCAACAAACGGTACAGAAATTCTTTATTCACAACGCATGTTAGAAACCCTTCAGGCTTTTGAGCCTGACGCATCCGACCCTCTCACCTTGGCTTGTTATGCCCAGCATGTGTGTCGTTGGAAACTCGCTCGAAAAGATTACCCAACTGGTTTAACAGGCTATTTAACGTGGCGTACCGACTTGGCTAAATTACATGCAAAAATTTTAGTTAACGCGATGCAAGAAGGTGGCTATGACAAAGTCGACATTGAACGAGCAAACAGTATTATTCAAAAAAAGAGACTTAAAACGGACCCTGAATCACAAACACTAGAAGATGTGTCTTGCTTGGTATTTTTAAACCATTATTTCGATGCTTTTGCTAAAAAGCATAGTGAAGAAAGAATAATTGATATTGTGCAAAAAACTTGGGAGAAAATGTCAGATAAGGGCCATCAAGCGGCATTAGCATTAACCTTTCCTCTCCACCTAAAAGAGTTGGTCGGCAAGGCACTCGCTTAATGCGTGAGCCTGCATTCGCCTTTTTTATATTAGGGCTTTTCTTTTTATCTGTCCTGGCGAGTTGCGCCCTGCCAACAAAAGAAGTGATATCGACACCCGCTGACGCCTTTAAGGTCTGTTATGGCTATGGTTGCAAAACAGTTCAAACCGTAACGCTAAACAAAGTCCAATGGCTCGTCATTGAACAACTCTTTTTACCTAAGGCCACATCGGCCAAAATAGAGCGTCAGCAACTATCACTAGCAATTGCTCAAATGGAAACCTTTATTGGTGAGATAACACACACCCAAGAAGATTTACCGGGTACGTTTGCAGCTTTTTTCCAAGATCGGAGCCATCAAATGGACTGCGTTGATGAGGCCACTAATACAACGTTATACCTAAGGCTTTTTCGTGAGCGCGGCTTAATGCATTTTCATAAAGAAGACTTCCGTATTAACCGCGGCTTCTTCTTAAACGGTTGGCCACATACGTCTGCGGTCATCGAACAACTAGAGTCTGGCAAGCGATTTGCTGTTGACTCATGGTTCCATAAAAATGGTATTAAGCCAGAGATAATCCCCATTAACTTATGGTATTCTGGTTGGCATCCAACACCGGATGAATCATAAAAAATAACCTCGGAGAAACCAAATGCACCTAGGCAACAAGATTTTTTTATTATTTTTTTCTTTATTCCTTTCCAGCCAATCTTATGCCGGATCTGCAGACGAAGGGTTTTCAAACATCACGCTCAAAACAACGCACGTACGCGGCAACATTTATATGCTTGAGGGCGTAGGTGGCTTTGCCGGCGGCAATATTGGTGTATCGGCTGGCTCAGATGGCATTTTGCTAGTAGATGACCAGCTCGGCCCAATGTCCAAAAAAATTGATGTCGCATTAAGCGATATCAGCAAAGGTCAACTGCGCTTTATACTTAATACTCATTGGCACGGTGATCACTCTGGTAACAACGCCTACTTCTCAAAAGATGCGACCATTATTTCTCATACCAATACCAGAAAGCGTTTAATGACTGACCAAGAAAACTTCTTTGGAAAGTCACCAGCCTCACCTAAGGAAGCTTGGCCCATCATTACCTTTGAACAAGCTATTAACATTCATTTTAATAATGAGGACATTCAATTTATCCACCATGCACATGGCCACACTGATAGTGATGCTGTCGTCTATTTTCCAAAAAGCAATGTTGCCCATTTAGGCGATCATTTCTTTAATGGTTTTTTTCCGTTTGTTGATTTAAATACTGGTGGCAATGCCTTTAGCCTAACGCATAATATCGGCGAAATAATTAAAGCATTACCTAAGGACGCCTTAGTTATTCCAGGTCATGGTGAGCTCTCAGATATAAAGGGGCTAAAAACCTATTACACAATGCTAACCGATACAACTCAGTTCGTTAAGCAACAAGCCGCTTCAGGTAAAACACTTGATGAGATCCAACTTGCCGGATTACCTAGTAAATGGGACACCTGGGGTGGTGGTTTTATCAACGAGGCAAACTGGGTTAAAATAATCTTCAACAGCCTGCCCAAGCAGTAATAAATTTATCTATAAATAAAAAAAACGGCTGACTTCTTCAGCCGTTTTTTTGCTACCTAAACCATCAATATGAAAACTCTCTTTGCCTTACTAACTTTATTATCCACTTCGCTATTTGCTTTTGACGACAACCGCATGACAGCGTGTTTAACCAACCTAGTAAATACTGCAAACGATAGCGTAACGGTAGGGGAAATGAAGCAGCAATGCCAAGATAACCTTACTTCAAAAACAGAGAATTTTTCTGCATTAAAACGCCGCCAGCTGTACGAAAAAAGCTCCCGCTGGAATGCTTTTTCATTAATGCCGCATAAACCTAATTACATTATCGCAAGCTATAACAACAGCGAGCCCAACAAAAAGCCTTTTGAAGAAGCCTTTCCAACAAATAATCCCGACCTGCAGCACGTAGAAACAAAGTTTCAACTCAGCATGAAGCTACCCATTGCCCAAGACCTCATTTTTGGACACGGTGACCTATATGCTGGATACACCAACCGATCTTTTTGGCAGCAGTTCAATAAAACCCACTCTTCTCCCTTTCGTGACACCAACCATGAAGCTGAAACATGGCTTTCGTTCGACACGGATTTCACTATTTTAGGGTTCCGTAATTCAGCCATTTTGACAGGCTTCACCCATCAATCGAATGGCCAAGCAGGCTTATTATCAAGGAGCTGGAACCGCCTCTATACAGACTTTATCCTAGAAAAAGGTGATATCTACCTGTCTTTTAAGCCCTGGTACCGTATTCCTGAAAGTGAGTCACAGGATGATAACCATGATATTGACGATTTTTTAGGCAACTTTGAATTAAAGGGTGTATACAAAAAGGAGCACCACAACTTTTCACTTTTATTCAGAAATAACCTCAACACAAGCAGTAATAAGGGCGCCATCGAACTGGGCTGGAGCTTCCCAATACATAATAAAATCCGCGGTTATGTGCAATGGTTCAACGGATACGGTGAGAGTCTTCTCGACTACGACAACCATACCAATAGCATTGGCTTTGGAGTCCAGTTGAATGATTGGTTGTAAACCACTGTCTTTTTGTCAAGTATAATTTTACCCATCAAACCCAAGGATACAAACATGCAAGTTGAGTCTGATAACGACTGGAAAGCCAAATTAACTGCTGATGAATACAATATTTGTCGCCAAAAGGGTACCGAGCCTGCTTTTTCTGGTGTATATGTCGATAGCAAGGTGGCAGGCGTTTATAACTGCAAGTGCTGTGACACACCCTTATTCGAGTCTGACAGCAAATATGATTCTGGTAGTGGCTGGCCCAGTTTTTGGAAACCAATCCACCCAAATGCGATTAAAGAAAACCAAGATAGCACTCACGGTATGGTCCGCATTGAAGTTGTTTGTGCCAAATGCGATAGTCATCTCGGTCACGTATTCCCAGATGGGCCACAACCAACAGGGTTACGCTATTGCATTAACTCTGCCTCACTTAACTTAGAAGCAACGGAGTAGCATGCAAACCGCACAGCAACACGCACAAGCATTGCTTCAGTATATTGATGCAAGCCCGAGTCCTTGGCATGCTGTGCATACAAGCGAAAAAATGCTGAATAACAAAGGGTTTGTTGAGCTATTAGAAGGTGACGCTTGGTCGTTAGAACAAAGTGGTCGCTATTACGTTAAACGAGATGACTCGAGCATCATTGCTTTTACCACAGGCACCAACAACCTTGCTCAAGAGGGGTTTAGGCTGATTGGTGCCCACACCGATTCACCTGGGCTACGCGTTAAACCAAAACCTGACCAACAACAAAATGGTATCAACCGCTTAGGTGTTGAGGTATATGGTGGCCCAATATTAGCAACTTTTACCGACCGTGATTTAAGTCTAGCAGGGCGCATACATATCGAACAAAACGGCTCTTTCATATCCAAGCTCGTGCGTTTTAAAAAGCCTTTCCTACGCCTGCCTAACCTTGCTATACATATGAATTCAAAGGTTAATACCGATGGTTTAAAGCTTAATAAGCAAACTGAATTACCACTTTTGCTATCGGTCGATCATAAGCAAACAAGCCTGGCTGACCTACTGGCTACTGAGCTAAGTATTGATGCCACTGCCATTATTGCTTGGGAGCTACACGCCTACGACACTCAAGCCGGAGTCTTATACGGCCTAAATGACGAGTTTTATGCCAATAGTCAGCTTGATAATTTAGCTTCGTGCCACGCTGGATTAAGCGCACTATTATCTGATCAGTCACTCAACTCACAACAATTTAATGTTTGTGCATTTTTTGATCATGAAGAAATAGGTAGCAACAGCCATAAAGGGGCTGATGGTAGCTTCCTACCCGATGTTCTTGAACGAATTTCTAGCTCACTAAACCTGTCTGCAGAGAGCTATAAACGTACGTTATCCAATAGCTTTATGATTAGCGCAGACATGGCACACGCCTATCAGCCAAACTTCCCTAATGCCTATGAGCCCGATCATAAGGTCTTTGTGAACCAAGGGCCTGTTATCAAGGTTAATGCTAATATTCGCTACGCATCAAACAGTGCTTCACAAGCGCGCTTTATTCAGTTGTGCAACATGGCTAACGTACCTTACCAGCAATATTCACACCGAACCGATATGGGCTGTGGTAGTACCATTGGCCCTATGACGTCAGCTCAACTAGGCATTCAGGCCGTCGATGTTGGTTGCCCTATGTGGGCGATGCACAGTATTCGTGAAAGTGCTGGTGTTATCGATCATGACTATATGACCCGCGTATTTACTCAATTTTTTAGTTAAAAAACATGAAATTTAAATTCACAATATTAATATTTGCGGCCGCTCTTGTGACCCTCTTTTTTATGCGTCAAGAAAACTTTGTGCCACGTACCTCACTTGATATCTATCAGAACTTTATTGATAAAACAGAAGCTGATGCCATCGCTGGACTGACAATACAGTCGGCGCTAGAAATTCAAAAACACGTCGTTTATGCGCTATCTGAAAATTGGGGCGGCATTGCCGGTTACAAAGCGGCGATAACGAACCCTAGCACTCAAGAGAAAATGGGCATCAAAGAGCCCTTATTAGGTATTTTTCTAAATAAAATGCTACTCGACAGCCCTGCTTCAATCAACATCTCAGGTGCCACGCATCCGTTTGCCGAGGCCGACCTCTTGGTCCGCATAAAAGACAGCTCCATTAACGAGGCACAAACGGATGAAGAAATTTTGGCCGCCATCGACCAAGTGATTCCTTTTATAGAAGTCCCTGATCGCCTTTTTTCAAGCAAAAAGCCTTTAAATGCAGACATGCTCACCGCTATTAATACTGGCGCTCGGTATGGCGTAATGGGCGAGCCCATTCCAATGACTGCGATAGAGAACCTTAATTTTTGTCAGGTGGGAATCGTGTACGAAGACCGCAGTCATTTACAAACAGGCGCTTGCTCCTCACTAATGGGTAACCCTGTTAATGTTATTCGCTGGTTAAGAGATAAGCTCTTAACCCTAAATTATCCTTTAAAACCCGGTGCTTATTTGTCACTCGGCAGCCTTACTTCGCCTATCCCCATTAAAAAAGGCCGTTTAACAGCAATTTATACAGGCTTGGGGACACAACCTCACGTTGCAGTTAGTGTGACATTTAAATAGCTTAAAAAGACCTTTATAACGATTAGTCTTGCTTGTATCCATTATGTAGAGGCCAGTATTATAAATGCCCCCAAAAAGGGGGCATCAATGGTGTGCTGATTCCATTAAAACCAGCAAACTACCCGTTAAAAGCTTGTCTTTCAGACTCACTCCATTGAGAATTAAAAATGTGCTCTAAAACCATTTTAGTTTTTTAAAAAAACCATACTTGAATTAAAATAATCAGCGCCAAGATGCCCATAAAGATCCAAAAAGCAGCCTCATTGTCTGCCCCGGGTATACCGCCAACATTAATCCCTAACAGCCCGGTTAAGAAGCCTAGGGGCAAAAATATAGCGGCCACTACCGAGAGCATATACATATTCTTATTTAAGCGATCAGAAAGACCGGTGACCAGCTCATCTTTAACTATTTGGGCCCTCCCTCTCACGAATCGTATCCAAATCTTCCACATACCGTATTACACGGTCTAATGATTCTTGCAAGCGGCGTTTATGCATTTGATCCAACCACGATTGATCAGAGATACGAAGGCTTGAAATCACGTCTCTTTGAGGGGCAATATAACGTTTAAACATAATGGCGTCTTTACGAATAGAGGTAATTTCCTGTCGCTCATTTATGTCAGGGTTTTCCATAACACTTTCTTCAACCTCGTCTAGCTTCTCATCTATTTCAGAAAAAATAGGTTCCATCCGCTCAAATAAACTGGCTATTAGCGTGGTCACAAAATCACCACTATTTTTAGGTCCTCGCCCAACTTCCAATCTTCCTTGGACCTCAAGAATGGCCTTTAATTTACGACGTCATAAGCTGATAATATTATGTTTATCAACCCTTAAGCGGTTAGAGACCATATCATTCGGCTCTGCCCCAGGGTTTAAGTTTACCCCGCGTAAAATCAGTAGCGCACCATAGTCAAATTCAAGAATACGGGGCCTCGTCTCATCGGCGCATAAAGCATCAACCACAAGGCTATCTAAATAAGGAAAGTCTCTTTCAAACAATCGGCGACTTTCTGGGTGCTCTGCCTCTAAATGAATCCAAACTTTCGATTCATGACTAATCGCTTCTTGTATCTGGGCCTTTTCGAGCAAAGCGCTAGAACCATCACCATTCAACTTGCAAGCGTAAAGAATATGACTATTTTCCATCTAATATCCCCTCTAATCCCGGTGCCGTACGAATGTGTAAATCTCTTTGGGGGAAAGAAATCTCAATTTCCGCGTCCTTAAATGCATCCCAAATTGAGAAACGCACCTTACTTGAAATTGAATACATATCCTGAATATTCCAAATAAAAAAGCGAACATCAAATATCAGGGCACTGTCTGCAAAATCCTTAAAATAAACCACAGGCTTAGGGTTTTTTATGATGTCTACATCTTGATTAATCACGTCCATTAATATGTCTCTCACTTGTTTAGGGTCTGAAGAGTAAGACACCCCAACATTAATAATGACACGACCAATTTTATCGTCATGTGTCCAGTTTTTAACTGATGATGAAATGAGTTCAGCATTTGGCACAATAATCGATGTCCGGTCAAACGTTTCAACCACAGTAGCCCGCACGCTGATTTTCTTTACAATCCCCTCACCTGAATTGGTGATCAACCAATCGCCTACTTTTATCGGCCGTTCAAACAACAAAATAAGACCCGAAACAAAGTTACTCACTATACTTTGCAAGCCAAAACCAATACCAACAGACAAGGCACCGGCTATCAATGCCAAATTGGTTAGATCAAAGCCAACCGCTGATAAACTGGCCATCAGGGCAATAATCAGCCCAACATAACCCAGCACCTGTGTTATTGACTGACGGACACTGGTATCCATGTTCGTTTTAGGCAGAATTTTTTGATCCAAAATTCGCTGAATAACACGTGTCATGAACAACAAGCTCAAAAAGACAAGCAAGCCAACACCAATATTGGCAATTGAGATTGTCATATTGCCAATCTCAAAGCCAAAAAACGCCTGCTTCATCGTATCCTGAATATATTGCCATTCAGTGCCAAAAATGCCGGCTACAAAGGGTAAACATATAAAGAATAAAATGAGATCTAATGATAGGCATAACCAGAATAAAACAAGTTGCTCTGACTTTTTATCCGTTTTATTTTGCGCTAACCACTCATCTATTTGATAAAAATAAGGACGAATAATCGCTCTTATAACAAGGGTTGAGGTGACTAAAGATAAGATGAGGACAAACCCTTCAAACAAATAACGACTGAGGGCTGCATAGCCAAATACATTAAATATAATAATAAAAGTGCTAATCGTTAGAAGAAGGATAAATGTCTTGCGTGGAAAGAAGTATTCTCCAGCATCTTTTGGCCCTATCAACACAAAAAAAGAAAACAGCCCTAATATCATTGCAAAGATTGACGTCACTATATAGCTTTGGGAAACCGCTAGTTCTATCGGCACCCCTAGAATTTCTCCACTTTCAAGCAGCAACGCGTCTACTGAAAATAACAACGCCACCACACAGATTAAATAACACAAATGTGAACGAATGAGTCTCGCTTTTAAAAACCGCCCAGTCATCAAATAAACAATGAGCAAGAACCCGGTGAGCATCAGCACCTTTTGTATTAACACCTGATTGATCTCAGTGACAATGTCTTGGGCAATAAATATTTGATAAATGATAAGAAGTCCAAGCCCTATCGCCAAAAACGGGAAAAATAAAGACGCTGAAACCAATGAGAAAGGATGCTCCCACCCATCATTTTGCAATTTTATCGCTAACCTTTTTTTAGATAAAAAAGTGGTGATAAAAAAAACGACTAAAAAAAGAAAACTCGATATGACAATCAGCTCTCGGAGATCTTTATCTTCAAAAATGTGTTTATAATTTGAAAATTGAGTATAAAAAGGCTCTTCTGCGGCTTTCCATAGATCAGCATTAAATACTGTCACTTGCCGCTCAAGAAGCCCCTCAAAAAATAGTGTACGCCTTAAAGAAGTAATTTTTTCTAACAGCCGCGATGATTTAGATGTCAGCGCTTCGGCTTGCGTCAATAAGCCCTCAATAATGAGCGACTCCTTCGTTAACTCAGCACGCAATTCCTGAATGTTATCTGGCTCTGGTGGCGCATTTTCTCCTTCTGGAGCCACCCCAAGGTCCGCTAGGTCGGCTTGAACACTATCATTAACAGGCTGAATCACATCAACCGTATTTTGTAGTTCAGTGCGTATTGTGCTTAGCGTTTGACGTAACTCTAATAGACGCGTTTTATCAAACGTGTTTTCCGCTAGCTGCTGAGAAATAAGCTCTATCGTCTTTTGTTTTTCTTTAAGCCACAATTCAGTTGCTTCGTTATTTAGCGATTCATTCGCAGCAACGTAAGTAGAATTGAATGCACATAAAGCTAACAAACAAACACATCTTAAGAATCTCGCTACACTCATATTTTATATTCCAATCACTATTAATCTTTTAAGGGCAATAAACGTATCCGTCAATAAAGGAAATTTATTCAATGAAAATAACACCAGCGCAACGATGACTACTGTAACCGTATAAGCAATCGCAATGCGCCATAAAAAAGCAGGAATTCTAGATTTAATATCACCTTGAAAAACACTTTGATAAGCGAAAAAACCTAAAAACAACATGGAAAGAATAAACAACATTAATAAATTTATTCCAGGAAGGGTCTCATCCAGTTTCCAAGCCTCTTCTGAGAACGAAATAGGAACAGCCAAGGCAAAAGCACCAATCGCAACCTGACTTGCATCTTCTAAATTAAAACTTAATTTCATTTTATTGACCTACTGCTAATCTCACGTTTATAAAAGTGAGCATAGCCGACACATTAGAACAGCCGCATAAGAAACGACTTAGTTTATGCTCATTCTTCAACGTTATTTGACACTATTTCAAGTAACTCAAGAGCTACCCGTTTCTTTTTAAGAATGTCCAATCGGTTTTTTTTATCTTCTTCGCTTGATGCTTTTTTTATGGTATTTTTTAAGCTATCAATTTCCTTATTAAGTTTTAACTTTTCATTTTCTAGTTGTTCTGCTTGCTCAGCCTTATCAAAACCAATCTCTTCCGCAGAGCTTGCTTCATCCGCTGCGGGAGCTGTTACACGGGTCGTGGCCGGTATAATACTTGCCCCACCTTGCATCTGCCTCTGGTTCATATACGAAGGCGACATAATTTCAATATTTTGCTGATGCAGTGTATCTAGCACACAACCATACAACTTAGATTGCATTGATATTTGCCGTTTAGCCTCTTCTAAAAAACCAGACAGACGGTACGTAACCGCAAAATTACCTAGCTCTAAAATATGAACAAATGGTTCTGTAAGGCCGCAATTTTTCGCCGCTTCAATCAGCAATTTCTCTACGCGATGATGGTCAATTTCATAGCCCAATGAAAGAGAGGCTGAAATAATGGTGCCTGAGCTTTGAATAGTTGCTAATGGATTGCTAATACAATAGGTATTTGGTATTGAAATAAGCTCCCGCATTTCTGTTTGAATTTCTGTTTCAAACAAACCTCTCTCAGACACACGGCCTACATGTCCGCCGATACGAACAAAATCACCAACCTTAAATGGCTTAGTGATTCGGAGCAGCACACCAGCCATAAGGTTGGAAATAATCGCAGTTGATGAAAGCGCAATCACGGCCGATATGAGAATGCCGAACAAACTGATCAATTGGTTGCGAGAACTCTGATTAATGGGCAACACAAAAATAATGAACAAAATCCCAAGCAGGGTCAAACCAAGCATCGCCAGTTGACGCGAAAACATACGTTCACTGCCCAGCTCTGACCACTTCTTAATAAGCAACATATGTGCTGCCAAGAGGATTAACCCAACAGCAATAGAAGTTCCAATGAAAGGAGCAAACAATATAATTGATTCAAACATATTACTAACACATCCCGTTGCTGTTTTCTTTTCGCCATAATGGCAAATTATTAGCACGGCTTATGATAGCGTGTTAAATAAAATCAAAATGCATTTTCAGCTTACTTTTCTCGAACGTATAACAAATCTACGCCTGTTTCTCCGCCCGATTCTGCTTTTAAAGACCACCACTTGCTCAATTCGTCTCTCAGGTTAACCGTACTCACCGAATCAAAAACCCCGATACCGTAACTTAAATATAAATTGGGTAACAAATACTTACCTACATGCAAAGCCGTATCATCGCCGCCACTTCCATCAAATGTAACCGTATCTAAGCCAAACGCATTCGCTATTTGTTCGCCAATCATATTACCGCCTTTAATGCCCAAGCCACTGGCAGCAAAAGCTAACAAGGCAGCATCCGTTGCACTCGCGTTCGACAAAGAGCGGCCCAATAACAAATAAGCCAACACCTCATCATCATTCATCGGCAGTATAGAAAACAGAGAAGTTTGCAAATTATCTATCGTCCCAAACAGAGGCATGCCACCCCTTATCAGCAAAAACAACGCGGCCATCACCAAAAAATCGCCTTAACTAGAGGTCGCCTTATATTTTAAGTGGATACCTGTATCCACCCCTCCTGTCTGAAATCTGACTTCGGTAGACATCCAATGCCTATCCTAACATACGCTGTTTAAGCTGCTCATAAGGTGTTTTACCCATGTGTGCAGCATGAGGCCTGAGAAAGTTATAATAATCCTCCCA
>Ga0209121_10004387_pt1 | contig 13189 bp, 8 predicted proteins | sample Cruoilmetagenom3_FD_187292 | JGI IMG/M metagenome (GOLD analysis project Ga0209121, IMG submission 187292) | Oil polluted marine microbial communities from Coal Oil Point, Santa Barbara, California, USA - Sample 3 (SPAdes) (version 2) | ecosystem: Environmental > Aquatic > Marine > Oil seeps ... | reverse complement strand
AAGGTAAAATCGGACGATAAGCGAAGGCAGCAGTCGGCTTGGGATCCTTCAGACCATCCTGGTTATGAAATGGAGAACGAGTCAGAGGCCAATTCGATTAGCCAAGAAGAGCCACAAGATCCTTTTGAGAGGTTATTCAGCTTATTGGCACTGAGAACATACAGTGCTGATCAAGGAAAGGGCTATACCATGCGTTTTCGCCTGCCAAAGCATGTTTTAGATGCGGCGATTCAAGAGGGACAGATGGAGAAACGACGTAAGGTCATAAAATATCATTATGGTCATGCTGTTGCGCCTCATGCTCCATCAGAGATGCTGGTCGTGTTGTAAGTCGAAAACTTATGACCCTGCCAAACTTCGATGTCTTTTTTGAACACATAATAAAAACCTGCATACCCTAAGGGATGCAGGTTTTTTGTTTTAGGCGAATCAGCTTTTCAGATGAGCTAACGGATTACTTTTTCGCTTTTGCAAAAGCAGCAGCGAACGCACCACCCATCGCAGCGTTTTGTTGCGGCTCTTCGCGACGGCGTTGTCCGCCTTGTGAATTTTGGTTCGGGCGGTTTTGCGTGCGAGGCGCGCTTGAGCGCTGTGCACGGTTGTCTTGTCCAGGCTCATCTTTCATGCGCATGCTTAGCGCAATACGTTTACGTTGAACATCAACTTCCATTACCTTCACTTTCACGATGTCACCGGCTTTTACCACTTCACGCGGATCAGAAACAAAACGATCGGTCAGTGCTGAAATGTGCACCAAGCCGTCTTGGTGTACGCCAATATCCACGAACGCACCAAAGTTTGCCACGTTTGAAACCACACCTTCTAAGATCATGCCAGGTTCTAAGTCAGACATGCTATTCACGCCATCAGCGAAGGTCGCAGTCTTGAACTCAGGACGAGGATCTCGACCCGGTTTATCCAGCTCTTTAATAATGTCGGTTACTGTGGGTACACCAAAGCTTTCGTTGGTGTAATCAATCGCATGTAAACCTCGTAAGAAATCTGTATTGCCGACCAGAGATTTGATGTCTTTGTGGTTTTTCTCGGCGATGGCTTTCACCAATGGGTAAGCTTCTGGGTGAACCGAAGATGCGTCTAGTGGATTCTTACCATCCATAATACGTAGGAAGCCAGCACACTGTTCAAAGGCTTTTGGCCCTAAACGAGCAACTTTCTTCAGCGTAGTACGCGCTTCAAAGCGACCATTTTCATCGCGGTAATCTACGATGTTCTGAGCGATGGTGTTAGAAAGACCAGCAACACGAGTTAGAAGCGCAGCAGAAGCGGTATTCACATCAACACCAACCGCGTTTACACAGTCTTCGACAATCGCATCTAGGCGCTTAGCGAGCATAGTTTGGCTAACATCATGTTGGTATTGGCCCACACCGATCGATTTAGGGTCAATCTTCACCAGCTCTGCCAGTGGATCTTGCAGACGACGCGCAATAGATACCGCACCACGAATCGATACATCCATGTTCGGGAATTCTTTTGCCGCTAGCTCAGAAGCAGAGTAAACCGATGCGCCGGCTTCGCTGACAATGATTTTTTGTGCTGTTAGGTTGCTACGCTTAATTACATCAGCAACAAAGCTGTCGGTTTCGCGTGAAGCCGTACCGTTACCAATCGCAATTAAATCAACATTGTATTTACGAACCATTTGCTCAACAACGTGCGCAGATTTGTCGTATTGTTTTTGAGGCGGGTGAGGGTAAATGGTTTCTGTCGCCAGAACTTTACCGGTTGAATCTACCACCGCGATTTTCGAACCGGTACGTAAACCCGGATCCAAGCCCAAGGTTGCACGAGGTCCAGCCGGCGCTGCCATCAGCAGGTCTTTAAGGTTAGTTGCGAATACTTCAATCGCTTCGATCTCTGCACGCTCTTTCATCGCACCCATCAATTCGGTTTCCATGTGCATAGAAACCTTGATGCGCCATGCCCAGCTAATCACTTGCTTACGCCATGCATCTGCAGGTGCGCTGCTTAGAGTAATGCCATAGTGATCAGAGATGATGTTCTCGCAGTAAGAACCACGTACACCTTCTTCTTGCTCTGGGTCTGCATTCATTGCCAGCGTTAGGAAGCCTTCATTTCGACCTCGCAACATAGCAAGCGCACGGTGAGAAGGCACTTTGTTGAGTGTTTCGTTGTGTTCGAAATAGTCTTTGAATTTCTCGCCTTCATGTTCTTTCCCCGTAACGACACGAGCCACTAGCTCAGCATTGCGGTTTAGGTGTTGGCGAATTTTCTCAAGCAGGTTTGCATCTTCAGCAATGCGTTCCATGATGATCGCACGTGCACCATCGAGTGCGGCTTTAGTATCGGCGATGCCTTTATCGCTGCTGATGAAGTTAGCGGCTTCAGTTTCAGGATCGTGCTGTGGTTCATTCCATAGCGTATCGGCTAGGGGTTCTAGGCCCGCTTCAATCGCGATCTGACCTTTGGTACGACGCTTTGGTTTGTATGGCAGGTATAGATCTTCTAGGCGCGTCTTACTGTCGGCTTGAGTGATATCCCGCTCTAACTCTGGCGTGAGCTTACCTTGATCTTGAATCGACTTAAGAATCGTTTGGCGACGATCGTCGAGCTCGCGAAGGTATGAAAGGCGGCTATCAAGGTTACGTAGTTGGGTATCGTCTAAGCCACCCGTGACTTCTTTACGGTAGCGGGAAATAAAGGGAACGGTGTTACCGTCGTCAATTAGGTTTACTGCGGCGGTGACTTGCTCTGAACGAACATTCAGTTCTTCAGCAATCAGTCGACAGATAGCTTGGCTCATCCGATGAATCTCTTATTTAATATCATGACAAATACATGGGGGTTAGCGTACGCTTTTTCTAGCTTTGGCTGTGTAATTATCCTGTCAGAAGCCGAATTTCCGTTTGTGATACCCGCTTTGTGCGAGATCTCTTACACGTGGTGTGCGACTAAGTCACTTTAAACCGATGAAATCGTCTTAAAATAAATCTAAGTTACTGATTTTATTTGGTTGTGTGTTTGTGGGCATATTTCTCACTCGAAATGTTTTTTGGGACTATCTAGGAAACTCGCTCAATTACCGTAATATTTAACTTGTCGACAGGGAGTTGGCAGGAACAGGAAAAAGCCTAATGGACTAGGTATCTTCAGGATGAAGATTTGATTACTTAGGATGAGTGGTCAGCAAGGAAGTGATAATCTCTGGATGAGATTCGCCAGTCAGGATGACAGGCTAGAATGGACACCGCTAGGATGGCGATGAACAAAAAGGAAATTGGTTAAAGGATTTAGCCACTATCAAGGAAAGATGCAGGGAGCACCTTATCTCGAAGAGATAAACAGTAGCCGGATTGCTGCGATAGAGACTTAACCCCGCTAGGCGAAAGCCTTGCGGGGTTTTCTTTTATCTGGAATTTGGTTTTTGCCAGTTTCGGGCTGTTATGGCCAGTTAACTGCGCTTGTCTAGTCAGTTCTAAGCGTTATCTGTGTAGTGAATTGAATTGATAAACCATTCTTTTATGCCTTCCGGGGTCTTCACCTCGAACTCATCGTCGACTTCCTTTTTAAGCAGAGCTCTAGCCATAGGTGAGTCGATAGAGATATAGCCTTTAGCATCGCCGTAGATCTCTTCAGGGCCGACAATACGAAACTTCTTAATTTCCCCATCATCATTCTCAATTTCCACCCAAGCACCGAAAAATACCTTACCTTCTTGTTGCGGCGAGTAATCAACGATAGTTACATCAGGTAAGAACTTGCGTAGGAAACGCACTCGGCGATCAATTTGACGAAGCAAACGCTTATTGAAGGTGTAATCTGCGTTTTCTGAACGATCTCCAAGGCTTGCAGCCCAAGTGACTATCTTAGTAATTTCAGGACGTTTCTCGTGCCATAAGTGGTCATGTTCTGCTTTGAGCTTGTTATAACCTTCTCGGGTGATAAGTTTGGTTTTCATAAATCTGACTTAATGAAATGATGATCTAAGATAGAATATATAGAAAGGCAACATACGTTAACAATTATTTAGGCGACTTTTTCCTCAATAATGTTACATTTTTAATGTCTTATACAATTTACCAAGAATGCTTAACCTCAGGTTTAAGCTTTAATAGGTGGAACCATTACATGCAAGAAAACTACAAAATTTTAGTGGTCGATGACGATGCTCGTTTACGTGCACTGTTAGAACGCTATCTGTCAGAGCAAGGCTTTCAAGTGCGTAGCGTGGCAAACAGTGAGCAGATGGACCGCCTGTTAACCCGTGAAAATTTTCACTTGATGGTATTGGATTTAATGTTGCCGGGCGAAGATGGTCTTTCGATCTGTCGTCGTCTAAGAAACGCAAACAACTCGCTACCTATCCTTATGCTGACAGCAAAGGGGGATGAAGTGGATCGCATTGTGGGCTTGGAAGTGGGTGCGGATGATTACCTGCCAAAACCATTTAACCCACGTGAACTGCTTGCTCGTATCAAAGCGGTAATGCGTCGCCAAGTGATTGAAGCGCCGGGCGCACCAAGCACAGAAGAATCTGTGGTTGAGTTTGGTGAATTCCGCTTAAATCTAGGTACGCGTGAGATGTTCCGCGGTGAAGATCCGATGCCTCTTACCTCAGGTGAATTTGCGGTTCTTAAGTCACTAGTGACTAACGCGCGTGAGCCAATGTCTCGCGATAAGTTGATGAACATGGCGCGCGGCCGTGAGTATTCAGCGATGGAACGTTCTATCGATGTTCAGATTTCTCGTCTGCGTCGTCTAGTGGAAGAAGATCCAAGTAAACCTCGTTATATCCAAACGGTGTGGGGCTTGGGTTACGTATTCGTTCCAGATGGCAAAGCAGTCTAAGCCGGTTTTGTAAGCTCTATATCAGCTTCATCGGTTCTGTGAATCAGAATTCTATATTTACGGGTCATCTCATTAATATGTGATGGCCCGTTTTGTATTCAGCACAAGGGTTTAGGGTTATAGTCATAGCCATATAAAACATTTTATCACCCCTCACTTTAGGTCTCCTATGCGCATACGTAGCTCCTTTACTCAGTCGATAGTGCTCTTCTTAACCTTGTTGGTTGCTAGCCAAATATTTTCTTATTACGCAGTGTTCAACTACGCATTAATGCCGAGTTTGCAGCAGTTTAATAAGATTTTGGCTCATGAGTTAAACCTTGTGTTGGACCAAGGCACTGACATGGATATCGAAATTGATGCGCCACTACGTCAGCGTGTACTTGAGCAGTTAGGGGTAACTGTTCACGCGAAAAACAGTGAAGCGGCGGGTGAGTATTACCACGCCGTTGCGATTGACTTGATGAGCGAGGAGATGACCAAAGAGCTGGGTTCTGAAACCGAAGTGCGGCTGATCTTGGGGAAAGAGAGTTATGTACTGTGGATGGACATTGCGCAGTTACCCAACTCTTTAATTCGTATTCCGTTATCAGAGCTGCAAGAAGAGGATTTTGCACCACTGTTTCGTAACAGTCTGATCATGGCGCTGTTGATTGTCGCAGGTGGTTGGCTGTTTATTCGATTGCAAAACCGTCCGTTGATTGCGCTGGAGAAAGCCGCGCAAGGTGTCGGGCGAGGTGATATTCCACCACCCCTGCCAGTACAAGGTGCGCAAGAGATTCGTTCAGTAACCCGAGCCTTTAATCAGATGTCGAAAGGTATCCAAGAACTCGAAGAAGACCGCGCTTTGTTGATGGCAGGTATCAGTCATGATTTACGTACTCCGTTAACGCGTATTCGTTTAGCGACTGAGATGATGTCACCAGAAGACAGTTACTTAGCGGAAGGCATCATCAGTGATACCGAAGAGTGTAACGAGATCATCAGTCAGTTTATGGATTATTTAAAACCCGTTGATCGAGATTCATTTCAAGCGGTGTTTGTTGACGATATTGCTCGTGAGGTTTCTAGCTCTGAAGGTGGATACGAAGTACAGATTGAAACGGATATTCCTGAATCAATGAAGCCCGCGCTTGGTAACCCAATTGCGATGAAGCGTGCGGTGAGTAACTTGGTAGTCAATGCGCTGCGTTATGGTAATGGTTGGGTCAAGGTATCGACCGGCATGACAGCGGATAACAAACTTGCTTGGGTAACGGTGGAAGATAATGGACCAGGTATCCCACAGGACCAGATCGGGAAGTTGTTTGAACCGTTCACGCGTGGCGATACTGCCCGAGGCAGTGAAGGGACCGGTTTAGGCTTGGCGATTGTGAAACGTATTGTCAGCCAACACCAAGGTGCGGTAGTCGTGAATAATCGTAGTGAAGGTGGCTTAAAAGCGCAGATCAGTTTCCCTGTTAAGCCGTAAGTTCAGTTTAATGGTTTGGCGAGTCGGTTGGGTTTCGGCTTAGAGATCCCTGACTCGGTCACTTTTCCCTCTCGGGGATGACGAATTGCTAACCATGGACTTTGATGGTGAAAGTTTACTTTGATCGTCATTCTCTATCGTGAGGAACGAGCGAATAGGGAATCTCGCTCTTGCTTGATGAGAGTAAGGCACAGTAAAAAGGCTTCCTAGAAGGGAAGCCTTTTTGTCTTTTTATGCAGTCTCAGCGTTAGCTAAGCCTTGGAGTAAACATCGCGCTCGCCTAGCCAGCGGTTGATGATCGCCTTGGCGTTATCTGGGTAGCTATCGTGAATATGACGCGCAATACGCTGCACTTCAGGGATCAAACGTTGGTCTCGTACCAAGTCAGCAATCTTAAAGTCTGCCAAGCCCGTCTGCTTAGTGCCAAGCAGCTCACCGGGCCCTCGAATTTCTAAATCTCGCTGTGCAATGACAAAGCCATCGTTACTTTCACGTAGCACACCTAAGCGTTTCTGAGCGGTTTTAGACAGTGGTGAGTGATACAGCAATACACAATGGCTTGCGACCGAACCACGGCCGACACGGCCTCTTAGTTGGTGCAGTTGTGCTAGGCCAAGACGCTCTGGGTTCTCGATGATCATTAAGCTTGAATTAGGCACATCCACACCGACTTCAATCACGGTAGTCGCGACCAACAAATGCAGTTTGTTCTCTTTGAATTCCTGCATTACTGCTTGCTTCTCGGCTGGCTTCATTCGGCCGTGCACGAGACCAATTTTGACGTCAGGCAGTTTTCGTTGCAGCTCTTCAGCAGTATCAGCCGCAGCTTGAGCTTCTAATACTTCGGACTCATCAATCAGCGTACATACCCAATAGGCTTGTTTGCCTTCATTAAGACACGCATTTTTCACACGTTCGACAATGTCATCCCGCTTGGTATCAGGAATCGCCACGGTTTGAATTGGTGTTCGACCCGGTGGCAACTCATCAATAATTGAGGTTTCGAGGTCGGCATAGGCCGTCATCGCTAACGTTCGTGGAATCGGTGTTGCCGTCATGACTAATTGGTGTGGGTAATAACCTTGCTTTGCACCTTTCTCACGCAGCTCTAATCGCTGGTGGACGCCAAATCGGTGCTGCTCATCGATGATCACTAAGCCAAGGTTTTTGAACTCGACATGTTCTTGGAACAAAGCATGAGTACCGACCACCATTTGTGCTTCACCACTGGCAATACGAACGAGCTCGGTTTCGCGAGCCTTGCCTTTGAGTTTACCTGCTAGCCACCCAACTTGAATGCCCATCGCCTCAAACCAGTTAGCAAAGTTGATCGCGTGTTGTTCCGCAAGCAATTCGGTGGGTGCCATTAGCGCAACTTGTTGACCGTGTTCGAGTGCGCGAACAGCCGCGAGTGCAGCCACTAAGGTTTTACCAGAGCCCACATCACCTTGCACTAAACGCATCATAGGGTGCGGCTTTTCAAGGTCAGCTTCGATCTCTTTGGTTACTCGTGCTTGTGCGTTGGTTGGCGAGAATGGCAGCTGAGCTAACAGTTTATCTTTGAGGGTGTTCACCGGAGGAAAAGGCATTGCCTTGTCTTGCTGCCCTTTGCTACGAACAGACAACATCGACAGGTTTTGAGCCAGTAACTCTTCCATAATCAGGCGTAGCTGCGCAGGGTGTTTACCTTCATCAAACAACTCTAGGTCAATGCCTGGAGGTGGCCTGTGAATGGTATGCAGTGCTTGCGCGAGGGTAATTTGGTGATCGTATAAACCTGATGGTAGCAGCTCATTCACCGCGGCTTTGTCGATCAGTTCTAATGCTTGGTCGGTGAGGTTACGCAGCGTGACTTGTCTTAGCCCCTCCGTGGTTGGATACACTGGAGTCAGATTGGCTTCAACATCTGGCTGTTGCCTAGGCGCAAAGAATTTGTAGTCGGGATGGACAATCTCCAGCCCCATGTTACCGCGCTTGATCTCACCGTAGGCATGCACTTGTTTGCCTTCAGCAAAGTTGTTCTTCATACCTGCGGTGAAGTTGAAAAAGCGTAGGGTAATGGTGCCGTTACCATCGCTGATCTTTACCGCCAACATCTTACGTTTACCGAAAATGGTATCGACATGCATGACCTTGCCTTGCACTGCAGCCCATAAGCCCGCGTGCAGTTTTACGATAGGGTAGATACGTGTTCTATCTTCATAGCGCAAAGGGAGGTGAAAAAGCAGATCTTGTACGTTGTTAAGCCCAACCTTTTCCAGTTTCTCTGCGACTTTAGCGCCGACTCCAGATAAAGAGTTGAGAGGGATAGCAGATAAAAGCTGTGACATAACAAGGCTCATAAACGTAAGAGAGATGATCTATTCAAGCATTTTACTGGATTTTTGTACAGGCAGGAATGGGAGGGAGCGCGGTAAATACTAGGATTACGGTTATAAAAATCCCCTTAAGCGATAAAGCATTAAGGGGATTTAAATTCTTGGCAAAACTATTATCAAGTTTAAACGTTAGTTCTTACGACGTCTTACTTTCAGCGCGTGTGGCATCACACGTAGCTTTTTCATAATACTTGCAAGATGAACACGATCTTTGGTGGTCAGCAAGATAGTCACTGTGTACAGGCGTCCATCACGTTCTTCAGTTGAAATACCGTGAATGTTCGAGCCTGTTTTCGAGATAACGTTAGTTAACTCAGCCAGTGCACCTTGGTGATTCTGCAGATCAACCTGAAGTTCAGCAGTGAACTCTTGGTCGTAATCGTCAGACCATTCAACCGCCATGTATTTGTCTGGTTCTTTCTGGTAACCACGAACGTTTGGACACGTTTCACGGTGAACCACAAGGCCACGACCTGGCGATACATGGGCAATGATGTGATCATCTGGAATTGGGTGACAACAGTTAGCGAACGTCAGTAGTAGACCTTCAGCACCACGGATAGCCAATTTCTTCCTTGGTGTGTCGCTGTTGTTTTCCACTTCAGTCAGTTCGTCAGCATCACCCAGTAGACGACGAGCAATAACAATACTCATCAGCTCACCAAGACCAATCGATGCCAGTAAGTCTTCAACATTGTCTAGGCGAAGATCAGACAATACGTGGTCGATATTCTCTTGGCCGATATCGCCAATAGAGTGTTCGCCAAGTGCATGATTCAGTAGACGACGGCCTAGCGTGATCGACTCTTCACGACGCATCGTTTTCAGAACCTGACGGATCTTAGTACGTGCACGCGATGTCACCACGTAGTTGAGCCATGCTGCATTCGGGCGTGCGCCCGGAGCACTGATGATCTCAATGGTTTGGCCATTCTTCAGCGATTTGCTCAGTGGGTAAGGGTTCATGTCTACACGAGCACCTACACACATGTTGCCGACATCGGTATGTACCGCGTAAGCAAAATCGACCGCTGTTGCGCCCGCAGGAAGTTCGACAATGCGACCTTTCGGCGTGAACACAAAGATCTCATCAGGGAACAGATCAGACTTAACGTTTTCAATGAATTCGAATGAGTTACCTGCGCTTTGTTGCAGCTCAAGTAAGCTCTGCATCCAACGTTGTGCTTTAACCTGTGCGGTCGTGCCGTTGCTACTACGTGCCCCATTGCCTTTGTAAGACCAGTGCGCTGCGACACCTTTGTCTGCCATTTGATCCATATCTTCAGTACGAATCTGAACCTCAACGGGCACCCCGTGAGGGCCGATCATTGAGGTGTGCAGAGATTGGTAGCCGTTGGCTTTTGGTACCGCAATGTAATCTTTCATGCGGCCAGGACGAGGCTTGTACAGGCTGTGAGCCTGGCCAAGTACGCGATAACAAGTATCTGGGGTATCAACCACCACGCGGAAAGCGTAGATGTCCATAATGGTGTGGAAGCGTTGTTCTTTGGTTTTCATCTTGTTATAGATGGAGAACAGGTTCTTTTCACGACCAAGTACGCGAGCAGGCAAACCGACTTCTTCAAGACGGCCTTCGATTTCGCTATGGATACGTTGGATCATTTCCTTACGGTTACCACGCGCAGCTTTCACTACGTTTTTAAGTACGCGATAACGGTTAGGGTAGAGGGCTTCAAAGCCCAACTCTTCTAGTTCGGTCTTGATGTTATGAATACCAAGACGGTGAGCCAGTGGAGAGTAGATCTCTAGGGTTTCACGAGCAATACGACGCTTTTTGTCAGGACGAAGTGCCCCAAGCGTACGCATGTTGTGAGTACGGTCAGCTAATTTGATCAAGATAACGCGGATGTCTTGCACCATGGCGAGAACCATCTTGCGGAAGTTCTCTGCTTGCGCTTCTTTGCGATCACGAAATTTAAGCTTATCCAGCTTAGATACACCATCTACCAATTCAGCAACAGTATTGCCAAATTTAGCCTCAAGGTCTTCTTTAGTGACATCACAGTCTTCGATGACGTCATGAAGTAAGGCTGCTTGCAGGGTTTCGATATCCAGACGCATTTCTGCCAGGATTCTTGAAACCGCTACAGGGTGGATTATGTATGGTTCACCGCTTGAGCGGGTTTGCCCTTCATGGGCGTCTCTCGCTACCACATAAGATTGACGCAGAGCCTCAATTTGAGGCTCTGTTAGGTATTCTTGGGCAACGTCTTTGAGGCTATCGAATAGATACAAATTAAAGGCCCGGAAGGTTAATTAGTTCGAATGGCGCTATTAGCGACTGTGAGCTAACGAGTGTGAGCGATGCTGCTTACTGCTGCAAGTTCAGCCGCTTCTTGCTCTTGTTGCTCTTGACGCTCACGAGCATCTAGTACGTCTTTAGTGATAAGACCTTCTTCGATTTCACGAAGAGCGATAACCGTTGGCTTATCGTTTTCTTCAGGCACTAGTGAATCTTTACCGCCAGTTTGCATTTGACGTGCGCGGCGAGCCGCAATAAGAACTAGGTCGAAACGGTTGCCAACTTTTTCAACAGCGTCTTGAACAGTTACGCGTGCCATGAGGACTCCAAATAGTAATTAACTAATAAATTTTTTATGACGAGAAAGTATACAAGTTTAACTAGATAGTTTCTAGTTCACCGTATACTTATCTCAATGGAAAATCCAGTTATACCAATCACAGTAAATAAGTGCTCAGAGATAGCGTCGGAAAAAAGTTTGAGAACAAGGAAGAATTTTTCGATAAGTAGTGACCCTACAATCAAAAATTCTAACGACGTTATCAGGCTTTTTCACAAGCTAGAATGACCAGTTGTTTACTACGATTGGTATCAGAGATTATTCCGCCAGTAGTGCTGTAAGCATGCCGCTGTATTTTGCTGCTTGCTTATCTTCTTTTAAGCGCTCCGCACGAATGATTGCTCTGAAGTCCATTAGGGCTGCATCAAAGTCATCATTCACGATCACATAATCGTATTCTGCATAGTGAGAAATCTCTGATTTTGCTTCGCTCATGCGTTTCGCAATAACTTCGTCGCTATCTTGACCGCGAACATTTAAACGACGCTCTAGCTCACCATTTGATGGTGGAAGAATGAAGACACTCTTCGCTTGAGGCATTTGTTCTCGGATCTGACGAGCACCTTGCCAGTCGATATCTAGGAATACATCGATACCGCGGTCTAGGTTTTCTTCAATCCAAACGCGTGACGTACCGTAGTAGTTGCCGAATACTTCAGCATACTCTAGGAACTCACCTTTACTAATAAGGTCTTCAAAATGATGTTTTTCTACAAAGTGGTAGTGAACACCATTTTCTTCACCAGGGCGCATACCGCGAGTGGTGTGTGAAACAGATACCTTCATTGCGTAGGTTGGATTGGTTTCTAGCATTGCTGAGATCAAGCTCGACTTACCTGCGCCACTAGGTGCAGATACGATGTAAAGAGTACCTTTGCCCATCTGTATATTTCCACTGTTGGTTGGATAGAGTGAAGGCGATAAACCGACACTATAAAAGATAGCACTGACCTTAATTGTTATACCGATGGCTGCATCTATAAAGGGATAACGAGTGAAACTAATAGAGACAACTGGTGAAAATTAGGTCAGAAAAATGGAGGCGAAGAGTAGCATATTTAGATGATTGAGAACAACTGACTTGATCGTTATTTATTAGCGAATGATCTTATCAAGGATCTTTGTATAAATGTAATGACTCATCATGTTCACTTTTTTATGTGATCTGGGCAAAATTTGTTGAAGTTTTAATCCCAACCCTTACAATCCGCGCAAACGATTAAATGCTGTATATGTCTAGGGTTAACAGACCCTACTGGACTAGATGTTTCTACTACCAAGCCTACCTTGGTGACTACAGTTTTTAGTGTAGAGACCTCTCTATTCTCACAGCATTTGAATCTCAAATTCTTAATTTATTGCAAAGGTTTTGTTGTGAGTACCGATTCCACCCTGAAAGCCCAGAACACCTCTGGCTCGCTTGATTCGATGTTTAAAATCACTGAAAGAAAAACCACGATTGGCACAGAGCTGTACGCGGGTTTTATTACTTTCTTAGCGATGAGCTACATTCTGGCGGTTAACCCAGCGATTTTGGGGGATATCCCAGGTATGGACAAAGGGGCAGTATTTACAGCAACCGCTCTGTCTGCCGCTATCGCAACGCTTATTATGGGCATTTGGGGCAACTACCCAGTCATGCTTGCACCAGGCATGAGCATGAACGGCTTCTTCAAAGGCTTATTATTAAGTGGCTCTGTTGCAGTGCTTTGGAATGAAGCGCTGTTTGGCATCTTCCTATCGGGTATCCTTTACCTCGCGTTCTCGTTGACCAATATCCGTAAATCGATGATTGAGTCGATTCCTGAAGATTTGAAGTTGGCGATTACCGTGTCTCTCGGACTGTTCATTGCTTTCTTAGGCCTCAAGAATGCGGGCATCATTGTTTCTAACCCGTTCGTCTTGGT
>Ga0209121_10004385_pt1 | contig 13191 bp, 9 predicted proteins | sample Cruoilmetagenom3_FD_187292 | JGI IMG/M metagenome (GOLD analysis project Ga0209121, IMG submission 187292) | Oil polluted marine microbial communities from Coal Oil Point, Santa Barbara, California, USA - Sample 3 (SPAdes) (version 2) | ecosystem: Environmental > Aquatic > Marine > Oil seeps ... | reverse complement strand
TCAGTTCCAATTTCTTCAATAATCCCCACAATAGCCTCAGGGTTTTCCTTATCGCGCCGGTATATGCGTATGAGATAGCTGTCCATATTTACAACCCGTGTAGCCCGGTCAAATCTTGATGTTGATAAATATTATCCGTTTTGTATTTTTTATCAGATTCAAAGTCACAGATAGGTCACATATTGGAAAAAATTTGGATTTTTCGTAAAAAAGTTGAAATTAATAAAGCAGGGTCTGTTCCCCGAACGTGCCAATATCACCGCGAGCCTGTCGAACGGCGGGCCGATGAGGGCATCGGCCCCTACATGCAATACAAGGTGCTTGACAAATAATATGTAATGTTTTATTTTCACTAACAAAAGAGGGAAAGCATGAAACGTGGCCGGACAATAATTAACAAGATAAGTGTTCCCGAGCTTCCGGAAGTTGTTCCCCGTAAACGTTTGTTCCGCATGCTGGATGAGAAAGAGCACTACAAGGTTACCTGGATTTCCGGCATGGCCGGTTCGGGAAAGACGACCCTTGCTGCAAGCTATCTCGCTGCCCGCAACGTCCCCTGCCTGTGGTACCGGATCGATGAAGGAGATATAGATCTCGCTAATTTTTTCTATTACCTGGGTATGGCAACAAAGAAGGCTACACCCCGGAAGCGAAAACCCCTGCCGCTTCTGACGCCGGAATATTTTCCGGGTGTTTCTGTATTTTCTCAACGATATTTTGAAAATCTGAGTACCAGACTTACACCGCCTTTTTTTATTGTCTTTGATGACTACCATACTATTCCCCTGACATCTCAATTCCACGATGTTTTTCGTGACGGGCTTTTAAAACTTTCTCCCGATATTCATGCTGTCATATTGAGCAGGACGGATCCGCCACCAGCATTTGCCAGAATGCTGGCAAACAACGTGATGAGAATAATTGGTCCGAACGACCTTCGTCTGAAATTTAATGAGTCAGAAAAAATTGTGGAGATTGAAGCCGGGAAAGGCCTAAGCCGAAAACTAACTGAAAAAATTCACAAAAAGGCACAGGGGTGGGCCGCGGGTCTCATTCTCATGGCAAAAAATATAAAAGCAGGTGATACTACTCCCGAATTCTCTGATACATTTACACCGACGGAAATCTTTGACTATCTTACCAGCGAAATACTTGACAAAATGGAGGAAAGCACAAGGGAGTTTTTACTCAAAACCGCTTTTTTACCCAGAATAACCGTTTCCATGGCTCAGGATCTGACAGGCCGGGCAGATTCCGGTCGCATCCTGTCCTCATTACGGCGCAATCACATATTTATTGAGATGTCTTCCTCATTGGATCCTTCATACCGATATCACCCGTTATTTAGAGAATTTCTGATCTCGCGAGCAGGGGAAACATTTGACCGGGATGAAATATCCAGATTGAAGAAACGGACCGCGGAACTTCTGGAAACATCGGACCAGATGGAGGAGGCCATTGATCTATACCGTGAAGCCGGTGACATGGAGAATTCTATCCGGTTAATACATAAACAGGCAAAGGATCTCATTGCGCAAGGCCGAAACAGGACCCTTGAACAATGGATAAGAAAAATCCCTGAAGATATCCGGAAAAGTAATCCATGGTTACTCTACTGGCTGGGCGTCAGTTGTCAGCACTTTTCTGCCGCCGAAGCGCGGGGCTATTTCGAAAACGCGTTTCACCTGTTTAAAAAAAGTCAGGATTTTGCAGGGCTCTACCTTTCATGGACCGGTATCATTGACAGTATTGCCTATGAATGGAATTACTTCACAGAATTTGACCAGTGGATAGAGTGGCTTGACAATCGGATTCGCTCAGGACATTCCTTCCCCTCTCGGGATATTGAAGCAAAAGTAACGGTATGTATGATGTGCGCATTGGTGATTCGGAACCCTGAGCGACCTGATATCATTCGGTGGGTGGAACAGGCATTGTCGCTATCCCGAAAGAGCGGCAACATCAATCTTCGCATTCAGGCCATTGATTGGGCAATGATGTATTATTCATGGATCGGCGACTTTGCGAGGACCGGGACTATCCGGGATGAGTCAAAAGAACTGGTAAAATCGTACAGTACATCACCAGCAATGATGATCCACTGGAAATGGATTGACATATCAACCCGTCTGTCTACCATGACCGATATCGAAGCAGCCCCGGCGGAAATATCAGAAGCCCTCGATTTGGTCAATCATACAGGCCTCCGCGTCTGGGAGCACATATTTTTTATGCCGGGTATCTTTGCTTCTCTTCTGCTGGGTGAATTTTCAAAGGCCGATTATTACCTTAAAAGGTTCGAGACTATCCTTGATAATGCCCATTTCCATGGATATACTGTCTTTCATCACTTTGCGGGACTGTACAATCTGCTTACGGGAAATGGTTCGCGGGCACTGGCGCATGCCGAAACAGCGGTAAAGCTGTCCGACGAAACGGGTTATGTTCTCGCCACAATTGTGTGCCGGATTCAACTGGCGTATGTCTTACATGAACAGGGAAAATCTCAGGAAGCGTTAAAGGAGTTGAGCCAGGCACATTCCAAAGCACATGAAACGAAAAGCAGCATATACACATTCATGTGCCTGATCGTAAAATCGAAAATTACCATGGATCAGGGTAAAGACGAAGAAGGGATTGAACTTCTGCGCGACGGTCTGTCCCTGGGACGAAAGCACAATTATCTGAATATGATCTGGTGGTGGCATCCCACGATAGTATCGCAGCTATGCGAACGGGCCCTCATGGAAGGTATCGAAGTAGAATATGTAAAAAAGTTGATCCGAGCCCATAAGCTGGTTCCTGAATCTCCACCGTATCATATCGAAAACTGGCCATGGGCGCTGAAAATACATACCTTTGACCGTTTCCAGATCATAAAAGACGGCAAACCGCTTCGATTTGAAGGGAAGGCACGGAAAAGACCGCTTGAGCTGCTAAAAGTGCTAATTGCATATGGTGGGACAGAGGTCAGTATAGAGCAGATCATCGATGCTCTCTGGTATGAAGCTGACGGCGATATGGCCCAGAGCGCCTTTTCCACCACATTAAACCGTTTGCGTAAATTAATCGGTCATAAAGAAGCAATACAGCTTCAAGACGGGAAATTAACGATTGATCAGAAATACTGCTGGATGGATACGCGGGCATTTTCAAACACTCTGAATGAGGCTGATACCCTGTGGAAAAGAGGTAAAGAAAAGGAAGCTATCGACTTATACGAAAAAGCAACAACAATTTACGCGGGACACTTTTTGGCCGAAGAGGGCGGAAAGCCCTGGATCATGCCGACACGGGAACGCTTGAAAAATTTATTTCTCATCGCTGTCACAAAATTGGGAATGTTCTGTGAACAGAAGAAAGAATTTGAAAAAGCGACCAGGTATTATATGAAGGGACTTACCGTCGACAACCTTGAAGAAAGGTTCTACCGGCGCCTCATGGAATGTTACTACAACCTTGGCCGTCATGCCGATGCCGTCAAGATCTACCGCCGCTGCAGGAACACACTGGCAACAGTTCTCGATGTCGATCCCTCAGAAGAAACAGAGAAGATTTACAAAATGATCAAAAGCCCAGGCACACAGTTCCCAACGAAGTGACGGAATGGTAGATAGATTCGCAACGTTCCCTCTCGATGGAAGAGTGTCAGGATGCGAGTGAAGGGGGAAATCTACTCTCAAGTGACTCGTTTGGTCGAATTTAATATAACTTGTTGATTTTTATGGACACTATCCAGATACACAGCATCGGCCTGTTCGGGGAACAGGCCCTATATATGTAGGGGCCGATGCCCCCATCGGCCTTAAACATGCTTTGCAAAAGTTACTTTCCATTATAATGCCGTAAAACGGCATAGTGGCGCTTTTTACGAATGCATCAATGGCAGAGTAAGTGAAAAAAAAGCCACGGTGGTAATTACCGTGGCTTTTTTCATACGTTTCTATGTTTTATGCTACAACATCTCAAAGATACCCGCAGCACCCATACCGCCGCCGATACACATGGATACGACACCTTTTTTTGACTTTCGTCTTTGCATCTCATGGAGTAATTGAGCGGTCAGCTTGGCCCCGGTACATCCCAGGGGATGGCCCAGCGCAATGGCTCCACCGTTGGGATTTATATCACCCTTCCAGTACCGTTTTTCAAGACCTGTCTTCCTGAGAGAGTAAAGGCACTGGGAGGCAAAGGCTTCATTAATTTCAAAGACTTCTATGTCGCTCGATTTCAGTCCGGCCAATTTCAGAACCTTCGGAATAGCAACCGACGGTCCTACACCCATTTCTTCGGGCCTGCATCCCTCAACAGCATAGTAGGTTAATTTTGCGATAGGTTTCAGACCTAATTCCTTTGCTTTTTCCGGCGTCATTACAAGGGAAAAAGCGGCCCCGTCTGTCATCTGTGAAGAATTTGCCGCAGTTACTGACCCACCAGCCTTAAAGGGCGACTTTAATCTTGCCATATTATCCATCGTCGAAGGCCACCTGACACCATCATCCATATCAAAAACGACTTCTTCACGGATCTTTTTACCTTTTTTGTCCTCCCCATACTTCCACGCTTTGATGGGAATAATTTCATCCTTGAATTTACCGGCCTTAATCGCTTCATGTGCTCTCCGGTTGCTTTCCAGGCCAAACTTGTCCTGATCTTCCCGTGTTACATTATAATTGGCAGCTACGTTCTCCGCCGTAACTCCCATGGAAACATAGGTGTTCGGCAAATCTCCCCAATCGGGATGGGGACGGAATATGCTACCACCCATGGGAATGTGACTCATGGTTTCAACACCACCGGCTATAATAACATCAGACCAGCCTGCCCTGATCTTTGCCGTTGCATCGGCAATTGCCTGCAGACCGGACGAACAGAAACGATTTATGGTCATACCGGATGTCGTTATAGGCAGTCCGGCACCCAATGCCAAAACCCTGCCCATATTCATACCCTGCTCCGCCTCAGGAAAGGCACATCCAACAATTACATCATCTACATCTTCCGGTTTGAGCTGGGGAACCCTTTCCAGAAGCCCCTTTAATACCTGGATTCCTATTTCATCACCTCTGGTCTGGGCAAGGCCTCCCCTTTTATAACGTCCACCAGGACCCCTTACGGATTCAACAATAACAGCGTCACGCATGATTTTCCTCCTTATCGTAAAATGCCACCCGGCCCGCAAATAGACAGCAGAACCGGGGGTCAGCAATAGATATTCTTTTATTTTAATTACGCAGCGGTTTTCCCGTCGTCAACATGTGCATTATTCTGTCCTGGGTTTTTGATTCACCGCCAAGGCTCAGGAAAACTTCTCTTTCAAGATCAAGGATCCAGTCCTCTGTTACGTAAGTACCCTCCGCACAATCGCCACCGGAAATAACATCGGCAAGCTTCGTTACCACATGAAGATCATAGTCGGAAATGAAATTTCCATGCCTCATGTTATACAGGATAGACTCCGCCATGCCCTTGAAATTGTCTCCCATGACGGGAATCATGGCTCTTTTCGGTTTTTTGTAAAACTTCGATAACCCTAAAACAACTTCTTTTGCATCCCAGATCTGATGGTCACGGTTGAGACTGATACCATCCGTCTTCCTGACATAGCCCAGTTCCATGGCTTCCATAGCGCTGGTGGCAACCTTGGCCATACCTATATTTTCAAAGACTTTCTGGAAGTATGTCTGCATATTAAGACCGTTTGCAACGGCACCGTCCGGTATCCCTTCTGTCATTCGAACCATCAGTTCCTTGGTTCCACCGCCGGCGGGAATTACCCCAACACCGACTTCCACCAGTCCGATATATGTTTCACCGGCAGGCTGGCACTTTGCTCCATGCATGGCCATCTCGCAGCCGCCACCCAGAGCCATTCCCGCCGGAGCGGTAACTACCGGTTTCTCACAGTATTTCATTCTCATGTTGGCATACTGGAAATCATAAACCAGCTTCTCGAGCAAATCCCATTCTCCCTTCTGAATCGCTACAAGGACCTGGAATATATTGGCGCCTACGGAAAAGTTTGTGCCGTGATTCGCAACAACAAGACCTAAAAAGTCTTTTTCCACAATATCACAGCTATTTTCTATCATATTAATGATATCATAATCGACTGCATTCATCTTGGTGTGAAATTCAAGACAGGCAACTCCATCACCCATATCGACCAGGGATGCACCCGGATTTGTCTGGATGACTCTTTCTCTCTCTTTCAGAGGTGGAAGGAGAATTATTTTCGGTTTATCCTCAAGCTTCACATAGGCCCTTGTTTCAAAATCGTAGTAGTAGTTGCCATCTTCTTTTTTGAGATAAAAGGTCTCACATTTTGCTTTCAGCATCTCGGTGATCTTTGTGGGAACCTTCAACTTCAATTTTTTCATTACTTCGACAGCTTCCCTGACACCGACGGCATCCCATGTCTCGAAAGGACCCATTTTGTGGTTGTAACCCCACTTCATGGTATTATCTATAGCCACAACGGTATCACAGATCTCGGGAATACGGTTTGCCGCATAGATAAAATTCCTGCAGAGGTATTCTCTGACCACCTCGGCAGCAATATCCTTTCCGTTAAATAAGGTCCTCAGCTTTACCTCAAAACCTCCTTCCGCTTTACCTGCTTCGGATACAGACTCATACTTCGGTTTTTTAAAGGGAACATATTCCATCGCATTGTAATCAAGAGTTAATTTAACTCTCTTGCCTTTTTCATCCTTGGTTTTTTTATAAAAACCCTGTCTTGTCTTATTCCCTAACCATTTTTTCTCCATCATCTTTTCCATGAATTCGGCCGGCAGGAAATAATCTACCATCTCATCGTCCGGCACCGCCTCATGGAGATTCTTCATAACGTGATAACCCGTATCCAAACCGACCAGATCCATGGTTCCACCTATGGAAGAACCGGGTCTTCCTACTCCTTTGCCAATAATAGCGTCCAGCTCCGGTATTGTTAAACCTTTATCCACCATAATGTGCATTGCGTTTGATATATCGAAAACACCGATGCGGTTACCAACGAAGTTGGGAACGTCCTTACAAACAACTACACCTTTACCTAATACGTCTTCACAAAATTTGATCATGTAATCGACGACGTCTTTCTTTGTTTCCTCACCGGGTATGACTTCCAGAAGTTTCATGTAGCGGGGAGGATTAAAGAAATGCGTTCCCAGGAAACGCTCTTTCAGACTCTTGCCGAAATTCAGTGAAATATCCTTAATCGGTAACCCTGATGTGTTTGTGGTAACAATGCAATCCGGTTTTACGACTTTCTCAACCCGCGCAAAAAGATCCTGCTTGATTTTCAGATTTTCGATAACAACCTCGATGATCCAGTCCACATCGGATAACTTGTCCAAGTCATCTTCAAAATTACCAATCGTAATCATGGGAGCGTTTTTCTTTGAATAGAAACTGGCCGGCTTTGATTTTAACGCACCTGCCAGTCCATTTGCAGCAAAACTGTTACGCCATCCGGGGCTATCCTCCGTCAGGCCCTTTTTCTTGTCCACATCGGTCAGTTCAAAGGGTATAATGTCTAACAAGAGACATTCAATTCCAGCATTTGTCAAGTGAGCCGCTATGTTGGCACCCATAACACCTGCCCCTAACACGGCAGCTTTTTTAATTTTATACGACATATCATTCCTCCTTTTAATTAAGGCTAAAAGCTAAATCGTCCTAACTATACCTTTGAAGACCAGGTTTTTATAGAATCATATTCTTCAATCATTAGAAATGACAACTTAACTTTTCTTTTAATGATTATCTCAGTAATCTATTAAGAACTAAATGATTCTTCCAGCATCTCTATGGGAAGTCTGTCTCCAAGCTTAATGGCCTTACACCTCCCCTCGAGAGTTGGTAGAATATTAACCGCAAAATACTTTGCCGAAGCAATTTTTCCCTGATAGAAGGCAACATCACCATTTTCGCGTCCGAGGGCGCGCTGTCTGCCCTTTGAATCTTCAGCATCAGCCTCTTTGTAGATGGCATCAAGCTTATCCGTGGCAATTTCCGCCGCCTGCATCAGCAGCCAACCAACAATAAGATCACCCAGAATCATCAGATACGGCCTTGCATTCATGATGGGCAGCAGGAAACCGGCGCTCTTGCCCCATGTCCCGAACTGCTGTGTAAGGTCGCTAACGGCATTATGAGCATCTTCCAAATGCCCGTTGTATTCTTTTAGGGCCTCATTTTTATTGATCTTTTTTATGGTATCACTTATTTCACCAAAAAGATTCAATACATTCTGACCTCTCCTCATGCTGAGTTTTCTGCCAACGAGATCAAGGGCCTGAACGGCATTTGTACCTTCGTATAGACTGGCAATCTTACAATCCCTCATATACTGTTCTACGGGATACTCGGCACAGTAACCGTAACCGCCATGAACATCTATGGCAAAAGAACATATCTCTAACGACCTGTCTGATGAAAAGGCCTTACAGATAGGTGTCAGAAGTTCCATGAAACCACGATATTTTTGCTTATCTTCTTCAGTTTCAGCAACCTTTTCCATATCAATACAGAATGCGGTAAAATAATTCATTGCCCTGATGCCTTCTACGTAAGATTTCATCCATAGAAGTGTCCTCCTGATGTCCGGATGTTCTATGATGGAAACTGCTTTGGCTTTGGGATTTTTCATCTCCCAGATCGGAGGGCTCTGAATCCTTTCTTTAGCATACTGCAGTGCATGTTCGTACGCTGCTGTCGCATGTCCCAAACCCTGCATGCCCACTTCCAGCCTCGCTTCATTCATCATCTGAAACATAATTCTTATGCCTTCACGTTCCTTGCCGAGAAGCTCACCGACACACTTGCCCTCGTCGCCAAAATTAAGCGTACAGGTAGCAGAACCCTTGATACCCATCTTGTGTTCGATATTACCGGTATTGACATCGTTGAACTCCCCCGGGCTTCCATCATCGTTCACCCTGTACTTTGGAACGATAAAAATAGAAATTCCCCTTGTACCGGGGGAATCTCCCTCGATCCTTGCAAGGACGGGATGGATAATGTTTCCGGTAAGGTCATGATCTCCGCAGGAAATAAAACACTTTGTGCCGGTTATGCTGTATGTGCCGTCCGGCAGTCTTTTAGCCGTTGTTCTTATAGCTCCGAGATCGGTCCCGGCACCCGGTTCGGTGAGGCACATGGTCCCTGCCCACTCACCAGCGTACATCTTATACATGTATTTATTCTTCTGTTCTTCGGTGCCATGATGCTCTATCAATGCGGCCGCACCTTGAGTCAAGCCCGGGTACATAATAAAGGCGAAATTGGCCGCATCAAAATACTCGAAACAGGCGGAATAAACCGACAAGGGGGCTCCCTGTCCCCCCACCTCGGGATCCTTGTGGGCACAAACCCAACCGGCCTCACAAAATTTTTTGAAGGCATCATGGAAGCAGGCAGGTATGGTAACTTTACCATCCTCGAAGGTACACCCTTCCTTATCTCCGACATCGTATGTCGGTACAAGAAGGTCTACCGCCATCTTTTCCGCTTCATTTAACATCATATTCACAACTTCGTCTGAGTAATCCCCAAACTTTTCGGAGGAAAACAGCTTGTCAATTCTAAGCTGTTCATACAGAAGAAACTTCTGGTCTCTCATATTTACCAATAAATTACCCATAAAGGCCTCCTCTCATTATGTTCCGGAACCATCCGGAGAAAAAACGGGACTTTTCAATCCCTCAATAATAATGTTTAAAGCATCCTTAACGTCATGTCGAATCCTATCTCTTCTTGTCGATTCTTTCCCGGTGAAAAGATGGAGAGAAATAACTCCGTTAAGCAATCCCCAAACAACATTCCTGCCTTTGATAAGATCTTTCCTGTTGGAAAATTCACCTGCTTCGAAACCCTGTTCCAATACCCGGTTAATCACCTCAATCGCTTTGTTTGCTGCGCGAATCATATGGGTGTTCATTTCTTCGGAGAAATTCAGATGATCCGCCTGTAACATAAAAGTCATCAAAATCCTGAACAATTCCCTGTCATTAAGGAAGAAATCAACATAGACATCAGAAAACTTGCGCAACATATCTGCGGCACTTTCACTTTTATCAATAATATCAAAGACTTTACTATTGAACTTTTCAATATCATCCAAAAGGATTTGAGCGTAAATCTCTTCTTTACTATTGAAATAGAGATATACCGTTCCCTTGCTTATTTGAGCTTTCCTGGCAATGCTTTCAACAGAAACAGACAAGTAGCCTCTTTTAAAAAATAGCTGCTGTGCGGCTTTAAGAATGGCCATTTTCCTCTGTTCTTTTTCTTTTTTTCTTCTGCTGACAGTAACCAACCTTTTATCTCCTACCTTAAAATCTGCATTGATCTGTATCTGATCAAAAATGGACCTTTCAAGACCAAAAATTCGAATTATCGGCTTAAATGACCCTCATTCACATAATGAACACTGGCCACTTAATGACCGCCGGTCATTACTTTCTAGACAAATAGATTCCCAATGTCAAGAAAAAAATAACAATTTTAGATTTATTTTGGGTGATTTTGAAATAACATTCCCATTTCAGTATGTTAAGAAAAATGCTGAACAAATAAAAGACAGATCATAAATCAGAAATAAATTGACATACTTCAAACCTTGTGTTAGGCAGAAAATCGATTTCACGCAATAAAATGAGACCTTTGCAAAATGCTTAATTTCATTCAAGCTCAAAGAAGACAAAAAAGTTTAACCAGAGGAATACATTGAGTATTTCGAGGATTAGATTTTGAGTCTGACGCAGAAATTGGGCGAAAGGGGCATATTGCAAAGGTCTCAAATTGTGAATCTGTATCAGATTCTCCATATAAACATAATGCCCTTCCTCGAACGATGGGTGAAGGTAAGATGGATTGCGAAGTCATTCTTTGAAGGAGAGGATTGTGACCCTTTTTGAAGTGATGGACATACTTGACGCGAAGGTTCTTGTGGGACGTGAGGAATTGAACGTGGAAGTTAAAACGGCCTTTAGCGCCGATCTTTTAAGTGATGTTCTTGCCTTTGCAAAAGCGGGGAGTCTTCTGCTTACGGGTTTAACAAACCCTCAGATTGTACGAACAGCAAGCATTCTTGATATTGCCGCCATCATCTTGGTACGGGGGAAAATCGCTCCGGATGAAACACTCAGGCTGGCTGACGAATTAAATATCCCAATGCTATCAACAAGATATATTCTTTTTGAAACTTCCGGACGGTTACATGCTGCTGGAATTGTGGGATGTGTAGAAAAAGTTGGCAGAGATGACTCCGTAGCATTATGAATTTAAACTATGAAAATTCTTTCACCATAGAAGGTGGAAATTTCGAAGATGCGGGAAAAATCGCTGTTGAGATCAAAAAAACATTAAAAAACATGGGCATTACCGGAGACACCCTGAGGAAAACTGCCATTGCCACGTATGAATCGGAAATAAACATAATTTCTTACGCAAAACGCGGTGTCATCAATGTTCGCGTAACTCCCGAGTGTGTCTTTCTCAATATAAAGGATGAAGGACCGGGAATTGAAGATATCGAAATGGCTATGAGAGAGGGATACTCAACCGCCAGTTACAGGATCAGGGAATTGGGTTTCGGAGCAGGTATGGGTATTCCCAATATTAAGAACTGCTCCGATGATTTTGAGCTGACATCCGAAGTTAATAAGGGAACCCATTTAAGAATCGTAATTAATATGAATAATAGTTGAAATAACAACAAATTTAAGGAATTGGACAGGTGGATTTAGCCTCTATAGTTAAGGAATTGAACCTCAAGGTAGAATGCGGCAAAGACCAACTAACACAAGAGGTTAGCGGCGGATATGTGGGTGACCTTCTCAGTGACGTTATGGCGAACAGCAAAGAAGGAAACCTCTGGATTACCCGCCAGACCCATCAGAATATTGTAGCGGTTGCCAGCCTGAAAGAACTTGCAGGCATTATTCTCGTGCAAGGAAAAGGACCGGAGAAGGATACTCTCGAAAAGGCTTCAAAAGAAGGAATCCCTCTCCTTGTAACCGATCTCCATACATTTGAAGTAGCGGGAAAACTGTATAAGTTACTATCATAACTAAGGCCCTCTTACAGGGCTTTTTTTTGCAGACAGCTATATACTGATGTTAAAGGAGTTTACATGTGACCTGCATATCCATACCTGCCTGTCCCCCTGCGGCGATCTGGATATGTATCCATCGGCTATTGTTGAAAAATGCATTGGTGAACGATTAGATATTATCGCTATTTGTGACCATAATTCTTCCGAGAATGTTCCGTATGTTATTAAAGCGGCCCAGGGGAAACCGATTATTGTACTACCGGGAATGGAGCTGACGAGCAAAGAAGAAGTTCATGTTATCGCGCTCTTTGACAACATTGATGATTTATTAAAGCTTCAGAATATTGTATATGGAGCACTTCGTGGTATGAATAGAGAAGAAGTATTCGGATGTCAGGCCATCGTAAATGAAATCGATGAAGTGGAAGGCTTTAACGATAGACTGTTGATCGGAGCCACTGAACTTTCATTACAGGAATCGGTCGAAGCAATTCATAAGCTTCATGGAGTGGCCATCGCCGCCCATATAGACCGGGAAAGCTTCGGTATAATTGGACAATTAGGTTTTATCCCGGCCGATGTCCAATTTGATGCCCTCGAAATATCATACCGAACGGGACTGAAAAAAGCTCGAAAAGAATATCCGGAGTTTTCCAATTACCCCTTTATTGAATCATCGGATGCCCATTTTATAAAGGATATAGGAAAGGGATTTACGAAAATTTTCATGGAGTACCCAACAGTCTCTGAACTTAAAATGGCTTTTGAAGGGCATGAGGGGAGACATATTGTAGAATAGTCTATGCTGGAACTGTCTATGCACATTCTCGACATTGTTGAGAATTCAACGAGGGCCGGCGCGAAGCTGGTCAAAATTCGTATCGTTGAGAACAAAAAAAAGGATAAGTTATTCATATACATTTCCGATGATGGGGAAGGAATGGATGAAGATATGCTCAAAAAAGCTCTTGATCCCTTTTTCACATCGAAAACAGTCCGTAATATTGGATTGGGACTTCCCATGCTCTTTCAGGCCACAAAGAGTACGGAGGGGAATTTTTCCGTTGAATCAAAAGAGGGAAAGGGAACAAGGGTTACTGCTGATTTTAAGTACAGCCACATTGATC
>Ga0209121_10004384_pt1 | contig 13194 bp, 18 predicted proteins | sample Cruoilmetagenom3_FD_187292 | JGI IMG/M metagenome (GOLD analysis project Ga0209121, IMG submission 187292) | Oil polluted marine microbial communities from Coal Oil Point, Santa Barbara, California, USA - Sample 3 (SPAdes) (version 2) | ecosystem: Environmental > Aquatic > Marine > Oil seeps ... | reverse complement strand
AGCCTGCCCTGCTTGCATAGCCTGCCAATAAGACTGGGCTTGCGGAGTCGGCCATTGACCGCTCATGAGATAACTAGCTGTTGGCCCCAATCCAGTGGGACTCCTTCCCAGCCAGCCAGGAGAGAAACCAAACCTCATCCAGCCAGGTAGACCAGTAAGATAATACATATATCTATTACCATATCCTCCAGGCATTTGTCTCACCACCTTTCCATTCCGCACTCAAGGAGTTCAACCGGGAGGCTCCTTGAGACAAATTTATTGTTTTCTTACTCCTTGAGCTCCTCCAGCCTTTTTCTGATTCGATCAAGTTCTGCTTCCAGCATCTTTGCATTTTGCTCAAGTATTCCCCTTTCCTGCTCCTTAGTCATTGGGTAGCCATATCCATAACCGGGCAGCCCCCCGTAGGGAAATCGGGGATACCCATAAAGATAAGGGTTCATAAATCCTCCCGCTGGGCCTAATCCAAAAAACATCTCGTTCACCTCCTTATACATTCCAAATGATAATGATTTTCATTGTTATTATAATCGATATTTAAAATTTGTCAATCCCTCCTTATTTCTTCCTCAAATTCTGGAAAATAGTTGTTAATAATTTTCAAATTAAATCTCGAAAGTATAGATTCTTTGGCTTCCCTCTGCAATCCTTCTTCCGAGATATTTTCAACCATTGTTTACTTCTCCTTCTCTTCACGTTCTCTTTCCTGACGCTCTTTCCATTCAGAAATTTCCATAGTATTCTCTGTCTTGCTGAGCATTTTCTTTTTAGCGTTTAGTTTTTCCTCAAGGTCCTCTAATTCCTGCATCATGGAAACTTTAGGTGAATGAACTGGTACGCTTTTTTTCAGCTCTTCTACTTTTCTTTCTATCTCTTTAATTTCCTTAATTAACTCTTCTTTATTCATTTCTTCCCTTTTATTTTTTAAATAAGCTTTAGTGTTAAGTTTCCCCAAAAACTGATTTGCTCCCTTTTTTATCAAACTCACAGATGTGTCTTTCCTATAACATCCAATTTCCCACATCTTCTCTTTTAATCCCAGTGACTATGCCTGGCCCTTCTTTAGAGAGAAGTTGAAAACTAATATTCTGAAAGCCAGCTTCTTTTGCTATATTTTTTATTTTCCCAGGTGTGTGGTATTTTTCTCCCCATAGCTTATCTGCTAATGTGCCTTTGATAAAATCTACTATAATTACCTCTCCTCTTTCATTTAAAACCCTAAATGTCTGTTTTAAGGCTTTTTGTGGGGCGTAAAACTCATGCAGCGAATATACACTTACCACTGCATCAAAACTTCTCTCTCGAAGAAAGTTTAAATCCGAAACATCCGCCTTGAGACACTGCACCTCATTGGTAATTTTTTCTTGCCTCCTTTTCTCTACAATGTCAGGAAACCCCCAGTTGTGCAGGTCAACACCAACAATTCTCACGTCTCTAAGTTCCCTGGCTAAAAAGAAAACCAATTCGCAACTGCCACATCCTATATCTAAGATATTTTTCTTTCCCTTAACTTCTTTTAAAATTATTCTGAATACTTTGTGCTCAAGAGTATCGTAAAAGTTGCCCATCGCTTTGATAATTTGCTATATTTGTAATTTTTTTATTCTAAACTGAGGGGTTTAACCTCCAGCTGCCTGGGTCTCCTCACCTTGCTCCAGTTGTGCGGGGCTTTTGCTTTTTTTAGTTTGTCCAGCCCACCTGATTTTTTTAGCTGCTCATAAATCAATACCCAGGCACAATCTCGCTCAAGATCTGCCTCACATTTACCATCCTGGGATCTCCCACGGGGCCATTTAAAAGCCCTTTTGCACATTGGGTTAAGGGGCTATACCGGCAAGTCTGCTCGGCTCACACTCTCCTCACTGTTGACATTTTTTCTTTAAATAAGGTAGGACCTCCACCCATATGTCCCGCAGGATTAGTTCCGGGATAAATAAGTTTTACAAGATTATATTCTTCCTCTAGGATAAATTCTCACACATACATCAGTTTCTATTTTTCTCTATCTTACTTTTTCTCAATGGTGCACTTTAAAAGAAGGTTTTTCAGTCTGTCCAGAGATATCCTATAAGGTTCAATCTCGAGCTTCATCCAGTCGGAGAACTCCAAGATCTTCTCAGGAGAATTTTGAGAGTACTCATCAAAGATACCTACAGAATCTAAAAGAATTGCCTTGTCATGATAAGGAAAAGTCTCGTTTGCCTTGGCAGCATCCCATTCCTTAAAAATCTGTTTCCAATGCTCTAACCATCCGGGAGTAAGCCAATAAATCTTTTTCCCTCCATTTATTTTTTCTCTTTCCTTGGCGCTGGCGAGCATGTCAATGCAACTTCTGGCTTGTACTCTTGAGATTCCGGCTCCATGTTCCCGGATTATCTGGTCTACGTCTCTGTATGGGTTGGAAGGATCGAGGTAGCATCTTTCCCCATAGACTACTATTGTTTTCTTAGAGTGTTTTTTTGCATTTATTAGCTGTCTTACAAGCTGTTTTTCCAGTTCCGTTTGTCTTTCATGCAGCCCTGGTGCGGTGAAAAGGATTTTATCGAGATCTAAAAAATCAGTGTCTTTCAGATAATTTAACTCTCTACGCAGTGTTCCACAGGATACAATTGTATAACCTTTAAATGATGTATGATTTGCCATAATATCACCACCTTCTTTTTTTATCTCCCAAATACCTTCCCATTTGCTCTGGAGGAAATAGCTCAACACTTATGGCACCATTTTCCTTTCCTTGGACCATAGTTACATAACATCTCGTATAGTTTCTTGTACCTCCCACGACCAATATTTCGGTCCCTTGCTATTTGAGATAATGTTGGCCTCCTGGATATATTTTTTGTGCTTCTGAGGTTACTTGAGCCATTGATACCTCCTTACTCTATTTTTTAGATTTTCCGTCCCTGCCTCCTGTCCATTTTAGTTTTGTCTCATAGATAAACTGCTTACTTTTTACTTTAACTTTGGTTTCACTCACTTTTTCCCCCACTGAGTATCTGGGACTGGATTTTATCTTTTAAGAACTTCAGAGTTTCCTCCTTATCGTTACTTTTACCATTTTTATCTCTTCTCATAAAATCTTTTTATATACCTACATCATTTTAATTGCCTTAAAAGGACAAGCTACAGAACACGTGCCACAGCCAACGCAAAAATCTTGCAAGATATAAGGTATCTCCCAGGGAGCATCTTGTATCATAGTTCCACGAGGACACTTAGACACAGCAACACACACTCCTGTATCACACCTTTCAGGGTAACACCTGGTATAATCTATCATAGCTTTTAATTTTGGCATTTTGAAAATTCTCCCTTAGACGATAAGCTTTTTACCAATAATTACGTCTTTTCTCTTTTTCTCAAACTTATCAAAATCAGCCTCTTTTTTTACCTTAGCTACATCATTGAGTTCAAAAACCTCAGAATAGGTATCCTCGCAAATCCCGCAGCCTGCGCAGGCATCCTCATCAATCCAAACCTTTGTAATTGCCATTCCCTGAACCTCCTTTTTTCCTGACATTGTTTAGCGACTCCATAATTTTAGTCTGAACACCAGCATCCAGAGAATGAGTAAGTTCATCTGCCATTTTTTATCCTTATTGAGAATTATTCTCAAAGCAAGCCAAAAAAAATTGTTGACATCTCTCACAATCCATAAAAATGAATCTGATGTGAATTTATCTTGAAATCAAACTCAAAGATAAGACTCATCTGAGTTAATAGGTCCAAAGTCCGATACACCGTGGCAAAACCAATTCCTGGATGTTTCTTATGAACTGATAACAATATTTCCTCAGCACTTAGATGTTTTGGATTTTTGGCGAAAACATTCAAGATAGCTTACCGGAGCAAGGTTAGCTTAAAGCCTGCCTTCCTGAATCTCCGTGGAACGGGGAAGAGCTGACCATATTTGCATCGTTTCACAGTAGTTGATAATGATTTTCATTATTATTATAATCGTCATTTAAAATTTGTCAACTCCCTCAAAGGAGCTAGAAAAGTCCCAAGATGTCTTATTGTTCTGCAATCCTTCTTCTTTAACCACCTCGGTTAAAACTTCTCGTATATTCCCTTTCTTGAAAAAAAGTTTCATTCCTCTTTCTTGTAGTCTTTTTATTCCTTTTTTACCGATACTCCCAGATATAATTATCGCGCAATCATGAAGCAAATCATATACATCTAAGGTCTTTAAATGTTGCATAGTGTTTGCAAAAGGGTTATTTCTTTTTTCAATTAGCCTACATTGTATTCCCTTTTTAATTTCATAAATAAACATTTCTTTTGCCCTGCCCAACATCCCTTGAAAAATATTTATTCCATCGTTGGTTGGAATGGCAATTCTTATGCACGATTCTTTATCCTTGTCCGATTTTTTAGCTTCCAATAATCTTACATAGTCCTTGAAGAAAAGAGACTCTTCAAAACCACCGAAATTATAATTTGCCAGTATCTGCTTCCAATCTCGACCGATAAAGTCAAAAGCATAAGGACATTCTATAAGTTTAAAAGGAACCTTTAAATAAAAAGGTATCTCATTATAAGAGAATTCATTATAATCTAAAATAAAAAAACTCCCATTTACCTTTAACACTTCGAAGGCATTCTTTATAATCACTTTTCTAACGTCTTGGGGAAATCCATGTAGCACAAAAGAAATAAAAATCTTATCAAACCCTTCTTTAAAAGGTAAAGATTGGTCAACCCTTGCATGGATAATTTTAGCATTGGGAAAATTGGCACACTTTTTCCTAAATTGGGAAATCATCTCCTGAGAAATGTCAATTCCAATTAATTTTCCTTCTTTGCGTTTCCTTCTTTTCATTTACTGTACTGGAACCATCCCAATTGGGTGAGAACTTTGCCCAAAGGCCCGCAGCCTTAAAATCGTTTTCGACGTTTGGCTACAAATAAAGAAGGATTAAGCTGATATATAGGGGCTTTTGCTTTAAATACTTCAGCAAAGGAGGGAAGCTTAAGGTAAATGTTCTGGACAAGAGAGCCGTACCTGAAAGCTACCTTTTTCTTTACGGGAGCATAAAGAGCTCTAAAGTGTTGAACGTCCCTGTCTAAAAGAATTTTGCCCTCTATCCTGGACTCAGGAAGAACCTCAACTTCTACATCTTCCATTACCTCTGTTTGACAGGCAAGGACATAACCGTTTTTATATCTTGCTTGGAAAGGAGCGTGGGGGAGTCTTATTTTAACTTCCCCCTCTTTGACAATGGGACCCACCTTAAGCCAGATACTCTCTTCTATAAGCTGTATTCTCTCGTGATTCACTTCAGTGCGCTGATCACAACAAATGACCCTTTACCATATCCTTCTTTTATGGGTTCAATAGCCCTTATCTTGGATAGGTTATCAAAAATGGTTTGAGTGAAATTGAAATTCTTGAAACCTACTTTTTTCAAGTTAGACACAACCTCGTCTATGGTATAGAAAGTGGCTATCCTGTAAAACACACTGTTCTTTTTATGTTGCTGATATGATCTTCCAATAGAGCTTTGCTTATCGATGAATCCAATTATCAAACAGCCACCAGGTTTTAATACTCTATATGCTTCTTGAAAAGAAACCTGGATATCGTCCACAAAACAGATAGTAGTTACCATTAACGCAAACTCAAACTGGGAATCACGAAAAGGGAGCTTTTCCGCTATCCCCTCAATTGTCTCAATCCCCCTGTTTTGGGCGAGTTCTCTCATTTTGCGTGATGGTTCAATTCCCAGTTTTATACCCAATGGTGCTGCAAATCGGCCACTACCTACACCAATTTCCATACCTTTTCCAGTTTCAGGCAATTGCTCTCTTATTACTCGAAGTTCTGATTCATAAGCAAATCTGTTCCTCTCAAACCAATCTTCATACTGGGATGCATATTCTTCAAATGGTTCAACTCTTGCCATAGTTTTCCTGGCTCTCCTCTAACTGATCCCGAAGTGACTCAAGCTCTTTTATTGTTTTTTCAGCAACTACCTTTTCCTTCTTAAAGTGTCTTATCATTCTATTAAGACATTTGTGCCTTTCTTTAGCATCACCAAGATATTTTACACAGGCATCCATAAATTTCTTTGTTTCTATTACATTTGCTCTTACTTTCTCCGGTATCTTTTCACTATCGTGCCTCACTGCTTCTTCCGGACAAATATCGTGACACTTACCGCAATGAATACAATCATCCATATTTATCTCTGCCACTTCATTTTCCATCAATATTGTATCTACTGGGCATTCTTCGACACATATTCCACAACCACTGCACTTATCCTTATCTACCCACGGCATTTCTATTTCCTCCTTTTAACATAGTAACTTGCCTTTTTAAATCTATCGGGCAAAGTCCGTCATATCTCTATAACTTTACCTGCTCCTCCGTCAATACATTTTTTAGGATATAGCGACTTTATTTCTTTCTTGAATTGGGTACAGTGAGTTGGGCAAACCAATTCCAAATCCTTAAGTAAATCAAATTCATTAAACCCATGCAGCCCTCCGATAATCGCATAAGGTTTTCCGAATTGCCAGGCTGCACTCAGAATCTCCCTGACCTCAGGATGAGAACATCCCACAATTACAACTAATCCCTTTTCTGTCTTGACAACAAGAGATTGCTCTATACCTCTAAGCTCACCGGTGGAAAAAATATTTTCATAGATTTTAAGAGGTTCTTTTGCCACCCTAATCACTTCTCTTGCACCCCGCGGTTCAGGACATGAGGCTGGAATATAAACTTTGACCGGATTTACTCTCAAGATATCTGAAATTCCACCTGTGTGATCCCCATGAGCATGGGAGATAAAAATCTCCTCAATTGTGGTAGGGTCTATATTGAGCTTTCCCATGTTCTCAAGAAGTATAGAACCGTTTGCGCCAGTATCAAAGAGTATTTTCTTACCTTGTGTCTCTACAAGACAAGAGAAACCCCAGTCAGCTTTAAGACCTTCTTTCCATACCTCGTTGTCGTAAATAATGGTAATTTTCATTTTATCACCTCCTATCTCCTTTTCTCCCAATCAGTACAGAGATAACACTCAAATAAATACAGTCCTCAATTTTTCTTTCCCTATAACTTCACAGCACGATAAATTCTCTCTATCATCTGATCCACCTTGTCTAATCTCTCGGAATTACGCTTTACAACATTTGCCAATGGGACTATCGCCTTTTCCAAACTCGCTATATGGTCATTTACAGAATGCATAGCTTTATCTCTAGCTCTCTCAACCTTATGCAGCATACTTACAAACTCTCTCATTTCCCATTCTGCACCATCCACAATCTTCTGTACCCTGTCTACACACTCCACCACCTGCTTTTCTGAACTCGCAACATCTATTTTCAAACCATCAATATCTTTTCTTAAACCAACTAAAGCGTCTAAAATTACCTTTTGAAAATCTTCCTCTTCACTCATCTTCAGCACCCCGCTTTTCAACGATAAAAATTACTTTCTGGAAATCTTGATTCTCTTCAGCCATTTTTATCCCCTTTTTTATTTCTATTTCTCGTTCTCCATAATCTTACCATCCTTCACTCCAATTCTCTCACCTAACCCTTTAAAAAAATATCCTAAATTTTCTCCTCCCTTTATCAAACTTACAGATGAATTTTTCCTATAACATCCAATTTCCCACATCTTCTCTTTTAATCCCAGTGAATATGTCTGGCCCTTCTTTAGAGAGGAGTTGAAAACTAATATTCTGGAAGCCAGCTTCTCTTGCTATGATTTGCTCAAATTTCTGTCATTTGAAACGTCTACATCCAAAGTAGGAGCAGCTTGCAACAGATTCTTGGTATAAAGCTCAGAAGGATTACTTACCACTTTAGAGCTAAGATCTTCCTCTATTATTCTTCCCTGAAGCATCACTGCCAGTCTATCGCTCACCTTTCTTGCCAGAGCTATATCATGGGTTATAAAAAGTATACCCAGCCCCCTCGTTTCCTGAAGGCTGAGGAGAAGTTTTACAATTTTAGCCTGAACACTGGCATCTAAGGAAGAGGTGGGCTCATCGGCTACCAGAATTTTTGGATTCAAAATGAGAGCTCTAGCGATTACAACCCTTTGCACTTCGCCACTACTTAATTGATGAGGGTACTTCTGCACAAAATCTCCGTCTGAAGGTAGTTCAACTTCGGCAAGAACCTTTGCGACTTTTTTTTCTCTTTCCTTGATAGAGCCTGAATTATGAATATCCAAGGGCTCCCTCACAGCCTCCAGCACATTAAGACGATGGCTTAAAGATTCTCTTGGATTTTGGAAAATCATTTGTACTTTTTTGTAGAATTTCTTATCTCTCTGGGTGACCTTTTTACCTTCTAAATAGACTTCCCCTTCTTCCGGCTCCAGAATACCCACTGTGCTCTTGGCAAGCGTAGTTTTGCCTGCTCCACTCTCACCTACTAAAGCGAGGGTTTCTCCTTCATACAAGGTTAGCGAGACAGAATCAACCGCCTTAAAGGAACCGAAGATTTTGGTAAGATTCGCGATTTCAAGAAACGGTATTATACCACCTCTATGGCACGCTAAAAATCTTCCTCCCACCTTCTTTAATTCCGGCTCCGCTTGTCTGCATATATCCACTGCCTGGGTACAGCGCGGATAAAAAGAACATCCACTCTCTACCGGTTCCATCCTTCCTTTCATTCCCTGTAGGTCCTTTGTGGTAGTCATATTGGGATAGGATCGGAGAAGACCTCTCGTATAGGGATGTCTAGGACTGGAAAGGAGGGGGAAAGTGCGAGCAAGCTCCACGATCTTGCCGCCATAGAGCACAGCTACCCTGTCAGTCAACTTAGCAGCGCTGGAGATATCATGAGTTAACACCAACAAAGAGCGTCCCCTGCAAAGAGCATTGATTTTTGCAATTGCTTCTATCTTAGATGTAGTATCCAGAGAGGATACTGGCTCGTCCAGGATGAGAAAATCAGGATCGTTTACCAGAGCCATAGCCAAGAGGCATCTTTGCTTCTCTCCTTCACTTAGCTCGTGAGGGTAAGCTTTTATACAGCGGGAAGGAAGACCCACCTCGGTTAAAAAATGGATAGCCCTTTGTGAGGCCTCTTTTTTATCTACACCTTTCTCAATTAGAGGTTCTTTCACCTGATCTAAAACACTATAAACCGGATTCAAAGCATCCTCTTTATTCTGGAAAACTATGGAGATATTATTCCACCTTATCTTTCTTAAGACCTCTTCTTCTATTTTCAAAAGGTTCTTTCCCTTATAAAGGATTTCACCACCCAGATTCGCACCACCGTTCTCACCTATAAGCCTCATAATACTCAGGGCAAGGGTGGTTTTGCCCGTTCCCGATTCTCCAATTACTCCCACACGCTCCCCTTCCCTTATCTCAAGATTTACACCCCTTAAGACCCTGAGCTTATCGTAGTTAACTTTAAGATCTTTTATCTTAAGCATTGCCCTCACCCAACCTCGGATCCATAGCCTTCTCCAGGCAATAACTCAACAAAGTGAAGCTGAGAATAAAAGCCGATAGGGCCAGTCCTGTGGGTAGCAGCCACCACTTCCACACATCCAGATAATAGAAGTTTAATGCATGGTGCATCATCTTTCCCCAGCTGATTACAGAAGGATCACTGATTCCGATGAAGGCGAGGCCTGCTTCCATGAAGATAGCCATCCGACAGCTATATATAAAAGAGACCACCAGGATAGGGCCCAAATCGGGGATGATATGCCTAAATAGAATATAAGAGGTACTTGCTCCAAAAGATTTTGCTGCAGAAATGTGCATAGCCTTCCTCAAGGAGAGGGTCTGAGCTCGAATGATTCTGGCTGCCCCCTGCCATCGGAAAAGGGAGATTACCACGATAAGCAGCCAGATACTCGGCGTGATGAACGCAGCTATCAGAATCACCAAAATAACAGTCGGTATAACAAGGAGAGCATCTACAGTTCTCATTACTACCTCCTCATACCATCCACCAATGAGGGCTGCCGAAGCTCCCAATAGTGTCGCCAGAAGAGTCGACAGAACTCCCACTCCTAAACCTACCAGAAAAGAAGTTCTGGCTCCCCACACCAGCCGACTCCAGATGTCCTGTCCTACATCATTTGTTCCCAAAGGATGAGTAATAGAAGGGGGTTTAAATATGAGTAAGGTTTGGGTTGTGGGATTTTGTGTTGCCAACGGAGCTACTGCCGCAAGCACAACAAAGAAAATGACAAGGATAAGCCCTGTTTTCCCAAACCTGTCTTTTTCGAGCTTTTCCCAATATTTAATGTGCATATCACGCCCTCGGATCCAGCTTCTTGTAGATTAAGTCAACACCAAGGTTAATCAGCAAAACAAAAGTCGTCACCATAATTAAACTACCCTGCAAGACGGGATAGTCACGCATTAAAAGAGATGTGTAGATGAGATTTCCCACTCCGGGGTAGGAAAAAATTATTTCCACAAATAGGGCTCCCGTAACAATGATTCCCAGCTTAATACCTATCCTGGTCACGACCGGCAGAAGGGAATTTCTCCCTGCGTGTCTGTATCGTACTTTTGAATCTGGTAGACCTTTAGCCTTGGCAGTAAGAATAAAAGGTTCTCTCACATTTATGATCATGGTATTTCTGGTGAGAAGATAATTAGCAGGTATTTCCGCTAAGGTGAGGGAAGTTAGGGGCAGAATAAGATGTTTGAGAACATCCAAAACCACCCATCCACCAATAAGATTCCCGTAGGCTGTCCTGGCTCCTTGCAGTGGTAAAAATCCTAAGGTCACGGCAAAAAAAAGGAGCAACACTATCCCCAGGAAGAAGCTGGGGAAACCGCTAAGAATCATCATCCCGGTGAGGGAAGTTTTATCTATCAGCTTTCCTCTTTTCCAGCCGGATTCAATTCCCAAGATTATACCTACCACACTGGAGAATACAGTAGCAAAACCCATAAGAAGAAGTGTCCAGGGAAGGTGAGCGAGAATAACCTCAGGTACGGCAGCATTTTGATAGTAAGAGTACCCCAGGTCACCTTTAGCTAAGGATAAGATATAGGAGGCAAACTGTTCCCATAACGGTTTATCCAGAGCAAATCTTTCTATGAGTCTTGCTTTGAGCTCGGGAGTCATTTGAATCAGCACCTCTTCACCATATATGGCACTGAGAGGGTCGCCGGGCATCAGTCTGGGAAGCAAGAAATTTAAAACCAATAAAATAAAAAAAGCAACTGCATAGTTGATGATTTTTCTTCTCAAGAAGTCCTCCGTTTGAGGAAACAGAGTTTATTTAAGGGAATAGGAATTCCAAAAGCTATCCCATCCTGAGTATAGTAAAGATTCAAGGATCCATCGTGAGCCCAATACCAGGTTGGATAGTAAAGCGTTAGAGCAGGAAGCTCCCGGGCATATATCTTTTGTATTTTGTAAATCATCTCTTTTCTTTTTCCTCTGTCTATTTGGTGAAGCTGATTAGTCAATAGTTTATTTAAAAGCTCGTTTTTATTGTATCTGGCACTGATAAAGTCTTTCCCCAGTATTACTTTATTTAAAATGAAAGGATCCCCTGAAAGTGCCCCATGGCCGCTCACAGCCAGATCAAATTTCCAACCTTTTACTCTTATGTCCAAGCTTTTTGAATCTAAACTCCTCACCCTAACTGCCATTCCTACCTTTTTCAATTGTTGACTTATAAGCTCGGCTACCCTTACAAATTGTGGACTGGTGAGCAGTTCTAAGCTCAGTTTTTTTCCGTTTTTCCAGTAGTATTCATTTTTTTTATGATATCCCAGACTCTCAAGTATAGCCTGCGTCTTAGCAGGACTGTAGCTATATTGCTCAATGTTAGGATTGTGCCAGTATTCTTGTGAGGGTGGTATCAATCCAGGACTTCCCACCGTGGCATATCCTCTCTGGGTTATCTTGACCATCTCTTCTCTGTTTATGGCAAAGGCTAAAGCCTGCCTGAACTTTCGAGAAGATAAGGGCTCTTTAGTATGGTTTATCATTAACTTGGCATTCCAGCTCCCTGAGCAGGTAAGTGTCTGGAAGCCTTCCTTTTTTAAATCTTTAACTGTTTCTGGTGGGACAGAGCTGGCATTAATTCCCCCTCGTCTTAGGGCAGTTGGAGCTATCTGTTCGCTTACTTTGATAAATTTGATTCTCTCTACCTCCGGTTTGCCCAGGTAGTAGTTGGGATAAGCCTGGTAAAGATAAGTCCCTTGAGCTCGGTTGTAATCACAGAGCCTGTAGGGACCCGTTCCTATTAGGGCCTCATCTTTTTGAAACCCCCTGGGATCCTCCACTTTCTGCCAGATATGCTGGGGAAGAATAGGGAGAGCACATGCTACGTTGTTGAGAAAAGGAGCGTAAGGTTCTTTAAGATATATTTTTACTGTATACGGATCAATTTCAACTGCTTCCTCTACTATACTGGGGTCTATCATCCAGGTAGGATGCTTTTTTATATAGTTGAATGTAAATACCACATCCTTAGCTACGAATTTTTTCCCATCGTGCCAGCTCACACCTTCCCGTAAAGAGAAAATGTATGCATTTTCTTGTTCCTCGTAATGCCACTTTTTAGCCAAAAGGGGAATAAAACCTGATCTATCTTTCCATACCAGGGTATCAAATATGAAACTCATACGCACATACCCAGGCCCTCTGCAGTAGTGAGTGTAGGGAGAAGGGTAACCCCAGTCACCTGTGGTATCTGCTATTGTATAAGTGATTGCTTCAGTTTGTCCGTATGATATGTCCACTTTTAACAGTGCACCAACCAAAAAAATAGTCAGAAAAACTAAAAAAATACTCGAAGCTACCTTATTTTTGATCATTACGCATCTCCTTCGTGATACTTCAGACTATTTTATTCAAATCCACATTTGCCCTGCTTTCAGTATCCAAAAACTACAATAGTTCTTTTCCCGTGGTGGTCATGGTTAGCTTTCCGTGTTTTACCCCCCGGACGCTTATTAGTTTATCAGCTATACTCTTAATTTTATCTCCCCTTCCTTTGACCGCTAAAATCTCAAGGCAATTAACCTCATCTAAATGTAGGTGCATGGTAGACTTTATCATATCATGAGAATGGTGCTGAAGATCAGTTAGAGTATCTAAAAGTCCCCGGATGTGATGATCATAAACAAGGGTAATTGTCCCTATCATTTCTTTTTTCTCTGTTCGCCACTCCTCCTCTACCAGATAATCCCTGATTAAATCTCTCACCGCCTCAGACCTATTAGT
>Ga0209121_10004383_pt1 | contig 13194 bp, 13 predicted proteins | sample Cruoilmetagenom3_FD_187292 | JGI IMG/M metagenome (GOLD analysis project Ga0209121, IMG submission 187292) | Oil polluted marine microbial communities from Coal Oil Point, Santa Barbara, California, USA - Sample 3 (SPAdes) (version 2) | ecosystem: Environmental > Aquatic > Marine > Oil seeps ... | reverse complement strand
AAAGGAGCTGAACTAGGTTTATTTGAAAAAATAGGAGAAAAAAATAAAACAATGTATCGACTAAAATAACTGGGCACAACACCGTATATAATTTATTGCCTGGTTCTCGCCTACTTACGAAAATCCTCGCGGATTTTCTATTCGGTTTTTGTTTACTAAATTAATTGCTTAAACACGCAACGAAACCATACACAAACACGTTAAGCGTAACCAAATTACATTTAAAATTTTATCCGTCAGCTTTAGGTAAATTAACTCCTTTAGTTAGAAATGTTACTCCCATCAATATCAACCATACTACTTTAACATGGAACATAGGTTTATAGATTTCATAATTATCTGGTATTCCCATTATAATTGCCATTGCAGCAAAACCTAATATTAAGGTAAACCATCCTAACCACTTGCTAATAATATTCCATTTAATAAAAGCAGCACCAAGCAATACCAAACCAACACCAGAGAAGACACGACCAAAACGAATAAAGCAAGTTACATATTGATTAGTGTATAAAATATCATTTACAAATGCTTGAATTTCTGCAGCCGACTTACCTGCTGTTTGTCCAACTCCCCAAGCTCCGAAATTATAGAAGTATGCATTTGCAATTGCTAATGTAAATGTACCAATGATTACCATTCCGGCACCTGGTAATATCATTACACGATATGGCTTACGCGCAGTAACAGAGACTAGTGCAAAAAGTGCAATTCCCATAGTTACCCAACCGAATATATGAATACGATATATCCATATCCATGTCCATACGCTTTCACCTATGGCTTCAAAATCTGAAGCGACAATATATTCTCCAATATGATGTGGTGATAATGCCCAACCTAACCATAATAATAATGCTGCTATAATAAATGCCCAACCTGTAAAGTTAGTTTCAAAATCTTTTTTCATGATATTCGTCATTGTATGTGTTTTAGTTTTTGGTCAATTTAGTTTTATCAATTATTTTTTAATGTAACAATAGTTACATAAGTTAATAATGATAAATTATAAATTGTATAGTTGATTTTATTAACCTAATAAATTCAGAAATTTGAAAAGAAGAGATTTTGTAAAAAAAGCAACATTAAGTTCGTTCGCAACACTCATAGGAGCAGAACTTGTTTTTGGCTCTAAAATGCTTAATGGTTATACGCCTTTAGCGTTGCAAGATCCAGATCCATTTAAATTGTTTAACAAGCATAAAGACATGGTTATGTTGAATGATAAACCATGGAATATTGAAGCACAAGCACATTTATTAGATGACAAGGTTACACCAAATTCGTGTATGTTCATTAGAAATAATGGTTTAGTGCCAGAAGGCATTAACCCAAATTCATGGATATTAACTATAGATGGTGAATCCGTTAAAAACAAAAAATCATATTCGCTAGATGACTTAAAATCAAAGTTCAGTCATCATACTTATCAATTAACTTTAGAATGTGGAGGTAATGGACGCGCTGAATTTGATCCACCTGCAAAAGGAAATCAATGGACCATTGGAGCAGTGCATTGTGCGTCTTGGACAGGAGTTCGATTACGCGATGTGTTAGAAGATGCTGGTATTAATAGTAATGCGGTTTATATTGGTTATCATGCCGTAGACAAGCATTTAAGTATGGATCCTGAGAAAGAACCTATTTCTAGAGGTTGCCCAATGTCTAAAGCCTTACAGGACGAAACGCTTTTAGCCTTTAAAATGAATGGAGAAGATATTCCTTTAGTACATGGATATCCACTACGTTTGGTTGCTGGAGGCTGGCCAGCTTCGGTTTCTGGTAAGTGGATTAATAGAATAAGTATTAGAAATAAGGTACATGATGGTACTAAAATGACAGGAACTGCGTATAGAGTCCCTTGTAAACCAGTTTCACCAGGAGAAAAAGTGAAAGATGAAGACATGTGTATCATAGAATCCATGCCAGTAAAATCATTAATTACGTATCCTAAAACTGGAGCAATGATTAATAAAGGTAAGTCTCTTACTATTAGAGGACATGCTTGGGCAGGTGAGTTAGAGGTAAATAAAATGGAATACTCCATAGATTTTGGTTCAACATGGAAAACGTGTACTATGGAGAAACCAGCAAACCGTTTAGCATGGCAACATTTCTCAGCAAAAGTTGATTTTCCAGAATCTGGTTATTACGAAGTTTGGGCGAGAGCAACAGATACGAATGGGTTAGCGCAGCCAATGCTATTACCAGGTTGGAATCCAAAGGGATATTTGAATAATGCATGTCATCGAATAGCAGTGAAAGTGAAATAAATGAATAACGAAGAATCTTTTAGAGGACAAATAATGAAGCTGTATCGATTATTGATGCTGCTATTTGTTCTATTTGTGATTTCTGGTGGAGGATTAGTGTATTACATGAATAATCCAGGATTCTTTGATTTTAAATCTAATTCAGATACTATTGTTGAAGTACCGATTGAAGAAGATGAAGATCGTATTGAAAATGGCATCCATGTAAGAACAGGATTTATTGAAGCTGATGGAATGATGACCGTGATTAATAATTGTACCAATTGTCATTCGGCTAAAATAGTGACTCAAAATAGAATGAATACTGAGCGATGGAATGCAACAATTAAATGGATGCAAGAAACTCAGAATCTGTGGGATTTGGGAGGAAATCAGGAAGTCATAGTTAATTATTTGGTAACCAATTATCCGCCAAAATCAAAAGGTAGACGTATGAATCTATCAGATATAGATTGGTATGAATTAGACGAGTAATGTCAAAACAAATAATATAAATTAATAGTTAAAATGGAAAAATATTTAGACGCGTTTATTAACGCCTTTGTTGGTACTGCAGAATGGACTTGGAAATCTATAATTTTTGAAGTGCCATGGTATACCAATTATTTTTGGGGACTTACCGCTATATCACTTGTAGTATGGTTATTAGAAATTGCTTTTCCTTGGAGAAAAGAACAATCTATATTTAGACGCGATTTTTGGTTAGATGCGTTTTATATGTTCTTTAATTTCTTTATGTTCTCCATTGTTATTAGTGGCTTTTATGAGATTTTAGGGTTATTATTTGGTGAAATTAATATCACAGCAAAAAGCTTATCACTTTTCGATATATCACAATGGGCGCCATGGTTACAATTATTAGTATTCTTTATTATTCTAGATTTTGTACAATGGTTTACGCATGTCTTATTACATAAATATCGTTTTTTATGGAAGTTCCACAAGGTACATCATAGTGTAAAGGAAATGGGATTTGCTGCACATTTACGATACCACTGGATGGAGAATGTTTTATACAAACCTCTTAAAACTTTTGGTGTCATGATAATTGGAGGTTTTGAGCCAGAGCAAGCCTATATCGTTCATTTTATAACTATTGCAATAGGACACTTAAACCATGCTAATATTAAAATTACTTGGGGAGTTTTTAAATATATCTTCAACAATCCAGTAATGCATTTGTATCATCATGCTTATACGTTACCAAAAGGAAAATTTGGTGTAAACTATGGTATTAGTTTAAGTCTTTGGGATTATATTTTTAAAACCAATTATGTTCCTGAGGATAGTGGAACTATTGAGATAGGCTTTAAAGGTGATGATAAATTTCCTCAAGATTTTATACATCAAAACCTGTATGGTTTTAAAAAAGGGGAATGATAAAACATTAAAATTGAATTAAATAAAAAATCCTAAGCCATAAGCTTAGGATTTTTTATTAATACATTTAAATTGTTACTTAGAACTAGTGATTTTTCCGTCGACCATAGTCAATTTTCTATCTGCCATATCAGCCAATTCTTGATTATGAGTTACAATAACAAAAGTTTGTTTAAACTCATCTCTTAATTTAAAAAAGAGATTGTGGAGTTGATCTGCTGACTCGCTATCTAAGTTTCCAGAAGGCTCATCTGCAAATATTATATTAGGCTGATTTATCAAAGCTCTAGCAACTGCAACACGTTGTTGTTCTCCACCAGACATACTATTTGGTTTATGATGAATACGTTCACTTAATCCCAAATAATCTAATAATTCTTTTGCACGTTTTTCAGCTTCTGGTTTAGGAGTTCCATTAATAAATGCTGGAATACATACATTTTCTAAAGCTGTAAATTCTGGTAAAAGCTGATGAAATTGAAAGATAAAACCAATGTTCTCATTTCTAAATTTTGCTAAGGCTTTATCATTTAGAGATTTTATAGATTGTCCATTTATAATTAACTCTGTTTCGGTGGTGTAATCAGGTTTATCTAAAGTGCCTAATATTTGTAATAGAGTTGTTTTGCCAGCACCAGAAGCACCAACAATAGAAATGATTTCACTCTCAAAAATAGTTAAATCTACACCTTTTAATACTTTAAGATCTTTGTAAGCTTTCTTAATTTGTTTAGCTGAAATAATTGTTTTATTCATTATTGCAAAATACTATTTTAAAGTGACTAATAAGCAATCTTTAGGGAAGTGTATAATAAGGTCTTTGATTATTAATAGAGCTTGTTTGTCCATTTCGAATACTTTTTTTCTTTTTAAAGATGCCTTTAATGCCATTATAATCTATAAAGTATTGCAGTCTAATTGAAAAAATATGATTTATATCTTGATCAAATAAATTACCTAAACTTTTAAAGTAATCGTCTTGAGAATTTGTGCCACTATTAAATAATTGGTTTCTGTAAAGTGCAGTTAAAAAGCTTCCAGGTGCCACTTGCCATGTATAATTTAAATCTAGATTCCAAGTATTAAAATTTACATTAGAGTTACCTAAACCTAAATCTTCGAATGTACTTTCTTGTTCGATTAATTTTCCGTCATCTTGAAGAAAATATGGGTTGTCATCATAAGTTACTGTTGACCAAAAATTTCTAAAAGCAATTGAGACTGTGTGAAATGGATTAAATGTGTAGCTTCCTGACAAACTATTTTCAATAGTTAAAATATCTCTTTCTCCGAAAATAATTTCATCAGGCAAATCGTTTGAGTTATTTGCATAACCTCGACTTCCTTTATTGTTACTATAAGAAAATTCAAAATTAAGCCTGAATCTATCATTTAAACGCAATGAGGGCTCAATTTCTATACCATATCCAAACAGGTCACGTTCACTATCAAAAGCATGAAAAATATTTCCATCTACTTCTACAGATAATAATTTATTACTATTTGTTTCAATTCCACCATTAATATTTCCAATGTTTTTAAATGTAAAATAGCGCTTATTTTCAAAATCTCTAGGTTCAAAATAATCGAATTGTTTTCCTGGTTCAAAATTTATATTGGCATTAAACCAAAATAATTTTTTGGTTTGACCATTAAAAAATATACCAAGATTAGTACCAGTAAAATTGCTTGGATTATAGAGTCTTCTGTAATTGACATAGAAATTAGCAAAAAAGCTATTTAGCTTTTCGGTAGGTTCAAAAATTCTATAGTTTACATCAATGCCAAAGTTGTTATAATTGTTCCTGAAGTTGAGTCCAAAATCATTGATATCATATTTTTCATTAGCAAACCTATGATCAAAACTATAACGGAACTTTCCGTGCGATTTACCAACTCTAAAAAATGAGCTAAAACCAAATTCACCATTTATATCAAAAAATGACTGACTTACTCTTGCTTCGCCTCTAATATTATATGTATTTCGTTTATTGTTAATATTTGCCACAAGAGCACCTGTATAGGCATCTCTAAAGTCCGATCCATTTCGCCAAATACTAGTATTTACAATTCCAATTGAAGAATTGCCATTGAATTGTTGGTCTAATACAAAAATATTGTAATTGGTAAGTGGTTCTATTGTTTGATTTCTTATTTCGCCTGTGTTATTGTTTTTAATTCTTGCATCTGTCTTTTCCGTAATAGCATTAAATACTCCAATACCAAGGCCTTTTTTTGTTCTACCAGAAATCTTTAATGCATTTAGCACTTTAACATTATCAGGTATATTATCAATCTCTTCATTGTCTTCATCAATATCAATACTTCCTCTTGGACGACCACCTATGCGTCTCGAAAAGAATAAATTACCTTTATTAAATAAATCGACTCCTTCTTTAAAGAATTGTCGTTGCTCTCCAAAAGTTTGCTCAAAAGGACCTAAATTTAGCCTGACATTATCGAATGCTGCTTGGCTAAAATCTGGAATTAGAGTAGCGTCTAATGTGAAATTTTCTGTTATTCCATATTTAACATCTAAACCGAGGTTATAGTTTGGTTTATCATTATTGTTAATCACAGTAGAAGCAAAAGGATAAAATAATAAACGTGTTGGTGGTTCAATATTTTCTATACCTTTTAATTCACCATGATAAAGACCAATATTTCCTTTTGTTCTATCTAATGGATTCCAAGTATATTGCGTGTTATCTATACGAAAACGTCTATGGAATTGCATACCCCAAGTTTCAACATCTTTTGAGAAACGCAATGCTCTGTATGGAATTTTCATTTCTACAATCCAACCATCATCAACTATTTTAACAGCACTGTCCCAAACTGCACTCCATCCAAAATCCTCACCATTTCCTGGACTAGCAATGGCATCTGCTTGAGTACCAGAGCTGAACACAAAAAATTCAGTATCATTTTGGGCGTCATTATTTGGGTTAAGTACTAATATAAAAAAATCGGATTGTCCAAAATTATCACGACTAGTAAGTTGTCTTTGTATATCTTCTGGCTTATCATATAAATAAGCAGAAACATATATAGCATCATCGTCATAAGCCATTTTTACAACAGTTTTTTGATGCGCTTTAGGTTTTACACCCATTTCTGGTCTAAACTGTGTGAAATCTGAAGCAATCTTGGCATCTGCCCATACGATATCATCTAATACACCATCAATTTTTGGTGCATTTTCTGTACGCTTAATATTTAGTGTTTTCTTTTCTTCTGGGTTGATTTCGACATTATCTTGTGATAAAATAATGTTATAAAAACAAAGGCTTATTAGGAGTAAAATGGAACGTATGTTCATGATGGATGGATTGATGATTAATTTAGCTATAGAATTAAAGATGTAAATATTATGCGATTGTTACACTCTAACATTACAAAGCTACGTTCTCACATTATGCAACGGTCTTAATTAAACGTTAAAAAGTTATATACATTGTTAATGTACTTTAATGCAGAACTGTCAGTTGTTATTCTTGGAATACTTATTGTACTGTAGAATGTAGATTAATACTTGAAATTATAAATGAAAAAATACCAAATACTTTTACTAGGTTTATTGTTTGACGCTTTAGGCTTTGTCTCTTTTTTAATACCAGGAATTGGTGAATTCTCAGATATTGTATGGGCTCCTGTTTCGGCTTGGCTAATGACGAGACTTTACGCAGGTAAAGCTGGTAAAATTGCCGGAGTTATAACTTTTGTTGAAGAAGCATTGCCAGGATTAGACGTAATACCAACATTTACTTTGATGTGGTTTTATACCTATGTCATTAAAAGAGAAAAATCTCAACATAAAGCATAAAAAAAGCACTCATTTGAGTGCTTTTTTATTTCCATTTATATTTTATTAGTTTACATCAAAAGTAAAAGATGCTTCAACATCAGTTTCACCACCAGCACCAATGGCTGTTCCATCGTTTGGTTTAGTTGGCTCATGTTTTAATGTTATAGTTAATGTATTTCCTGCAGAAGCATCACCAGAACTTAAATTTATATCTACTCCAAGAGGATTACCGTCTCCGTCAGTATCGTCATACGTTACAGTACTGCCAGATGATTCATTAAAGCTATAAAAAACCTGATGCTCGTCTGCTTCTTCCATAACCTCTAAAGTGATATCTTCAGCTGGATTTTCAAGTTCATTTAAAAATTCTATAACACCAAAATACAGCGTGGAAGCCGAAAGCGCTCCACTTACAGTTACTACTGGTGCATTTGGTCCATCACCATCTGTATCACGAGACCTAAGGACTATATCAGTTCCACCTCCTTGGGGAGATAATGTAAGGGTAAGTGTTGTGATTACTTCTTCTTCGTTTACTGGATCTGGATTATCATCATCAGAACATGATGTAATAAGTCCAATTATCATAAAAAGGATTAGAAATTTTTTCATTGATAGTTTTGTATTTATGGTTTTCATTGTTTTTAAATTTTAATAGTTAAATTGTATTTGTAATATTATATTTCTTCCTATGTCATCAGCAAAATAACGCAGGCGATTTAAGTATGATCGGTACTTTGTGTCAAATATATTATTGACAGAAAGTCCAACATTTAGATTTGTTTTATTCGACGTATTAAAAGTCATTTCTGAATAAAAATGAAGCAAGTGAAAGGCACTAGGTGGTGTACTAATATCTACCAGCACATATTCATCATTAGCTGCTATATATGTTTCAAAATTATTATCTGGGTATTGTGCCTGTTCAAATGTCCATTCACTACTTAATGACACAGAAAATTTATTCCAATCAGCATTAGTGTATTTAATACTATTTCTAGTGTTAAATGGAGGTATATCAATTAATGGTCTATCATTTTCTATATCATTACCAGCCGTGTAAGATGATTTGTTAGAAATATTGATAGAATTAGTAATATCATAACTCGCACTAATATCAATACCATATAATTCAGCATCAGTTTGTAAATAGTTCCATACAGGAAAAGCACCTCTAATGGTTTGCTCAATTCCAAAAGGCTCTAAATACATAAAATCATTTATACGATTATAAAATCCTTCGATCAAGAAGTTAGTCTTATCATTATAGTAATTATAGCTAGCAGATATTCTATTAGAAACCTCTTTGCTTAATCTTAAATCTCCAAGCTCTATACGAGCTGCAGAGTGGTGTAAGCCATCACTAAACAATTCTGAAGGATTAGGAGGTCTACTCGATAAACTATAATTACCAATGATAAAGCTATTATCATTTAATTGATATTTAATCCCAGCTGATGCAGAAAAATTATGAAAGTTAAAAACAGGGTTAGTCAATAATTGTGTACCCAAATCTTCGATAACAATATCTGGAAAATCTTCATCATAACCACGTTCTTCCCAACGACTAGACTGATAGAATTTTTTAGCATCGATACGATTAAAATCGTATCTAAAACCAATGTCTAGAGTAGTGGATTCATTTAAATTATATTCTGCTGTTGTATAAATACCTACATCATACTTATCGTAATCTGGTATTAATCGTCTAACTCCAGTATCAGGATTGGCAAAATTATTTTGATATCTGCCCATTAACCCAAACTTTAGTTTATAATCAGAATTCGAGTCTAAAATAACGTCACTAGTAAATGTATGTGTTTGCAGTTTAAGGTCTAAAGCAGCTTTATCTCTATCATCTCCAACACGCACATCAAACTCAAAACGCTGATTGTTTTGGTAATCATATTGCAGATATAATTTCCCAAAATTTTTGAAACGTTTGTAATACATGGCTTTTGCTAAGTGATGTGTTACATCTTGCTTTGGATAGTTAATATCATACGTAAAGTCTTTAATATATAAAGGTTCTTTACTATTTATAGCATTAACTAAATCTTGCACATTACCAATATGAGACGCTCTTAAGATTCCAATTTCATTGTTTAAATAGCTATAGAATACTTCAAAACCAGATTCAAAAGTTTTCTTACCAGAACGAAAAGAAAAACCTTTAGAATTTGATCCTGTATTACTAAGTACATAATCAGGAGTTTCAAAATCACCATTCATTTTAAATGATCCTTGTACATTAATAAACCATCCGTTAGAATAGTTTTTATTTAATGAAGAACTTATATTAAAACCTCTACCATTAGTCTGTCCACTTATTGTTGTTTTACCAAAAAGCGTATCTTTTAAAATAACTCTACTCGGATTAATAACAATAACACCTCCAATTGCATCTCCACCATAGGCTAAAGCACCAGAACCTTTAATTACGGAGATTTGTTCAGCGGAATTTATATCTATGTTTGGAGCATGTTCAATTCCCCATTCTTGATCTTGTAACCTTACATTATTATTCAAAATGACTAATCTACTACTGTGCATACCATTTATCATAGGTTTTACAATAGAGTTCCCTGTATTAATTGAAGATACACCCGACACTTCCTTTAAGGCTTCACCAAGGTTTAAAGCACTATACTTTTTTAATGTATTTGCTTTTAAAATGGTTTCTTGAGCAGTTTTGGTCTCTCGTTTAATCGTGTTCCCAATAACTGAGACTTCATTTAGCTCTTCGATATGATGCTCAACCTGAATCGATTTATGCATATCTCCCTTAATTTCAAATGAAACTGTTTTAGTTTCACACCCAACATGAGTGATCGTTAACGTTAGGGCACCATTACATAAGTCTTCTATTTTAAACTTACCATCAAAATCAGACAAAATATATTTATCGCGCTCCTTTATGTATATAGTAGCCGACACTATTGGTGTGCCATCATGAAAATCTGAAAGTTCTCCTAAAAAAGTATATGTACAATCCTGACCATAGCCTAAGCAAGAAAATGCTATGACTATTGCAGTAATAAGCTGTTTCATTATATGTATTTATTAGTGTAAGTAATTTATTAATACTACACTAATTGAGGTGGACCTCTAAGAAACCTGGATAATTGCTGATGACTATAAAAAGAAGTAAAATAGTTTACTCCTTGTTTTGAAAGTGGTAATTCTGGCTTTTCATCATATTTTGCTAATACAAAAAATTGATTTTTATTAAGCTTAAATTTATAAAAATCACATTCTAAATCAGTTTGATGAAAATGTGTGTCGATGTTTTCATTACAAACGTCGTGATTATGGTGATTAAAAGCATGAGATAATTTAACAACAGATGGAAACAATACAGCCAGTACCAGTACTGTGGCTAGTATTTTGTATATCGATGCTATAACTATTTTAAAATTCAATCTAAAAATCGTTTTAATCCAAATCGTCTCAACATTTTCTTTTCAAACTCCCAGAAAAATTTGAATTGTCCAAAGAGCCAGCCAAATGTTACTAATAGAATTTGATAGAAAATAAGCCCAATGATAATAAATAAAACCCAATAGAGGATAGGATTTAAGTTTTCTTTAGTAATTCCGAGTAGTTTAATAAATGGACGTCCTACAAATATGGAAGATGATCCTGTTATTGCAAAAACCATAAACACGCGAATCATTTCCCATTTATAATCTAAAATCCATTTTTTCTCAAGTTTTTTAAACAAAAATAAAGTAAGCTTAAGTAACAAATAAAAAAGGACTACTGAAGTAATTGCTGTGAGAATAAAATGATAATCTTTCAAAAAAGCGTTTGCAATTTTAAAAGCCGAATATCCTAAAATTAGGATACCAAAAAAGGGAAATAACAACTGCCAATTATGTTGTATTTCCCATTGTTTTTTGAATTTTTCCATAGCACTTTTAAAGTGCTGCAAACTTAGTGAATTTTATAGTTAATAAACGTTAAATTCTAGGAAGGAAAGATGATAAACGTTGTTTGTATTTTAATTGAAAATAAAGAAAATAGTTATATAACTTGTAATTTACTTCATAGCCATAATCGGTACGTGTGTCATAATCTATTCGTAGTTCATACAAATTTGGGTCATAAACCATTGGTTGCATCACTCTTTGGTTCCAAGCCTGTACTAATATTGCATTTCTGCTTTCTAACCATTGTTGTGAATGAAATCCTTGAGGACGTGCTCGACCAATTAGCCATGCATTGAAACCAGGTTCAATAATAATAATTTCATAATCAGTTTCATCACTACTTATAGAAACTGTATCACTTTTTACTAAGCCGTTTTCTTCATCATTATTAATAGTTTGTTCATTGTTATAAGACTTGCAACTTGCAATGAGTATAAGTACAATAATAAACGGAAAAATCTTTTTAATGTGTCCATGCTTATTATTTTTAAATGTCACATTGAACATCTTAATAGATTTATTTGTTATTGAATTAAATACTGGATGTTTCATAATTACTAAGATATTAAAAATTTGTTGTTTTATTTAGTTTTTTGGTTTGATTTAACACTACAAATCAACGCTATAATTACTTGGAAACAAATCTAAACTAAGTGAAGTAGTCTTGTTAATGAGTAAACTAATCTTTTTAGAAAGTCTTATTGTTATAAACGAAAAAAAGCAGCTCTAAAATAGAACTGCTTTTTTACTATGATTGAAAAGAATATTATTTCCCGAATAAACCTCCTAAAAGTCCACCAAGACCACCTTTGCTCTTGCCACCACCTAATACCATGCCAGCTACATCATCAATAATGCTACCATCACCATCTGAATCTAATACTTTTTCAAGGAAAGTTTGTTCTTTAGTTACAGGTCCACTATTACCAGCACCTCCAAGTAAACCTCCTAAAAGTCCACCTAAGTCACTTTGTGAGCTTACGTTGTTTTGTTTAGCTTGCTTTCCTAAAACACCCATTAAAATCGGTGCTGCTACTTTTAATATGTTAGCGACAGACCCGATATCTAATCCAGATTTTTCTCCAATAACTTTCTCAACTCCTTGTTGTTTGTTACCTAATACATGACCAAGAATTTTTGCTCCATCATTTGTTACTTCATCATTTACACCACCACCAAATAAACCACCAAGGTTGTCTAAGATACTTCCATCGTGTTTACCACTTAAAGCACCCATAAGGCCTTGTGCTCCTTCTGGAGTAGAAGCATTACGCTCCATTGCTTTCATTAATACTGGTAATGCCATAGTTAGTACACTACTTGTTTTATTTTGATCAGTTCCTGTTGAACCAGAAACACCACTGATGATGGTTTTTCCTAAATCACTGTTTAATAAGTCAAAAATTCCTGCCATTTTGTTGTATATTTTTTAAGATTAATAAATTAGCATTTGAAGGTACAAAAAAAAGTTCCACATTAGTAGGACTCATTTTATTTGATTTGGTCACTTTTTTAATAAATATTTTCAAAACTATTATTTTGAAAATATTTATTAAGAAAGTGGTTATAATTAACCTAAAATATTAATAATCTGTTCAGCTAACTCAGTACCAATTCTATCTTGAGCTTCATTAGTCGCAGCACCAGTATGTGGTGTTAACGATAATGCAGAATTCATTAATAACTGAATTTCTGGTTTAGGCTCTTTTTCATATACATCTAAAGCGGCTCTAGATACTTTACCACTTTCTAATGCTTTTACAAGTGCAACTTCATTAACAACTCCACCACGTGCAGCGTT
>Ga0209121_10004382_pt1 | contig 13196 bp, 9 predicted proteins | sample Cruoilmetagenom3_FD_187292 | JGI IMG/M metagenome (GOLD analysis project Ga0209121, IMG submission 187292) | Oil polluted marine microbial communities from Coal Oil Point, Santa Barbara, California, USA - Sample 3 (SPAdes) (version 2) | ecosystem: Environmental > Aquatic > Marine > Oil seeps ... | reverse complement strand
CCACCTCCTTATATCTTTTTGCCTCTGGATAAAGAAGAGCTACTCCTACTCCTCCACCAATACAGAGCACGGTTCCTATTTTTTCGATAGGACTGGGGACCCCGAGGGGACCCAGAAGATCCTCTATTGTCTCTCCTTCTTTCATTCTGGCTAGCTTTGAGGTAGTTTTTCCCATTTCCTGAACCACTATAGTTATGGTTCCTTCCCTAGAGTTGGACTCAGCAATGGTAAGGGGAATACGTTCTCCCTTATCATTAATTCGGATGACCACAAACTGGCCAGCCTGAAATTTTGAGGAAATTAAGGGAGCCTTGATACGAAAAAGTTTAATCTGGGGTGCTAAATCCTGTTTCTCCACGATCTTAAAATGCTTGGTCTTCATTCTTTCTTCCCTACCTCTATAATAGCACAGCCATTTATTCTTGACAACAAGGCTCAAAGGAATAAAATGAAGCGGGGTAGTCTAATGAGTCAAGATAAGATCATCATAAAAGGAGCCAGGGAGCATAATCTAAAGGACATTGATCTTGAGATTCCTCGTAACAAATTAGTGGTCATTACCGGCTTAAGTGGCTCAGGAAAATCTTCTCTTGCCTTTGATACCCTTTATGCGGAGGGCCAACGTCGATATGTGGAATCGCTTTCCAGTTACGCTCGCCAGTTCTTGGAGCAGATGTCCAAACCCAAAGTGGACTACATTGAGGGTCTATCTCCCGCCATTAGTATCGAACAACGTAAGGCCTCGTCAAATCCTAGATCCACAGTAGCCACCTTAACTGAGATCTATGATTACTTAAGACTTCTATTTGCTCACATTGGTGAGCCTCATTGCTATAAGTGTGGAAGAAGAATTCGCCCTCAAACCATAGAGGATATGACCAATCATGTTATGGGGCTCGAAGAAGGTTCTTCAATTCTCATCCTTTCCCCTCTGGTGAGAGGAAGGAAGGGGGAGTATCGAGATCTTCTGGAAGATATACAAAGAGAAGGTTACCTGAGGATCAGGGTAGACGGGGAAATCCATCTTCTGGAGGAAGATATTTTCCTGGACAAAAACAAAAAACATACTGTCGAGGTGGTGGTGGACAGACTGAAAGTGAAAAAAGGAATAGAGACTCGCCTGGCTGATTCTTTAGAGGCAGCCTCTAACCGTAGTGGAGGACTGGTTCTCGTCATTCAAAAGATAGACGAAGCAGAAAAGCAATATATATTTAGCCGATACTTTGCCTGTCCGGAGTGCGGCATCAGTTACGAGGAGATTTCCTCCCGCATGTTTTCATTTAATAGCCCCTATGGTGCCTGTCCTGCCTGTAATGGACTGGGAACCAAGCAGACTATAGATCCTGAGCTGGTAGTGCCAGACAAAACCAGATCCTTGAGAGAAGGGGCCATAGTCCCCTGGGAAGAAGGAGTTGGATTCTACCGGTGGGCGAGAACCGCTTCCCGATATTATTTTAGAAAAATTGCCTCCCTGGCAAGACATTATAACTTTTCTCTGGATATCCCTTTTCGGAATCTACCAGACGAGGTGCAAAAGATCCTGCTTTATGGCTCAAATTCTGAGGAAATTAAATTTACCGAACGAAGAGGAGGCGAGTTCTATGATTACTGGGCTTCCTTTGAAGGAGTGATCCCTAACCTGGAAAGAAGATACAAGGAGAGTGACTCCGACTACGTTCAAGAAGAGATCTCTAAATACGTCAGAGAAACACCCTGCCCTGAATGTAGAGGAGCTCGTTTGCGCAAGGAAAGTCTGGCGGTGACTCTGAGAGGTAAATCAATTTATGAGGTTGTTAAACTAAGTATCAAGGAAAATGAGAGGTTCTTTTCTCAGTTGAAGCCCACCCCCCGAGAAAAGCTTATAGCTGGGGAGATTCTGAAGGAGATAAGGAAAAGATTAGGTTTTATGGTAAGTGTGGGGCTCGATTATCTTACTCTGGATAGAAGGGTAGGAACCTTATCGGGAGGTGAAGCAGAGCGCATTCGACTGGCTACCCAGATAGGATCGGGTCTGGTTGGGGTAATCTACATCCTGGATGAGCCTACCATCGGACTGCATCAAAGAGACAACCAGAGGCTCCTTCGCACCTTAAAGGGTCTGAGAGACCTGGGGAACACCATAATTGTGGTGGAGCATGATAGATCTACCATCGAGGCAGCCGATCACATAATAGATTTAGGACCCGGAGCAGGGGAGCACGGAGGGGAGGTAGTGGTATCCGGGCCTCTGAAAGAGGTTCTTTCCTCTGAACGTAGTCTGACCGGTAAATACCTAAAAGGGGAGCTAAAGATACCTCTTCCTTTAGTCCGTCGGCATCCTAAAGATAGTCAATACCTGGAGGTTATTGGAGCAAGAGAGCATAATCTAAAGGAAATAGATGTCAAGATTCCTCTGGGAACATTTGTCTGTGTTACCGGTGTCTCAGGCTCAGGAAAAAGCACCCTGGTGGAGGAGATATTATACCGAGCTCTGGCCCGACATTTTTACAATAGTCGAATAAGGCCGGGCAAACACGAAAAAATAGAGGGTCTTCAATATATTGATAAGGTGGTAGTGATTGATCAATCCCCTATTGGGAGGACTCCCCGATCTAATCCAGCTACCTATACTGGTCTTTTTACCCCTATCCGGCAGCTTCTCTCTCGGGTAGAGGAGGCCAGAATGAGAGGCTACAATCAGGGTAGATTTAGCTTTAACGTGAGACGGGGTAGATGCCAGCAATGTAAAGGAGAAGGGATGATCAAGATTGAGATGCAATTTCTACCTGATGTTTATGTCCCCTGCGATGTCTGCAAAGGAAAGCGTTATAGCAAAGAGACCCTTCAGATAAAGTACAAGGGGAAAAATATTGCCGATGTCCTGGAGTTAACGGTAGAGGAGGCTCTTAGTTTTTTCCGCAATATCCCTCAAATAAAGCGAAAACTCAAGACCCTGTATGATGTGGGATTAGGATATATCCGCCTGGGACAGCCGGCAACTACTCTTTCCGGAGGAGAAGCCCAGAGGGTAAAGCTTTCTAAAGAGTTAAGCAAAATAGGAACAGGAAAAACGCTCTACATACTGGATGAGCCTACCACGGGACTGCATTTTGCCGACATAGAAAAGCTTCTTGATGTACTTAATCGGCTGGTGGATAAGGGAAACACGGTTCTTGTTATCGAGCACAACCCTGATGTAATTAAAGTGGCCGATTATATCATTGACCTGGGTCCCGAAGGAGGAGATGAAGGAGGGGAACTGGTTGCTTTTGGTTCCCCAGAAGAGATTATAAGGAATCGGCGTTCCTATACCGGAGAGATACTAAAAAAGGCTTTATCGAGCTAAACAAAGCACACGAAAAATTGGGCAAAGTAAATTTACTCATCGACGGAAGAGAAATTCAGGCAGAAGAAGGATCAACTATTCTGGAGGCAGCCTTAGCTCATAGGATTGAAATTCCTCATCTATGTTATCAACCAGGCCTCAGTATAGTAGGGGTCTGTCGGGTTTGCCTGGTCAAGATTAAGGGAGAACGAGGCCTGGTTCCCTCTTGTGCTACTCTCGCCCAGGAAGGAATGGAGATCACTGCCAATGACGAGGAGCTCGAAGAAGTACGAAGACAAATGGTAGAGCTCATCCTCTCCGAGCGCCCCCACGATTGTCTTGTCTGCGAAAGTAATGGTCAATGTGAGCTTCAGGATTTAGCTTATAATCTGGGCATTGAAGAGATTCGCTTCCCTAAAAAAGCCACACGGCTACCCATTGAGGATTCTAGCGAGGTAATTTTTCGTGACCCTAACAAATGCATTCTCTGCGGTCGCTGTGTGAGAGCCTGCGATGAGGTTACCGTCCAGGGAGTTCTTAATTTTGCCAATCGGGGTAGCGAAACCTGCCTCATTAGTGGCCTGGCTCAACCGCTTTCTCAGATAGATTGTGTGAGCTGTGGTGCCTGCATTCAGGCCTGTCCCACCGGTGCACTCACCGAAAAGCTGGCCCGTTTTCAAGGAAGGAGTTGGGAATTTCGCCGGGTCCGTACTGTGTGTCCCTATTGTGGTGTTGGCTGTCAGATAGAGCTTCAGATAAAGAATAACAAAATCGTCAAGGTTTATGGAGTACCTGATGGTCCCGACAATAAGGGACATCTCTGTGTAAAGGGACGTTTCGGATTTGATTTTGTGCATCATCCAGATCGACTAACCCATCCCCTCATCAAAAGGAAGGGAAAATTTGAAGCCTCAAGCTGGGATGAGGCACTTGACCTGATAGCTCATAAATTCAGGTACCTGCGAGAAAAATATGGGCCGGATGCCCTGGCAGGTCTTTCTTCGGCCAAATGCACCAATGAGGAAAATTTCCTCTTCCAAAAATTTATGCGAGCGGTAATAGGGACCAATAATGTCGATCATTGTGCCCGACTCTGCCATGCCTCCACCGTGGCTGCACTCGGCCGTGCTTTCGGGAGTGGAGCCATGACTAATTCCATTCAGGATCTTGCCAAAACAGAGCTAATCCTTTTGACCGGATCTAATACCACCGAAACTCATCCGGTCATCGGCAATTTCATCAAACATCTGGTGAAGTTTAAGGGAGTCAAACTAATTGTAGTCGATCCCCGGGAAATTGAACTATCCAGGTATGCCGACATCTGGCTAAGGCCCAAGAGCGGAACCGATGTTGCCTGGATTAATGGATTAGCTGATGTAATTATCAAGGATGGGCTTCATGACCGGGAATTTATTGGTGAAAGAACCGAGAATTTTGATGAATTTGACAAAGTCGTCTCTAGATATACTCCCGAGAAGGTAGAAGAAATTAGCGGTATTCCTAAAGAAAAACTCCTCCTGGCCGCCAGGATGTACGGGAAGGCAAATAAAGCCTCCATTATTTTTGCTATGGGGATTACCCAGCATATCACGGGAACGGATAATATTTTATCTTTGGCTAACCTGGCTATGCTTACCGGTAATGTGGGACGTGAAGGAACCGGAGTTAACCCCTTGCGAGGTCAAAACAATGTCCAGGGAGCCTGTGATGTAGGAGCTCTGCCCGATGTTTATCCAGGCTACCAGAAGGTCACCAATCCAGCAGCAAAGGAAAAATTTGAAAAAAGCTGGGGGGTAAAACTTTCTTCCAAGGAGGGTCTCACGGTGGTAGAAATAACCCAGGCTGCTAGAGCCGGAAGAATAAAAGGCCTCTATATAATGGGTGAAAATCCTATCCTCAGCGATCCCAACATCAACCATGTGCGAGAGGGCCTGACCCGTCTAGATTTCCTGGTTGTACAGGATATTTTCCTCACCGAGACTGCAAAACTTGCCCATGTTGTCCTACCTGCGGTATCCTTTGCTGAAAAAGAGGGAACTTTTACCAATACTGCCAGGAGGATTCAGAGGGTGCGAAAGGCCATTCCTGGCCCTGGCCAGGCCCTACAGGACTGGGAGATTATGGTAAAGCTATCTCAGAGAATGGGCTATAAGATGAAATATACCACTCCCGAAGAAATTATGGATGAAACCGCTAGCCTCACTCCTATCTATGGAGGGGTTCACTGGGATCGACTCAACAGAGAGGGTCTACAGTGGCCCTGTCCTCATGATCAGCACCCGGGAACTCCTTATCTCCATAAGGATAGATTCAGCCGCGGCAAGGGACTTTTTAGCCCGATTGACTACATTCCTCCCGCAGAGCTACCGGATGAGGAATATCCCTTCCTTTTGAGCACGGGAAGACTCCTTTATCACTTCCAAACTGCCTCAATGTCTCGAAGATCCTTACCATTAAGCCATATTGTGCCGGAGGGATTCATGGAGATAAATCCCCGGGATGCAAAAAGACTGATGATTAAGGATGAGGATAGAGTAAGAGTGAGTTCACGCCGGGGTTCGATTCAAATAAAAGTGAAGGTAACTCCAGGTCCAGACGAAGGAATGGTTTTCATTCCCTTTCATTTTTCAGAAGCAGCAGCCAACATTTTGACCAATGATGCTCTGGATCCGGTAGCCAAGATCCCTGAGTACAAGATAGCGGCAGTAAAAATAGAAAGGATAACTCTGTGAGAAAAGATAGCAGCTCACCGGATGTCTTAGCTCTTCTGAAAAAAGTTCAGCAGGAGAATCCTCAAAATTATATTCCTCCAGAAAAACTAAAGCTCATCGCTCAAAAGACAGGCCTCTCCCTCAGCCAAATTTATGGAGTAGCCTCTTTTTATTCTCTTTTTAATTTAGAACCCAGAGCAAAGCACATAATTCGGGTTTGCGAAAGTGGGCCCTGTCATCTTTTGGGCTCTGAAACGATCTTGGAGGTATTAAAAAAAGAATTGGGGATGAAATCAGGAAAAGTGTCTCCCGATGGTATGTTTGCCGTGGAAAAAGTGAGTTGTCTGGGAAGATGTGAGTATGCTCCGGTGATGATGATTGACCAACAGGTTTTTGGAGATCTTACCCCCAATAAAATCAGGATGATTCTCCAACAATATAGACAAGGGAAAAAAAGCGAGGTTCTTGGCTTGCGGATATTAAAAAAGAGAACTTCGAAAGATAAAACCTTACCCATTCTAGAAAACTGTGGCCGGATTGATCCTGCTGACATAAAGCAATATCTCTCGCACCAGGGATACCAGGCAGTTCAGAAGGCTCTTAAAATGAGACCGAGCCAGATAATCGAGGAAATTAAGGCCTCCGGGCTTCAGGGCCGAGGGGGAGCTGCTTTTCCCACCGGGTTAAAATGGGAGTTTACCCACCGAGAGAAGGTCAGTCCCAAATATGTTATCTGTAATGCCGATGAGGGTGAACCGGGAACTTTCAAGGATCGAGTCATCTTAGATTACGATCCCCATCGCCTACTTGAGGGAATAATCATCGCCGGCTATGCGGTGGGAGCAAAATCTGCTTATGCCTACATTCGGGGTGAATATAGCTCTTGCATACATTCCGTTCAAAAAGCAATACATCAGGCAAAATCGCATAGCTTTTTGGGTAAAGATATTCTGCGAAGTGGATTTGACTTTGAGATCGAGCTAAGGGAGGGAGCAGGTTCATACGTTTGCGGCGAGGAGACTGCCTTAATTGAATCCCTGGAAGGAAAGCGTGGTAACCCTCGCCTAAGGCCGCCTTTCCCTCCTAATATTGGGGTCTGGCAAAAACCCACCCTGGTTAATAATGTCGAAACTCTAGCCAATATTCGGCACATAATCTTGAAAGGACCAGAGTGGTTTAAAAGTCTGGGAACTCCAAAGTCTCCCGGAACCAAACTTTTTTGCCTTTCCGGAGATGTCAACAATCCCGGGTTATTGGAAGTGCCACTCGGCATTACTCTACGGGAGATCATTGAAGACTGGGGAGGAGGAGTTAAAGGAGGCAATTTCAAGATGGCGCAGTTAGGGGGGACAGCCGGTCCTATTTTAGGGGAGGAAATGCTTGATTTTTCTCTCGACTATAACTCCTTGCGAAAAGGGGACTTAACTCTGGGCTCCGGAGCGGTTCTGGTAATGAATGATGGTAGATGCATTGTGGATATGCTGAGATGCTTTTTGAAATTTTTTCAGGATGAGTGCTGTGGTAAATGCATTCCCGGTCGAGTGGGAACAAGAAAACTGGTGGAGCTCATTAACTCTATTTATAGGGGTGAAGCTCGCCCGAGCGATGTTGACCTTCTACTTTCAACAGCAAGGTTAATGGCTCAAACTTCCCTCTGTGCTCTAGGGCAGTCTCCGATTCTTCCTATCTCCACCTCCTTAAAATGTTTTCGCCAGGAGATAATGGAACACCTACACGGAAAATGTCCTGCTGGAGTCTGCCACAGCAGGTATTAATAAAAAGAGATGGAAATTAAAAAGAATGTTTTGACCAAAAAAAAGGGAAAAATATTCATCACCTATTCCAATTTTGATAATGCTTTTCCCGGCTCCCATTTTTCTGACTTTGAGACCTTCCTTAGGAACCTAAAATTTGTGACTCAAAATTAGAGGGAATTGAATGGTTCGACTCTCCTTTCACCACTGCTAAGGGATCTACCATTGCCTCAGGGTGATTTTAAGCTGGCAAGAAGCCAGGCTGTAAGGTGGACTTTACAAATCTAAATCTACTTATATAATCTTGTAATTGGTGACCAAAAATGGAACTTTCTACAAAAGAATATAAAGAAGGTTTAAGCAAGAGAGAGTCTTTCCTCATCTCCTCTTTGGCAAGGGAAGACAAGACCATATTCAATATTGAAGATGCCAGGAAAATCATCAAAGATAGTGCCAAAAGAACCATGCATTCTTTAATTCAGAAGAAATGGGTCCTTCCTTTGGAGAGGGGTCTTTATGTGATTGTACCTTTAGATGTTGGAGTCAAGGGAGCGGATAGTTTTATTCTTCACAACTTTGTTATTGCCTCCTCCTTGACAAAGCCCTATTATATTGGATTCTGGTCCGCCCTCAATTACTATGGATTCTCAGAACAAATTCCCAGAACCACCTTTGTGGCGACTACCCAGATAATAAAGCCTCTGGAAATTCTTAATTCTAACTATTATTTTGTAAAATTGGTAAAGAGAAAGTTCTTTGGAATTAAAAGAATAGAAATAGAGAGAAGAAAAATAAATATCTCTGGCCTGGATAAGACCATTGTGGATTGTCTTGATCATCCTGAGCACTGCGGAGGGATTGATGAGTTGGCAAGAGCAATCTATTTTTCACACCAAGAATTGAACCTTGAAGGAACGAAAAATTACGCCATAAAAATGAATAATGTGACTGTTTTAAAGAGGTTGGGCTATATCTTGGATAAAATAGCTTATTAGGAAATTACGAGGTCATTTTTAAGGGCTTCAGGCCATCCAAAGGATATCCGCTTCTGGACCCTCTCTCCCCTAGAAAAGGAAAGTATGATAGTAGATGGAATCTTCTCATCAATTCGAGAATCAACATTGAAGGGTGGATGTATTCAGATTATCCATCGTTCAGAGTTAAAACAGAGTCCATTGAAGAGATATTTGCTGAGAAGCTAAGGGCAATAATAGAGCGAACGAAATGCAGGGATTATTACGATGTCTGGAGACTGACAGATTTGGGGATCAGTCAGGAAAAGGTAAAGTAATTTTTCAGGAAGAAATGCGAGGCTAAGCATATTGGTTTTCAAGGGATAGACCAGTTGTTCCCCAAGGATATAGCGGCAATCCTAAAACCTTATTGGGAAAGGGAACTAGGTAGGCTCGTTTATGCCCTACCCAGGTTAGAGAAGGTATTGGGGGATTTGAAGAGTAAGTTAGACTTCTTGTCATATAACTATCGACGCCCTGGACCCTATCGACAAAATCCCATAATTAGATTAACATATAAAATGTAATTATAAATTAACAAAGGAGATTAATATGACCGTAAAAAAAAGAACTCATGTTGTGGCACCCGAAGAGTTGGTAAAAGAGATAGATAAGCTTTCAGGAAAAAGGAAGCGTAGTTGGTTTATAACTCAAGCTGTAAGAAAAGAGATAACACGCTTAAATTTTCTTAAGGCTGTAAAGGAAACAGCCGGAGCTTGGAAAGATGAAGATCATCCTGAATTTCAAAAGGGAGTGGACAATTGGGTAAGAAGTTTGCGGGGAACTTAGGCGAAATCATGTTAAAAAAGGTAAAACATTAGCTACCGCTGATGTAATTATCGCTGCTACAGCTATAACTTATGCTCTAACTTTAATTACGAAAAATGTTGAACATTATCCTTTCCCTGAGTTAAAAATTGAAAAAGTCTGATCCTAATTTATGTCTTAGGGGTTAAACTCTTTTAGGCCATGACAGAGGGTCTATGTCAGTGACCAGGCAGAAAAAGACAAAGTTCTTTATTCTTTTCATTGGTATTTTGGGTCTGTCGATCATGATTGGATGTAGAGTATATCCCAAAGGGGTTAAAAAGAGTGAAGTATGTCTCTATACCGGCTCTGGAGCAGAATTAGTAAAAGATGTTGAATTTGTCCTTGACGAATTAGGAATTTCTTACAGTAAGGTAAATGAAGATGATATCAAGAAAGGAAATTTGGAAAATTATTTGGTGTTAATCATTCCCGGGGGTTATACAAAAAGGGCTGTGAGTAGTTTGGGTAAGAAGGGATTTGAGATGATTCGAAAGTTTGTGGCTGATGGTGGAGGCTACATTGGGATTTGCGCTGGTGCTTACCTTGCTGCCCAAAGAGTGGAAATACCGGGAAGACCTCAAGGATTAGGAATCATTGACATTGAAAATATTAGGAATAAGGGAATTGGGATGAGAAAAATATATTTAAACGAACATCCCATTACTGAGGGTTTAGAAAGGGAAGTAACCATCCATTATCAGAATGGACCTGAAATTTTGATAAAGGGAGAGGCAAAAGAAGCAGCCAGATACGAAAATGGGAGTTTGGCCATAGTTACTGCTTCCTTTGGTAAAGGAAAAGTGGTAATCTTTAGCCCTCATCCAGAAGGAAGCATAACTCAAGGAATAAAGCCAAAACCAGCAACTCTTAGACTTCTTAAAAATTCCATAGATTTTTGTAAAGGAAAATAGATCGTGACTTTTTAGAAAAACTGCGATTCGCTTGACAGATATTTAAATCTAAGGTAATCTTATTTACAAGTTCTTTTACAGATTTTGTCAATTTTTAGGAGAAGATTTCTCCGAGTCAAAGTCCCTAAAGGCACTCCCAGGGGACCTGACCGAGAGGGCAGGGCGGGAAACTGCTGTGCCTCCCGTGTTTGGAAAGGAGAAGAACTTATGAGCCGATCTTTTACCGACACGGGGATCGGCTTTTTTTTAAAGGTATAGCAATTTGAAAATTGTGATACTGTAAAGAAGAACTAAGAACTTAGAAGTTAAGACAAGATTGTCTGAAAGAAGGTGAGCGATGAACCAGAGCAAAAGGAAGGTGAGGGAAAAGAAAAAATTTCTCATTCTGCTAGCTGTTATTTTGCTAGTAGTTGGTATCGGATCCACTCTCTACGTAACTTTATTTAAGGGCTCTGAGAAAACCGAAGGCTTGGTGGTTGGAGAAATGGAGTTTTCTCTTAATCAGCTTTTCGGTACCTTAGAGCTACTAACAGTAGGAGAACATCAAGGGGTGGCTCTGGCAGAAGTTATTAACAAAGCAGGAATAGAAAATCCGGAAGAACAGAAATATACGATAATAGCAAAAGATGGATATCAAAAAATAGTAGAGTGGGAGAGTATCCAGGGGGGAATATTCACCAGGGAAAAACGAGCCATCTTCTCTGATTTACCCAAACAGTATTGGATAAAAAATATAGCAAGAATTGAGGTGAGCAAAAATGAGTAAGACAAAGATATTACTTGGAGTCATAGTTTTTGGTTCCATATGGGGTTTGCTGGAGTGTGTTCTTGGAGGCTATGTCTCGGGAGCGGTGCTGACCGGGATCGTAGCTTTAGGGCTGATGGCAGCTACAAGGCTCGTGTACAATCAAAAAGGTATGCAGTTGGGAATGGGTCTGGTAGCAGCAGCCCTGAGGGCTGTCAATCCATTAGGAGGTTGCGTAGTTTGTTCAGTTATAGCCATTGCCGTCGAGGGAGCTATTTTCGAGTTGGTGTGGTTTGCTTTCTCTTCGGATGTAGAAAAGGCAGAAAGTATGAGTATTATGGTAAGTGCAGGTATAATTACCGCTTATGCTTGTTATACTCTTGCCTATGTTATGAGTCAGATTGTCACTCCTCTATTCTTTTCGGCGGCTAACCTACAGTTCGGCAATCTGGCTCTTTTCATTCCTACTATATTATCCAAGGGTGTCATTGCCGGGTTGATAGGAGGAGTAGTTTTTCCTGCTGTAGTCCTGGTAAAACAGATTGAAATTTCTTCCATCAAAAGTAGATGGTACTACTCTCTGGGTTCTATAGCTGCTGCAGCCTGTTGGATTATTGTAATAGCACTTTATAGATAAGGGAGAATAATTTGAACAAAGAAGAGACTCTACCTCTGGGTGAATTTAAGGAAAGGGTTCGCCGGGATCCTTTTGCTCAGCTCCTGGGGATAGAAATTGACCAGGTCAGGAAAGGATATGCTAGGGCAAGTCTTAAGATAAAAGATAAATTCAAGAATTTTTCTGGTTATGTGCACGGAGGTGTGATTTTTTCCTTAGCTGATCAGGCTTTTGCTGCTGCTTCAAATTCGATGGGAATCTTAGCGTTGGGCCTGCAAATGAACATAAGTTATATCTCTGCTGCCCGGGTGGGGGATAAACTTGTAGCTGAGGCCAATCAGGTAAATTTTGGGAGGAAGATAAGTGTCTATAAGATAGAGGTAAGAAACACTTCTGGTAAGTTAATAGCTGATTGTCAGGGCACAGTCTATCAGAAAATTAGAAAAGAAAAAAATGAGTGAGAGGGAAAAGGACACGAAAAGTGTGCAGTCCTAAGTTTACAGCGGCCTTGAGGGAATAATCACATAATGAATAAGGTACACTCCCATAGTGAGCAAAAGACCGCTAAGAATGGGAATGGTGAGGTTGTTGAAGAGTTTTTAAAAGATCTTCTAGAGGGACAGTATTTATGACATCAGAGCTTTCCAGCCATCCACGTCGGGCAGTAACTACTCCGAAGGTCATCAAATCCAATCCCTGTAAATTATGGGCATCGGTGTTTATGGCCAGTTTCACGCCCCTTTTTTTTGCCTCCATCACCCAGACATCAGTGAGGTCCAACCTCTGTGGTTGAGCATTGATCTCCAGCCAGATTCCTTTATCTTTGGCTACCTCTAAAACTTTATCTAAATCAATGGCATACGGTTCCCTTTCGCCTAAAAGCCGGCCGGTGGGATGAGCAAAGATACGAACAAACGGGTTCTGCAAGGCCTTAATCACCCGATCGGTAATGGTTTTTTTATCCTGCTTGAAACCGGTATGCAGGGCAGCCACTACTATATCCAGCTGTTTTAAAATCTCATCAGGATAGTCAAGACTCCCATCTTTTTTAATATCTACCTCACTACCCGCCAATAACTGAAAGTCACTAAGATGAGAGTTTATATTTCTTATTTCCCTAATCTGAGCCAGAAGTGACTGCTCACTCAGACCACCTGCTATTCTTAGGGAACTAGAATGGTCAGTTATGGCTATATACTCATAGCCTTTCTCTTTTGCCTTTTTAATTAAGTCTTCAATGGAAGCAGTGCCATCACTTGCCTGACTGTGAATATGTAGGTCACCTTTTATCTCGTGATTTTCTAACAATTTAGGTAGTTTTCCCGCTTCGGC
>Ga0209121_10004381_pt1 | contig 13197 bp, 12 predicted proteins | sample Cruoilmetagenom3_FD_187292 | JGI IMG/M metagenome (GOLD analysis project Ga0209121, IMG submission 187292) | Oil polluted marine microbial communities from Coal Oil Point, Santa Barbara, California, USA - Sample 3 (SPAdes) (version 2) | ecosystem: Environmental > Aquatic > Marine > Oil seeps ... | reverse complement strand
TAATTTTACGCATTCAAGTTTAAATGCATAATCATACTTGACTTTTCTTCCCATAAAAATACCCCCAAATAGTGTCTAACTTTTTGGGGGCAGTGCATTTCAGCGGTTTTTTTTATACAATTATATATCAATATTTTTATTTAATTTTATTGAGAACGTCATCTAAAAAATCGAAATGATAATTTGTTTCTCTCATAAGGTTGTAACCTTTAATTTTACCTAGCTCTTTTTCTTTTTCGTTAACAACTACTAAAGTTGGATAAGAACTAACTCCATATTTACTTCCTAATCTAGCGTTGTCTTTTTTTTGAGATTTAGTTACTAAGCTTTTATTTCTTGGAAAATCTGCTTCATAAAGTACAAACTCATTTTCTGCAATTCCACGAAATTTATCTGACTCGAAAAAATCTGAAACTAGCTTTTTACAAGGTCCGCACCAATCAGACCCAGTAAAAAATATCAATATTGGTTTATTCTCAGCTTTGGAAATACTTTTTGCACTTTCGTAACTTTGTTCCCAACTCACTTTTTCTTCAATGGGTTCAAAACTATCTTGAGCGTTTACAAAGAGGCTCGTTGTAAAAAATAAAAAAATTATAAAGTTCTTCATATGTTTAAATTTCTAAACTAATAACTAAAATAATGCCAGATTTATTGTTTAATAAATTCTTCGACTAAATTACCGATTGATTTTTCTGCAATTTTTGCCGCTTTTTGTACCTCTTCATGAGAAACTGCTTCTACAATTCCTTCAATACCTAAATCTGTAATAACTGAAATCCCAAAACATGCCATTCCCATATGTTTAGCAACAATCACCTCAGGCACAGTTGACATTCCAACAGCATCAGCACCAAGAACTCTTACCATATTATATTCGGCAGGAGTTTCAAAAGTTGGTCCTTGTAGTGCCAAATAAACACCTTTATGAATTGGAACATTCAATTTTTCAGCAATTAAATTCATTTTTCTAATCATTACGTTAGAATATGCTTCGTGCATATCCACAAAACGAGGTCCAAAACGATCCTCATTTTTTCCGTGTAACGGATGTTCAGGCATTAAGTTTATATGATCGGTAATAACCATAATATCTCCAACATTAAAGTTTGAATTTACACCGCCCGAAGCATTAGAAACAATTAAATTCTCTACTCCTAAGTATTTCATTACTCGTACCGGAAAAACCGTTTGCTCCATTGTCCAACCTTCGTAATAATGAAAACGACCTTTCATAGCAACAACTTTTTTACTGCCAATGGTTCCAAAAATTAATTCTCCCGAATGCCCAGCAACTGTAGAAACTGGAAAATTTGGAATATCCACATAAGGTATTGTTGTTTCTATTTTTATTTTTTCAACTAAATTTCCCAATCCTGTACCTAGTATTATTCCATAATCTAGATTCGAAATTCCTTTATTTTGTAAATACTTAACTGTGTCTTGAACTTTATCCCACATATTTTTTAATTCGTTTTTGTAATTCTTTTTCTTCACCTTTAAAAGCTACTTTAATTGAAATATAGTATAACTTTTCAAAGTCCGCAAAGATACGAACATAATCTTTTTCAGTAGTGACTATTATCTTTTTATTTGATTCTATTTTCTCAAAAGTGCTTTTAATTTCTTCTAATTCATGATGTTTAAAGTTATGATGGTCGGGATATTTCAGATGATTAAAATCGATTCCTAATAATTTTAAATGTTCCGTTAACGGATTTGGATTCGCAATTCCTGTTATAAGTAAAACTTTACAATCCTTTAAATCATTTATATCGATTTCTGAAGTACCTTTCAACACCGAATCGTATTTAATTGTTGAGAAATAAACTTCTTGATGTTCTCTTGGATTTAATTTAGCAACAATACTTTGTCTTTTATTTTCACCTAAATAATTTGGGCATTTGGTAACAACAATTATATCGGCTCTTTTTGCTCCTGTACTGCTTTCTCTTAAATTTCCAGCAGGTAAAATTAAATCGTCTACATACAAGTTATTATAAGCAGTGAGCAATATATTTAAACCTCCTTTTACTTTTCTATGCTGAAAAGCATCATCTAACAAAATAACCTCAGGTTTTGGGTTTAATTTTAGTAATTGCGTAATACCATTTACCCTATTTGTATCAACTGCAACCTGAATTTTTTCAAACTTTTTAAAATATTGAAATGGTTCATCACCTATAAGTTTTGCATTTGACGAATCATTTGCCAATAAAAAACCTTTTCCATCTCTTTTATAACCTCTACTTAAAACAGCAATTCTATATTCTGAAGATAATAATCGAATTAAATATTCAATTTGAGGTGTTTTTCCTGTACCACCAACCGATAAATTACCGACAACAATGACAGGAACATTAAATTTAGTAACCTTTAAAATATTTTTATCGAACAAATAATTACGAATACTAGTAACCAAATGATAAACCAATGAAAAAGGAAATAATATTTTTCTTAAAAGCTTCACTAAAAGCGAAAATACAAAAGTTATTACTAAAAATATTTTTTAAATGGTTAACTTTCTTTTTGATAATTTATATTTGTATAATCACAAATAATTTTACTTATGATTATAAGAGACTTTACAAATTGTATTGAAGAAATTGCACCATTAAATTTTGCTGAAGATTTTGACAATGTTGGTTTACTCGTTGGAAATTACAATACCAAAGTAACTGGTATTTTAGTTACATTAGATACTTTAGAAAATATTGTTGATGAAGCCATTGACAAAAAATGTAATTTAATCGTAAGTTTTCACCCAATTATTTTTTCTGGTTTAAAGAAAATTAATGGAAATAATTATGTGGAGCGTGTTATTCTAAAAGCTATTAAAAACGACATTGCAATTTATGCAATTCATACGGCACTCGACAATTCTAACCAAGGCGTTAATGCTAAAATTTGTGAAGTTTTAAACTTACAGAATACCAAAATATTGATTCCACAAGCCAATACGCTAAAAAAATTGACAACTTACGTTCCTATTGACAATGCCGATCAAGTACGAAAATCACTCTTTAAAGCTGGAGCAGGAAACATTGGAAATTACGATCAATGTAGTTTTAATGCGGAAGGAACTGGAACTTACAGAGGAAATGAAAACTCAAACCCTGTTTTAGGTGAAAAAGGCAAATTACACAAAGAAAAAGAAGTAATTATAAGTGTCATTTTTGAGAAAAATAAAGAAAAATCGCTTTTAAAAAGCCTTTTTCATTCGCATCCATACGAAGAAGTTGCCTATGAAATAGTTTCTTTAGATAACAGCAACCAAGAAATTGGTATGGGAATGATTGGCGAGTTAAACGATCAAATGACTGAGGTTGATTTTTTTAAATTTGTGAAAGAAACAATGAACGCTAAAGGAATTCGTCATTCAAAATTATTAAATGAACCCATAAAAAAAGTCGCAGTTTTAGGCGGATCGGGTAGTTTTGCTATTGAAAATGCTAAAAATGCAGGCGCTGATATTTACATAACATCAGACGTAAAATACCACGAGTTTTACAAGGCCGAAAACAAATTAATTATAGCAGATATTGGACATTATGAAAGTGAACAATTCACAAAAAATCTTTTAGTTGATATACTTACAAAAAAATTCCCTAATTTTGCAATCATTTTATCGCAAAAAAACACAAATCCAATTTATTACTTATAACATGGCTAAAAAGAAAGAAGTTACAGTTGAAGAAAAATTAAGAGCCCTTTACGACTTACAATTAATTGATTCTAAAATTGATTCAATTAAGAATGTAAGAGGTGAACTACCTTTAGAAGTAGAAGATTTAGAGGATGAAATAGTTGGTTTAAACAAAAGATTAGAAAATTTCGACAATGAAGTAGCGGCCTTAAAAAATGACATTTCTAGTAAGAAACAAATTATTGAGGAAGCAAAAGCTTTAGTTAAAAAATACGACGAACAACAAAAGAAGGTTCGAAATAATAGAGAATTTAACTCTTTAAGTAAAGAAACTGAATACCAAGAACTTGAAATTGAATTAGCCGAAAAAAGAATTAAAGAATTTAAGGTTAAAATTGAGCAAAAAAATGAGGTTATTGGTACAACTAAAGAAGTTATTGCCAAACAAAAAGACTTACTAAAACATAAAACTGCTGAGTTAAAAGATATTTTAGGAGATACTGAAAAAGAGGAAAAGTTGTTACTTTCAAAATCGGAAGAGTATGGCGAATTAATAGATGACCATTTATTAAAAGCTTACAAAAGAATTAGAACTTCAGTAAAAAACGGATTGGCAGTTGTATCAATTGAAAGAGGTGCTTCAGGTGGTTCATTCTTTACAATTCCTCCTCAAAGACAAGTTGAAATTGCGAGTCGTAAAAAAATTATTACCGATGAACATAGTGGTAGAATTTTAGTTGATGGAGATCTTGCAGAAGAAGAAAAACAAAAAATAGATAACTTAATAAAATAATGAAAAAGGCTTCCAAACAGAAGCCTTTTTTTATTTAGTTGCTTTTATTGAGTACATCAACGGGAATAAGTTTTCCTTATCTTTAAATACATAATTTCCGTTTTTATTCTTAACCATGTTTGGCAAACAGTCGTATGGCGACTCATAAAATTCATGTAAAAATTCAATTCGTAAACCTGCTTTGGTTAATGCTGTGATAACTTCACCTAAACCGTGATTCCAATTATATTCTTTGCTAACAATTGCAGCATTTTCATCTGCATAAGTGCCTTCATACTCTTCATAAACAACACCATCATTCGAATATTTGTAAGTCATTTCAACGGGCTCTTTTAAATAATCAAACATCCATAAAATTGGATGAAATTCTACCATATAAAAGATACCACCTTTTACCAATTTATCAGCAATGATTTGTGCCCATAAATCTAAATCTGGTAACCACCCAACTACACCATATGACGTGAAAACTATATCAAACTGCCCATCAACATTTTTACTAACATCATATACATTGCTTTCAATAAATGTGGCATTTGCTCCAATTTTATCATTTAATAGTTTTGCCTGTTTTATGCCTTCTTCAGAAATATCAATACCTGTACAATTTGCCCCTAACCTACTCCAGCTTAACGTATCCAATCCAAAATGACATTGTAAATGCAATAAGGATTTGCCTTTTACATTTCCTAGTTCTTCTAACTCTAACTTGTTTAAGCTAGTCTTTCCCTTTAAAAAACCAGGCAAATCATAAAAATCAGAATCCTTATGAAATGACACTTTCTTATCCCACGTTTTTTTATTCGTTTCAAAAAAATTTACATATTTATTATCCATAATTTAATTTTTCATCAAAAATACACAATTATTAAAAACCACATTATTGGAATGCTTTCAACCCAAAAACTTGAATAAAATCTATTTTGATTAGAGGATGAAAACAACATAAATATTGTAGCAATAATACTTATAAAAATAATATCTGTACCAATCTGATTTTCCCAAAAATAGGAAGTAAAAATTAAGAGAACTATACTTAAAACACCAATAATTTTTGCTCCGTTAACTCCAAAAATTTGCGGAATGGTTTTTAATTTATCAGCATCATTATAAACATCTCTAATGTCAAATGGAATTGTAATGGCAAAGACAAAAAAGAAGTTTATTAGAAATACTAAAAAAGTATTTAAATCTATTTCTAGTCCAAAATTTACAAGAGGAAAAAAAACTGTAACTCCTGCCCACGCAATTGAAATACTAAATATTTTTATAAAAGGTAAATTTCTAAAAGAAACATCTGTTTTTCCAATTTTAAACAATGGAACTGCATAAAAGAAAGTCATAAAACCAAATGGCAAAACGAAAAGAATTGCATTAAAATTTATAAATCCTTTAAAAATTAACAAACATAAACCCAATATAGATAGCCCAAAAAGTAGTTTAATTTTTCTAAAATTAGTATTAAACCAACTGTAAAACCACACCAACCTAGCTGTTTTCACTTCGAAATATCTTATAAAATTATACGATAATACAATTGAAAACGCCACAAATAATGAAGCAAAATAGTTATCAATTTCAAATCTAATTTCTGTAATTCTAGTTAAAGAAAAACCAGCTAAAGCAACATGCAAATTGCTAAAAATATAAAACTGAAACAGTTTTTTAAAAAACTTCATGTTACAAATTTAATTATTTGATTTTACCTGTGTTTTCTTGGTTAAAAAAATATTATAAATAGTATTATTTGTAACATTCCCATTTCTATTATTTTGATTATTTTTGATACCACAAAATTAATTATTCAAAAGCACTATATGAGAACCGATTCTTTTGCATTAAGACATATTGGCCCAAATAAAAAAGAAGTACAATCTATGCTTCATTCGATGGGATTAAAATCATTAGACGAGTTAGTTTCTAAAACAATTCCACATGACATTTTACTTAAAGAGGATTTAAATTTACCCAATGCTATGAGTGAATTTGAATATATGAGTCATATTCAAGAGTTGGCGAACAAGAATAAACTTTATAAAAATTACATTGGCTTAGGATATCATCCTACTATTTTACCAGGTGTTATTCAAAGAAATATTTTAGAGAATCCTGGTTGGTATACAGCATATACTCCTTATCAGGCTGAAATTGCACAAGGTAGATTAGAGGCATTATTAAATTATCAAACAATGGTAACTGAGCTTACTGGTATGGAGTTAGCAAACGCTTCTTTATTAGATGAAGGAACTGCTGCTGCAGAAGCCATGATAATGTTGTTAAATACAAGATCAAGAGCTCAAAAAAAGGTAAATGCATTAAAATTCTTTGTTTCTGATGAAGTTTTACCGCAAACCATTGATGTTATTAAAACAAGAGCCTATCCGCTAAATATTGAATTGGTTTTTGGAGATTTTAATTCTTTTGAATTTGATGATCTAGTTTTCGGGGCTATTGTTCAATATCCTTCAAAAACGGGAGAAATACACAATTACAAAGCATTTGTTGAAAAAGCTAACACTGTTGAAGCTAGAATTGCTGTTGCAGCAGATTTATTAAGTTTAACCTTATTAACTCCTCCGGGAGAATGGGGTGCTGAAGTTGTGGTTGGAACTACCCAAAGATTTGGAATTCCTATGGGATACGGTGGACCACATGCTGGTTATTATGCAACAAAGGAATCGTACAAAAGAAATATTCCAGGAAGAATTATTGGTGTAACTCAAGATAAAGATGGAAATAGAGCATTGCGAATGGCTTTGCAAACACGTGAGCAACATATAAAACGCGAAAAAGCAACTTCAAATATTTGTACTGCACAAGTATTATTAGCTGTTATGGCTGGAATGTACGGTGTTTTTCACGGAGCAGATGGTTTAATTCATATTGGAAAAAAAATACAATCACTTACAACAACTTTGAACAAAGGTGTTGCTAAATTAGGATTAACTCAAACAAACACATCGTTTTTCGATACATTAGCAATTACTGTTTCTGATGCGAATAAGGTTAAAAATATTGCTGAAGAAAAAGGCATAAACTTCTATTATCCATCACCAACTGAAATCACGATTTCATTAAATGAAACCAATTCTTTAAACGATGTAAACGACATCTTAAATGTGTTAGCTACTTCCGAAGGAAAAGATATATTTAAATTAGAAAAAATTGAAGAGTTTAACATTCCGAATAATCTATTGCGCTCCTCAAAATTTATGACAAATGAAGTTTTTGAAAAATACCATTCAGAAACTGAGATGATGCGATATATTAAAAAATTAGAGCGAAAAGACTTATCACTAAATCACTCTATGATTTCATTAGGGTCTTGTACGATGAAATTAAATGCTGCTACCGAAATGCTACCAATAAGTTGGCCAATGTGGGGAAGTATGCACCCTTTTGTTCCAGTTGAACAAGCGGAAGGATATCAAGAAGTATTTAAAAACTTGGAAGCTGCCTTAAATGAAATTACTGGATTTTACGCCACTTCTTTGCAGCCAAATTCAGGAGCACAAGGAGAATACGCTGGTTTAATGGTAATTAAAGCATATCACGAATCTAGAAATGATAATCATAGAAATATTTGTTTAATCCCTGCTTCAGCCCACGGTACAAACCCTGCATCGGCAGTAATGGCAGGAATGAAAGTAGTTGTCACAAAATCTACTGCTGAAGGAAATATTGATGTAACTGATTTAAGAGAAAAAGCCGAATTACATAAAGACAATTTAGCCGCTTTAATGGTTACTTATCCTTCAACTCACGGTGTTTTTGAAAGCACAATTAAAGAAATTACTGAAATTATCCATGAGCACGGCGGACAAGTTTATATGGATGGAGCAAATATGAATGCGCAAGTTGGATTGACAAATCCAGCAACAATTGGTGCAGATGTTTGTCACTTGAATTTACATAAAACTTTTGCAATTCCACACGGAGGTGGAGGGCCAGGAGTTGGACCAATATGTGTTGTAAAGCACTTAGCTCCTTTTTTACCTTCTAATCCAATTATACCTACTGGTGGAGAAAATTCAATTACTGCAATATCATCAGCTCCTTGGGGCTCTGCACTAGTACTTTTAATTTCCTATAGTTATATTAAAATGTTAGGTACAAATGGATTGAAAGATTCTACCCTAAACGCCATTTTGAATGCAAATTATATTAAAACACGTTTAGAAGAGCACTATAGTATTTTATATACTGGTGAAAAAGGTTTTGCAGCCCACGAAATGATTGTTGATTTTAGAGCGTTTAAAGCTAAAGGTGTTGAAGTTACAGATGTTGCAAAAAGATTAATGGATTATGGTTACCATGCGCCAACTGTTTCTTTTCCAGTAGCAGGAACTTTAATGATAGAACCTACAGAAAGTGAAAATAAAAAAGAATTAGATCAATTTTGTGATGCGTTAATCGCTATAAAAGGAGAAATTGATGTAATGGCAGAAGGTGATACCAACAATGCGCTAAAAAATTCACCTCATACACTTGAAATGTTAACCAATGACAATTGGGATTTTCCATATTCAAGAAAAGAAGCTGCTTTTCCGCTCCCATATTTGAGTGAAAATAAGTTTTGGCCATCGGTAAGACGTGTCGATGATGCTTATGGAGATAGAAATCTAATTTGTTCTTGTAATCCTATTGAGGATTATATGGATTAAGGAGTAATTTATTAGTTAGCTCGGATTTTAAATCCGAGCTAACTAAGGCTAAAGATGAAATAAAAAGAATAATTTACTAAAAAGTTTTGAGGTAATTCTTCAAGACTTTTTCACCTCTAATAATTGATAATAATAAGATTACATTATTATCATTTTATTCCTAATAAAACAAACTTTCTTCAATTTTACAAGGCTGTTTATTAACAAATTACTCAACGAAAACATTATAGCAAAAAAAATATGCAGTTACTTTTTTACTATATTTCAAAATAGTACTTTTGCATTTCGTTATGAATCCATAATAATATTAGATAAATGAAAAAATTCACTAAAGAAACTTATATCAATTGGTATAAAGACATGCTTTTTTGGCGAAAATTTGAAGACAAATTAGCTGCACTTTACATTCAACAAAAGGTTAGAGGTTTTCTACATTTGTACAATGGTCAAGAAGCAGTTTTAGCTGGAGCATTGCATGCAATGAATGAAAATGATAAAATGATTACTGCTTATCGTAATCACGTTCAACCAATTGGATTAGGAGTTGATCCTAAAAAAATTATGGCTGAATTGTTAGGAAAAGTAACAGGAACATCAAAAGGAATGGGTGGATCTATGCATATTTTTTCTCCTGAACATAATTTTTATGGTGGACACGGTATTGTTGGTGGACAAATTCCATTAGGAGCTGGTTTAGCTTTTGCAGATAAATATTTTGAAAGAGATGGAGTAACCTTAACTTATTTTGGTGATGGTGCTGCAAGACAAGGTTCATTGCACGAAACTTTTAATATGGCAATCAACTGGAAATTACCTGTTGTATTCATTTGCGAAAACAATGGTTATGCTATGGGAACTTCGGTTGAAAGAACTGCAAATCACGATGAAATTTGGAAATTAGGTTTAGGATATGAAATGCCTTGTGGACCTGTAGATGGTATGAATCCAATGAAAGTTGCTGAAGCTATGCACGAAGCAATTGAGCGTGCAAGAAGAGGTGACGGACCAACTTTATTAGATATTAAGACTTATAGATATAGAGGGCACTCAATGAGTGACGCTCAAAAATACAGAACAAAGGATGAAGTTGATGAGTACAAAAAAATTGACCCAATTAACCAAGTTTTGGATATTATTTTAGATAAAAAATATGCAACCGAAGATGAAGTTAAAGAATGGGACAAAGCTGTAAAAGATAAAGTTTCTGAATGTCAGAAATTTGCTGAGGAATCTCCATTCCCAGAAAAACAGCAATTATACGATATGGTGTACGAGCAAGAAGATTACCCTTTTTTAAAACATAGATAAATGGCAGAAATAATTACAATGCCACGTTTAAGTGATACAATGACTGAAGGAGTTGTAGCACAGTGGTTAAAAAAAGTAGGCGACAAAATAGAAGAAGGAGATATATTAGCTGAAATCGAAACTGATAAAGCGACTATGGAATTTGAATCATTTAATGAAGGAACACTTCTATATATTGGTTTAAAAGATGGTGAAGGTGCTCCTGTAGATTCTCTTTTGGCTATTATTGGTAAAGAAGGTGAAGATATTGACGCAATAGTTAAAGGCTTTAAAGTTGAAGTAGCTCCAGAAGCATCTCCAACAAAAAAAGAGTCGAAAGCAGCAGCACCTACTCCTGAAACTCCAAAATCAACTCCTGCGACTACAGCGACTGCTCAAACATCTGTTGCTGCGCCAGTAGTTAATACAGGTAAAATTGTTGCTTCTCCTTTAGCTAAAAAAATGGCTGAAGAAAAGGGCATTAATTTAGCAACTGTAGCTGGAACGGGTGATAATGGAAGAGTTGTAAAGCGTGATATTGAATATTTCGTTCCTGCAACAATGGCTGCTCCTGCAACCATAACTCAAACTATTGCTTTAGGAGAAGAAAGTTTCGAAGAAACTACTAACTCTCAAATGCGTAAAACTATTGCACGCCGTTTAGGAGAGTCTAAATTTACAGCTCCACATTATTACTTAATGTTAGAGATAAATATGGATAGTGCAATTGCATCACGTAAAGTTATCAATGATATACCTGACATTAAGGTTTCATTTAACGATATGGTTGTAAAAGCAAGTGCAATGGCTTTAAAAAAGCATCCACAAGTAAACTCTCAATGGTTTGACGATAGAACTCGTGTAAATCACCATGTGAATATTGGTGTTGCTGTTGCTGTTGAAGATGGCTTATTAGTACCTGTAATTCCTTTTACAGATCAAAAGAGCTTAACTCAAATTGGCGCAGAAGTAAAAGACAAAGCTATCAAAGCAAAAACTAAAAAGTTAACTCCTGCAGAAATGGAAGGAAGTACTTTTACAGTTTCTAACTTAGGTATGTTTGGCATTTCTGAATTCACATCAATTATCAATCAGCCAAATTCAGCAATTTTATCTGTTGGAGCAATTGTTCAAAAACCAGTTGTAAAAAATGGAGAAATTGTAGTTGGAAATACTATGAAAGTTACTTTAGCTTGTGACCACAGAACTGTTGATGGTGCTACTGGCGCAGCTTTCTTACAAACACTAAAACAATTTATTGAAAATCCGGTAACTATGTTAGCATAGTTTACTTGAATTAAATATACTTTAAAACCCATTGTTTTCACAATGGGTTTTTTGTTTTTTGTCATACTAGCGTAGGAAATCGAAGATTCGAAGGTATTAATAGCAAAAAAAGATTATCATTACAAGGAGTGGAATCGACGTGGTTATCTCATGGTTACAAAATATAGATTGCCACACTTCAATACTTTTCGTTCGCAATGACGGTTGTATCGTCATTACGAGGAGTGAAACGACGAAGTAATCTCATGATTACGAAATACAGATTGCCGCAGTCGTACCTCCTTCGCAATGAAGAGTTTAACGTTATAACGGGAAGCGACAGCCACGTGGTTATCTTTTCAATAAAAAACAGATTGCTTCCTTTCAGTCGCAATGACGAAACATAATAAAATTTTACTAACTGACGTGAGTTCGATATAAAAAGTTGATTTTTTTGACAGAAATAAGCAGAAAATTTAGTATATTAAAGTACTGAATTCCAATAAACTAAAATTATTCTGCTTATGATTTCTGACACTAAAATTATTGAAATTTTCTGTAATCTAGACGATTTTATGAAAGAATTTGATGTTATTTTAACAAAACATAGCATTTTAGATACTTCTCAACCCAAAAAACGAAAACGAAAATCCAAAATGAGTAAAAGTGAAGTAATGACCATTATGGTCATCTTCCATCTAAAATCATATCGTAATCTAAAACACTTTTACCTGCATTATGTTTGCAAGCATATGGATGATTTTTTTCCTAATGTAGTCTCCTACAATTGATTTGTAGAACTACAAAAACAAGTTATTCAACCTTTAGCAGTCTATTTAAAACGCTTCGGTTTAGGGAAATGTTCAGGCATTTCTTTTATAGATTCTACCGCAATTAAAGTATCTCATTACAAAAGAGAAAAACAGCACAAAGTATTTAAAGGCATTGCTGAAAAGAGCTATGGAACATTAGGCTGGTTTTATGGATTTAAATTGCACTTAGTATGTAATGACAAAGGGCAAATTGTTGATTTTCTGATTACTAAAGCTAATGTAGATGATAGAAGTCCATTAAAAAACAAAAACTTTCACGACAAAATATTTGGAAAAATATATGGAGATAAAGGTTATCTAGGCAAAGATTTATTTGATAAATTATTTGTAGATGGAATTCATTTAGTCACCAAATTGAGAAAGAATATGAAAAAGAAATCACTCGAATTTATGGATAAAGTTTACTTAAGAAAAAGAGCTATTATAGAGTCTGTAAATGACGTATTAAAAAACACTTGCCAAATAGAACATTCAAGACATCGTTCCTTTGATAACTTCATAGGGAATTTGATAGCAGGATTAACTGCATATTCTTTTCTTGATGCTAAACCGAGCATTAAAATACAAAGATTTTTACCTAATATAGGGATTTCTTAAGTCGAACTCACGTTAATTAAGATGGAAAAGAAGATAAAACTTACCAAAGAACAAGTACTACAAGTAAAAAATTATTTAAACAACAAGGACATTGATTATATCGATTTGCAA
>Ga0209121_10004379_pt1 | contig 13197 bp, 7 predicted proteins | sample Cruoilmetagenom3_FD_187292 | JGI IMG/M metagenome (GOLD analysis project Ga0209121, IMG submission 187292) | Oil polluted marine microbial communities from Coal Oil Point, Santa Barbara, California, USA - Sample 3 (SPAdes) (version 2) | ecosystem: Environmental > Aquatic > Marine > Oil seeps ... | reverse complement strand
TACTGTTGGGCACAGCAACCTCAGTTTCATGAGGTTCATATCTCTGATCCAGGCGAACAATATCAACCACATCATCGATATCCGCAGCATCCCTTACAGCCGTAGAGCACCCTGGAGCAATAAGTCGCGGCTGGCAGAGATGCTAAGACCATTTCGGGTGCGATATACCTATTTGGGGCACAAACTTGGGGGAAAGAAAAAGAGCATCGATCAAATCTCAAAACAGCAAGGGGTCACACCACAGGAAATTTACAATGAAGCCATTCAAGTGCTTCTGCAATTATCCCTGCGTGATAAGCTGTCTTTATTATGCGCTGAAGGGGACCCTGTGAATTGCCATCGGCAGCATATCGTTGCCCAAACCTTGATTGATTCCGGTGTAAAAGTGATCCACATCCTCAAAGACGGCTCACTCAAAGAAGCCTGGAAAGAGGACGCCGTCACCAATCAACCCCAATTATTCTAAAAATTAATACCTGTCTTTAAAGAAGTCTTCGCTTTTGATTCTCCCTAATTTGCGTCCTGCTGTGCGGATCAAAGCCCAAGTTTTTCGGAGTTATGCGTTCCTGGCAAAATTACCATGCCTAAACCTTAATTACATGAAGGAACTTTTCCCCTTCTCTTTAGGGTGGAGGCAGGGGGTAGGTTGCTATTAGAATTTTTGCAAGATTAGATGAATGTTTATTGCAGTCCAAGCTTGAGTCAGGTGACAACTCCAGGCACTTTCTTTCCACAATATTACTTTGCAATTGTGTTACCTCATTAGCCCAATATGCCCACAGGTTATGGGTATAATGGTAGCATCGAACAATGAGAGGTGAACATGACAAACAACGATTTTTTATCAAATACACTTATCCAGGAAATCAAGTCGGCAAACAAAGCGAACATAGTTAAAAAAGTTAAGGTCGGAAAAGCCAACAAAATGAATGAACTTGTTTTCTTTATCAAACCAGAACTCCTTGATGTCGCTGAGGACCAAAAAATTCTCAACAGCTTTGACATGATAAAGGAAAAGTTTGAGGATTTCAATGTTTTTATCCACGGCGCCGCAGTCGTACCGGGTGACACCCTGGATAAATTCGGTATCATGAACCGCCATTACGGCTTTATCAACCAGCTTTCCAGGCTGGCTTCTTCCCTCGTTGATGAAGATACACGCCAACGGATATTTCAAATCTCGGGGATCAAAGCGCAGGAGGATTATAAAATCCTGGGCGGCCATGAATTCCTTGAACAATTCAATACGGATGTGGAGACCCTGTCACACACCTGGTTTGCACAAAAAGCAAATAAACTACGCAGCGGTTTTTATTTCATTGCAGATACATTCCAGGAACAGCCCATCATCCTGGTAAATGGCTTTCACCCTTCCCAATTGCTGCATTTCACCCGGACAGACCACCGCATCCTGTTGATGCTGATCCACACCGATACAGACTGGTATGATCTTAAATTTGAATTAGTGGGTGATACCTTCCCCGAAAAAGCCAAACCAGAATCAATTCGTGGCTTATTATACGCTGACCCTGATCGTTATGGGCAGTCAAAAGTTGGCATCAACACAAATGGTGTGCACCTTTCCGCCGGCCCCTTTGAAGCAGCTTACGAGGTGGTGAATTTCTTCGGACCCTTGATTGATTTGAACCCGGAGAAAACGCCGCCGTTGGCGATTGCGAAAGCCGTTGAAGCGGGCATTTCACAGAAACAAGCGCTATCCTTTTTGGATAATCCAGCTCTTGAAGGAAGTGACCTGTTTTCTAAAACTGAAAACATGAACACAAAAGAAGCAATCGCTCTTGTAAGGTAAAATTTTGGCTGAACAAATTTTGATCGAAGGATTTTACATAGGAGAATGATGAAATCAATTGAAAACACCCATTTATACCGAGAAATCCATCAACAACCTGCCTTAATCCGGAAGCTCGTAAACAGTACCCAGGAACCGATTAAAGCGTTAGCAAAGCAAATAAACGACCGTGGGATCAAGCATGTCTTCATCGCTGCACGCGGCACCAGCGATAATGCCGGTCGCTATGCGAAATACCTCCTTGGGGTACACAATCGGATGGTCGTCAGCCTGGCTGCGCCCAGCCTGTTCACTATTTACGGTCAGTCCCCTGATCTTTCAAATATTCTGGTGTTAGGAATCAGCCAAAGTGGAAAAAGCCCGGATATCGTGTCCGTGTTAAAGGAAGGACAGAAACAGGGAACATTAACTGCTGCGATCACCAATTATCCAGAATCTGACCTTGGAAAAGCGGCAGATATTGTATTGGATTTGCAGGCTGGCGAAGAACTTTCCCTGGCAGCGACGAAAACCTACACCGCACAACTGACCAGCCTTGCTATCCTTTCTGCAGAGATTGACAACACTAATCAATTACAGGATGATCTCAAGGCTTTACCTGACAAGATCAATTTGATCTTTGAAAATGAACCCCACTTTGACGAACTAGCCGAACGTTATCGCTATATGACCCATTGCGTGACCATTGGTCGGGGTTATAATTACGCTTCGGCTTTCGAATTCTCCCTAAAAATGAAAGAGCTCACCTATACTATTGCCGAGCCTTATTCCAGTGCCGATTTCCTTCACGGACCGGTTGCCCTGATGGATAGAGGTTTTCCGGCTTTTGTGATTGCCCCTGAAGGCAAGATGAACGCTGAAATGAAAATGATGATTGAAAAAGTGCAGAATCGTTTAGCCGAGGTGATACTGATCAGCAATCATCCCGGGCTGCTGGAAATGGCAGAACACACAATGAAGTTGCCATCAGGGATCCCGGAATGGCTATCCCCTATCCCTGCCATTCTCCCGGCACAGATGTTTGCTATGTACCTGGCACAAACCCGCGGATTTGACGTCGACAACCCGAGAGGTTTAAATAAGGTCACAGAAACCTGGTAACTTACTAAAAACGCCGAAGCTTAACCTTGCCTTCGGCGTTTTTCCTTTTAAAAATTTAGACCTCAAACATCATGCAAAATCAACTCGTCTAAATTGCGTTTCGGGACATGGTGTACCCCATCCGCATCCCGGTAATATTTCACTGAGCCATTCTCACCGATCGGTTCAGTCACAACTGTTTCGACTGGCTTCCCCAGCGAAAGGACAAGCAATATTTGATAACGCTTCGGGATCCCTAAGGATTGACACAGCTCCTCTCTTTGCACAGACGCAATCATACAGCTTCCCAATCCTTTTTCGGCAGCACCTAAGCGCATCGTTTGGGCTGCTATCCCATGGTCAACCCCAAAGTTTAGCTGAATCTCTGCATCGCCTAAAATTATGATATACGCAGCTGGACGCTCCCCTTCTTCTGGTCCATCCCAATCTTTCAAAGAACCTGCCCAACCTAAATGCGGGAAGATCTTTTTATTCATTTCCGGCGTATTGCTCAGCCAGAACTTCAAAGGCTGCATATTATTGCCCGTTGGTGAGTATTGCGCCAAACGCACCAGGCTGCGCAATGTTTCACCAGCAACGGGTGATGATTGGTCAAATCTTCGATAACTGCGGCTCTTTACTACCAGTGTCTTGAGGTCCATTTCTTCTTTTACTCCTTGTACTTTAATTGTTGCTCTTTTGCACCTGCTTATCATACAAATGTTGTCACACCTGCGATTTCTGACCGGTAAAATGATCTTACTTTATTCGGGGAATCTAACCATTCCACCTTCAACACGCCAAACATTATGCACGTCTACAAAATCTTTTTCAAACATAGATAAATCCGTTGAGGTCAATATCGCCTGGTCGCATTCAGAAAGAGATCTTAGCAAATCTGATCGCCGCTTGGTGTCCAATTCTGACATGATCTCGTCCAATAGTAAAACCGGCCATTCCCCCGTGCGCTGACGCAGCCAGTTGACCTCAGCAAGTTTCAGTCCCAGTAAAGCCGTTCGTCCCTGCCCGCGTGATCCATAGTCCCCCAAATCGACCTGGTTGCTTAAAAAGCGTAACTCATCGCGGTGGGGACCGATGGTGGTTACACCCCTGGCAATTTCCTCTCGCTGCAGCTTCTTTAGGGCCAAAAGCATACCTTGTTCAATTTCCTCAACATCAATGCCTGAGCGATCTGCCACAGTAGAGATTGTCAGGGCCATTTGACCCTCGGGTACTGCAAGCGGGTCATATGCTGGTTGGTAATCCAAACGCAGGACTTCTTTTCCATCCGTTAAGTCATAATGCAGGCGTTTGGCTTCTTCTTCAATCTCACGTATTGAGCGAATACGTTCTTTCATGACAATAGCACCGTGACGGGCTAACATCCCATCCCAAACTGCCAATTGCTCCGGATCTCCCCCCCTCTCAGCTAGCTGTTTCAATAAGGCATTCCGCTGTGTTAAAGTCTGGTTGTAATCACTAAGATGTTTCACATAACGGGGTGAGACCTGGGATATGATCATATCCAGGTACCGGCGTCGCTCAGATGGACCCTCTTCAATAATTCTCGCCATTTGGGGAAGAAAGATCACCGCGTTAAACTGCCCCACAATCTCATTCATCCGGTGCTTAACCCCATCCAGCAGCACTTCTTTACGATAACGCGTGCTGCCGTTGTACCCATTGGGCTCCCGGATCAGCCGCACCTCCAGCCTGTGGTCGCCATCATTTCGCGTAAACTCCCCTACAATCCTGCCCACAGTGAGCTTGTTTTCCGGTAATGAAAAATTGATCAACTGTCGGTCTGAGCTGGCATGAAAAGAGGTAAATGTAGAAAGAAAATAAATTGCCTCTAATAAAGTAGTTTTACCCTGCGCGTTTCCACCCACTAACAATAAGATTTCCCGGGGGATATCCAAATCCAACCGGGAAAATGCTCGAAAATTAGTCAGCGAAAGACGATTTAAGTGCATTTTTTACTAAATCGAATCCAAATCTTCGTGATCGGGCTTCCAAATATCGTCAGCACGGTCTGTGTACAAAACCCCATTGATATGATCGATTTCGTGTTGAAAAATACGCGCAAGCCATCCCTGGGCTCTAATTTTGACCGGTTTGCCATGAATATTCTGTCCACGAACAGTGACCACACGGGATCGATTCACATTGCCCACAACGCCTGGAACAGATAGACAGCCTTCGATACCAGGGACCTTATCATTGGATTCTTTGATAATTTCAGGATTAATCATTACATATAATTGTTTTGGGATACTATCATCCTCTTCATCGCCAAACTCAACAACAATTATCCGCTTTGAGATGCCAATTTGTGGGGCTGCTAAACCCACGCCGGGTGCTTCACGCATGGTATCAACCATGTCGTCAATCAGTTTCGCCAGATCGTCGTCGAAAACCTCAACGGGTTTGGCGTCCTCGCGTAAAACCTCTTCTGGAAATGTTGTGATTTTTCGTATTGTCATAGTTTTTCTCCAAAATAAATTTTACCAGCTTGAGGCAGAAAATGGAAAATTGTATTATGAATCCACTGCAAAAAGCCTTCATTGAAAAGGCGTTTTTTTAGGAAACTTTATTATCAAATTTCAAATAAATTACTTATTGCGGATATTCCATCAATCATCTTGCCTGGTTTTTCGATGGTAACTGGCAATCCATTCTGAAACGCGTTCTCGCTCTGAATCAACCTCAAATTGACGAATTTTGTCAAGACGTTCGCCCATACGATAAAAGATATCCTGTTGAACTTCTGAGGGATTATACACATAGTCAAAGGTCAACCGAGTATTGCCAACAGAAATGTAAACCGTTCCAAAATTTAATAAAAAGCCCCAAAAACCCAGACGCTCATACTCGATACTGAGAACATTTTCTAAAGGCGCAGAACGACGCCGCTCTTTCCCCAGCGGTTTCCGATCAATATCCAGGATCTGATCAAAGGTTATTCTAAAAATATCATTTCGCCAATCTGCATACTGATAAAGGATCCAAATAAAGAATATAAAAAATGCAATTATTAGAACAACCAGGGTGGCGGTTATTGGAAGAAAGGATAAAACCCCACCCAACCTGGCAACGATGCCCCCGAGCGACAAAACCATTAAAAGAGAGGGAAGCCAAATAGCTTTGACCAGCAAAAACCAGTGTTTTCGATAGGTGATATCACCGCTGTCCTCATATCTTAATTTTAAAAAATCGGAGAAGAGCCAGGTGAAGAAACCCGGTTCTTTTATCGCTTCAGATACCAGCTGTTCATTCTTTCCACGGTTAACAAGTACATTGCGTTTTGTATCCTCATCATGCCGCCATGGCAAATCTAATTTTTCGTGGAGTTTTTCAGCCATGATTTGCGATTCCTGCCGACGGTCAAATGTTTCAGCACGATGCCAGTAGGCTTCGATCATGCTGCCAATCGCGTTTGCATGCGCTAAATCTCGCAAACGAATGGTTCCAACATAGGTTTGGACGACCACATCTGCAAAACCAAAAATACTTCCCACACGGGAACGATTGAGCCCCACGGACATAATCGTGCGCAGGGGTGCTTCCTGGCGACTCTCATATATAAAGGCAACTTTTTCAATCCAAACGACCCGCTTATTGGTCACAATGAAATAATCATTGCGCCAATCAAAATATGCCCAAATTCCCCATAAAACGCTCAAAAAAGCCGTAATTCCTAAAACAATCCAACCTGAAATCCCTTCAGGCAACCAGCGATATTGGATAAACAAAGATGAAAGAGTCCCCACCAATAATAAGGTCAGCGGCGGTATCAGTTTTTGCCATAACCTTGCCTTATGCCTGCGTGTGATCACGTGCACATATTCATCATCTTGAAGCCAGGGCAAAAGAACCTGCGTTGATAAATGCCGGCTTCGTATCAACACATCAAGCTTGTCTAGAAGTCCGGGGTATTCATCCTGAAGATAAACAAAGTGATCAAGGTCCAGTTTCAACAGGGTCGTGTCACCTACAGCCGCCGCCCTGTAATAACGAGGATCATCAAATAATAAAGCTTCTTCACCAAACAAATCCCCCTGCCCCAGTTTGGCAAATGAGCCCTGTATTTCATCATTGTAAAGCACGAGTCGAACTTTTCCTTCGTAAATGATATACAAGGCTTGACCAGGGTCATCAATGTCAAAAATTAACGCCCCATCATTGAAGTGTTTAATTTGAAATAAACCCGCCCATCGACTCAGATCCAAATCTCCAAGGTGACTGAATAAAGGCACATGCTCAAGCAGGTCTATGATATCGCGAGATTCAATTTCCATACCCCAAGTATAAAACATGTTGAGTATTTAATAAACGGTGGTTTAAAATTGCTAGATAATCCAAACAGAGAAATTTTGTTTATAATTGTTGTTAGAAAACTTATTGTTATATATTTATAAATATGATAAAATATATCCAGATATAATTCTGATAATCTTAGGGTGTTCATGAAGTGCAAAAATTGCCAATCTGAACTCGGTCATGTAGACCACATTTGTAAAATTTGTGGCACACCTGTACCCGTTAACCCAGCGCTGGAAGATTTATTTTTTTTTCGTTTAGCAGCAAATGCGCCAAGCTCATTCGTTCAAAAGATGCGCACAGCACCTTATATGGCAAAGGAACGGCGGAACGTTACTGCCCTGATGTTTTCCGTTGCAAATGTGAACGACTTCACAGAATCCATACCTGAGGAAGAACGAACCAAATTATTAAATCAAGCCCTCGACCGTTTCTCAAAAATAATTTTTGAATATGAGGGCACCATTGCCAAATTGTGGGAGAATACAGTTTTGGCATTTTTTGGTGCCCCAGTCAGCCATGAAGACGACCCTCTGAGAGCAGTCCATGCGGCTGATTCAATTCTAAAAGAGATTAAGAACATCAGTCAGGACATTGTAACTTCCTATGGAATCCCCTTACAGCTCCATGTCGTCCTGAACACTGGTCCAATCCTTCTTGGAGAAGTAAAATCCAACCTTAAGTTTGATTTTCAATCAGCGGATGAAACCCTTGAATGCCTGGATTGGGCTATCAATGCCGATATCCCCAGGTGCGAAGCCCTTTTGTTTGATGATACCTATTTCTTCCTGAAACCTTTTGTGAAATGCACTTCTCTGGATGAAATCCTGTGCAGCGATGGAAAGGATGCCATCCATCTTTGGAAGTTAGATCAGATCACCAATCACCAAAAAAATCAACAAAAACTGAGCACAATGCAACAAACGCCTATGATCGGGCGAACACGCGAATTAGATTCGTTGCTTGAACTCAGCGAAACTGTTACTGCCGGTCTGGGTCGGGTCGGATTGATCCTTGGCGACCCGGGGATTGGCAAATCAAGGTTAATCCTCGAATGGAAACGGGAGGTGAAATCTCACACCCAACCTAACCCCATCCGGTGGATAGAAGCCCACGCACTGTCCTTCGGGCAAGAATTGGCTTTCCATCTGCTGAAAGACATGGTGCGCCAAGCGCTAAACCTATCAGAAACTGCATCAAAACAGGAAATTAAAAATGCAATTCAGTTTAACCTGGATGTGATGAGGAATGATAAAGATGACGTGTCAACCTCACAATACCTGGTTCATCTGTTAGGCATTCCGTTGTCATCTGATGAAGAAGACCACATTCACAGGCTAAACACTTCGGAATTACGTATACAGTACCTGAACAGCGTCCGGATCATGTTGCAAAGGTTGGCTGCACAACAACCCGTGGTGATAATCCTGGAAGACCTTCAATGGGCAGATGCCTCTTCCATTGATTTGCTGATCGATCTTCTCACACTGACCTCATCATGCCCGATTTTGTTCTGCCTGGTCACCAGGGAAGATCGCGACTCCGAAGGATGGCGCCTTGTAAAAGAAGCCAGAGAACAAAATGGTCCCCGTTTAACTGAGGTCAACCTGAACAATCTCAATGAAAAGGAAAGCCAATCCCTCATTAAAAAAATTATCAATACAGATGAAATACCAGAGATAATCCGCCGTGCTGTTTTAGCAAAGTCCGAAGGTAATCCTTATTTCATCGAAGAATTGATGCGTATGCTTATCAATGAAGGCGTGTTGATGAAACGCAACGAGCGTTGGATCATAGATACAAAAATGGATCCGCAGAAAATTCCTGACAGCCTGCAGGGTTTAATAACCGCACGCATTGATCGTTTACCACCTGGCGCAAAACTCACCCTGAGAATCGCCAGCGTGATCGGACGCACCTTTCAGGAACAAGTGCTCGAAGATGTGATAAAAGAAGTCGCGCCAGATCTCGCATTGATGGCACAATTGAACACCCTTGAATCCCTTGGTATGGTAAAAGTTGCCCAGGTCAAACCTGAATTAAATTATCAATTCCAGCACATCCTATTACACGAGGCAGCTTATCACTCCATTTTTGAGTCAGATCGAGCTGACCTTCATTTGAAAGTCGGTGCGGCTTTAGAAACTCGTTACCCGCACCAGGAAGAACGTTTGGCCTCACAATTAGCCCATCATTTTCTTGAGGGCCATCAAGCTCAAAAAGCTTTGGACTATCTGGATATTGCCGGACATGTTTCAATGGAATCCTTTGCGAATGCGGAAGCAGAAAACTTTTTCAGACAAGCCGTCGAACTAACAGAAGACCCGGAACGATTAGCCCATCTTTACACAGATCTTGGCGAAGCCTTATCACAACAAACAAAACATCGAGAAGCAATCCAGGCCTGGAAAAATGCCATACGCTACCACAAAGAATTGGGAAATCCCGATTCCCTGGCGAGGGTCTATGCCCGGTCAGCCCGGTCTGCCTGGTGGGCTTATGACCCTAAACGCAGTTTAGAGATTTGTCTTGAGGGATTGGAATCTATTGAAGGGGCTGTTGAAAGCCCGGATATTGCCTACCTTGTACATGAGACAGGTCGTGCCTATTTATTTAATAACCAGCCTGACATGGCACGCGCATTCAGTGAGAAAGCCCTTGAAATGGCAAATCATTTGGATTCCTTTGATGTCCAGGCAGAATCCCTGGCGACCATCGGGATATTACCAAATGTTAAACCAGAACAAGCCATGGCTGCCCTTGAAATGGCAGTAAAGATTAGTGAATCACATAATCTGTACGGTCCTGCTTCTCGCGCCTATATCAACCTGGCTGCTGTCATTGATACGCTTGGAGAAATCAGGCTCGCCCGTGATTATCGAAAACGCGCAATCCAACTGGGTAATAGCGCAGGTGATATCTCTGATAAACCGCGGATTACGCAATCCATAGCAAATGCATCGCTCTGGTTGGCGGATTTTAATGACGCCAGCAGACTTATTGAACAAATGCGCCAAAGCTCCCGGGGGAAGGATGCTTACCTGGATGAAAATACCCTGAACCAGATTCGCCTCGAGGGAACACTTGAAAGGTTAAAAGGGCATTTCTCATATGCTGTCGAAATTTTCACCGACCTCATTGATCGCAGTCGTCAAATTAATGATCTTGACAAGGTAATTGAGGCTAACCAGGCGCTGGTAGAGGTTATTGTTGAACCTCATCTTCTGGAAGACAAAAAAGTAAACAGGTCAGATATTGATATCGGCTTGAGTATGCTCAAGGATTCCATACAATCAGGTAATGACGCAAATATTAATCAGTATGTCTCATACCATTGTTTGATCAGTGATATCCAGGCTTTGAAGGGAAATTTTGACAATTCACAAAAGGCATTAGACAGGGCAAATGAAATTTATAAAATTCAACCCGTGATGCAAGATCGCGTCAGGATTATTCTGGCTCAAGCCAGAGTCGAAGCTGCGCAGCATCATCATGAAATTGCCCTGGAAAAATTGGCTGAGGCATCTGCAATGCTTGAAAAAATGGAGGGTCGTTGGTGGCGCGCCCGCGTTTGGCTTGATATGGGATTAACCCACCTGAACCGCAATGAACCGGAAGATGCTGACCAGGCACAAAATTATTTCCGTGAGTCCCTCAGCGAATTTAAAGAGATGGGTGTTGATTATTATCCGGATGTGATTATCGAAAAATTACGCCAGGTTAAGCACGTCTCAAGGGCACAGGCTATTGAACATCGAAAAGTCACACAGGAAATGGTTGAAGCTGGGCGCATCCAAAACACTTTCATCCCAATTCATTCCCCTGTCATCCAGGGATATGATATTTCAAGCAAACTACTGCCAGCAAGGGAGACATCCGGCGACTTTTTCGATTTTATCATCCTTGATGACGGAAAACTGGCTGTGGTCGTAGCAGATGTAGGTGATAAAGGTGCAGGAGCAGCGCTCTACATGGCGATGAGTCGTACGCTGATTCGCACCTATGCTGGCGAAAGTAAAATGGAACCAAAGGAAGTCCTCCAAAATGTCAACCGCCGGATTCTAAGTGACACACAGCATGGAATCTTTCTGACCGTTGTTTTTGGCATCCTTGATCCTGAAAAAGGGACCTTTAAATATGTCAATGCCGGCCATAACCCTCCCTTTATCCTCAGGAAAACCGATGATAAAGTGACCTTTGACCAGCTTGACAAAACCGGAACCCTGGTTGGCCTATTTGAAGATGTCGCCTGGGAAGAAAAAGAAGTCAGTATTAATCCGGGTGAGGTGCTTATCCTTTATACAGATGGCATTCCGGAAGCACAAAACAAATCCGGCTTATTCTTTGGAAACGATCGTCTAAAGGAAATCCTTCATCAGGGTTTCAGTACTTCAGCAAAGAACTATCGAAATTATATTCTTGAAATAGTTCAGGATTTTATCGGCAGTGCACCGCGCCTGGATGACGTTACCCTGATTGTGCTCTCAAGATTAAATGGAGAAAACCAAACATAAATACTCCCCCGTTATAGAACAGTAATTCAAAAGAGGTGCCTAATTCGGGCACCTCTCATTTTCATTTCGTTTTTTATTAATTCCCCTGAGTTTATCAGTTCTTGATTATCCGCTCACCTCAGCCTTATCGATCTTTGAAACTTCCAAAACTTCTTTCTTGCTGAAGACAACCTCATCATCCGCAATATCGACCAGAACAATATCACCTTGATCAAATTCACCTGAAAGCAGGCTGATCGAAAGTGGGCTTTCGATATGCTTTTGTAAAGCGCGTTTCAGAGGCCGTGCACCGAAAGCAGGATCGTAGCCCTTTTCTGCCAACCACGTTCTGGCATCATCGGTTATTTCAACTTCCAGACCATGTTCAGCTAATCGGCTTTGGATATCTTTCATCTGGAGATCAACAATCTCAAGCATGTCCTCTTTTGAAAGCGATGAGAACAGGATAATCTCATCAATCCGGTTTATGAATTCAGGACGGAATGCACCTTTCAGGGCTTTTTCAATCTTCTCACGGTTGGCTTTATCCCCATCGTCTTGTGTTCCCAGGAACCCCAGGGTACCACTTTGGTTCACATATTCTGTGCCCAGGTTGCTGGTCATAATCAAAACTGTGTTGCGGAAATCAACCATGCGACCCTGGCCATCGGTCAGACGCCCGTCATCCAGGATTTGCAAGAGGGCATTCCACACCTCAGGATGTGCTTTTTCAATTTCATCAAACAACACAACCCTGTAGGGTCGACGTCTTACGGCTTCGGTCAATTGACCGCCTTCTTCATAGCCCACATAACCAGGAGGGGCACCAAACAAGCGGGAAACGGTGTGCTGTTCCCGGTATTCGCTCATATCAATCCGCACCATGGCTTCTTCATCATCAAACATGAATTCAGCAAGGGCTTTAGCAAGTTCGGTCTTCCCCACACCGGAAGGACCAATAAAGATAAAGGAACCAATCGGTCGTCGTGGGTCCTTCAAACCGCTGCGAGCACGTCGAATTGCGTCGGCAATAGCAGCTACAGCCTCTTTTTGGCCAATTAAACGTTCATGGATTCGCTCTTCCATCTGGAGCAATTTGTCTTTCTCATCTTCCATCATTTGCGAAACCGGGATTCCCGTCCATTGGTTGATAACTTCAGCAATATCATTGACATCAACCACCTCGTCCAACTTGTGGTCCTGTTCCCAGGCGTCACGCTCGTGGTTAAATTTTTCTTCAATTCGCAGACGTTCCGATTTCATCTGGGCAGCGCGTTCATAATCTCGCTCAACCCCAGCGTGTTCTTCTTCCCTTAACAAGCGATCAATTTCTGATTTCAAGTCTTTGAGCTCATCAGGCAGAGAGTATAAAGCCACTCGCAGCTTTGCCGCGGCTTCATCGATCAGGTCAATGGCTTTATCTGGCAGCCGGCGATCTGCTACGTAACGTGAAGATAGTTTTGCTGCCTCAACCAATGCGGCATCAGAGAAGGT
>Ga0209121_10004378_pt1 | contig 13199 bp, 10 predicted proteins | sample Cruoilmetagenom3_FD_187292 | JGI IMG/M metagenome (GOLD analysis project Ga0209121, IMG submission 187292) | Oil polluted marine microbial communities from Coal Oil Point, Santa Barbara, California, USA - Sample 3 (SPAdes) (version 2) | ecosystem: Environmental > Aquatic > Marine > Oil seeps ... | reverse complement strand
AAAGATCACAACTGCTATTAGCGATGGGACAATAGCGGCAATGGAAGTAATTCACCAAAGCTAAAATTCCCGGTTTCTATAAAAGGTAGCTATCCAGCTACCTTTTATTAACGCTTTAGCGAGTTAGGGGCGGGAGGCCCGAAACAAAGTGGAGAGGAATATTAGGGACTCCGAACCAACACAGGATAGGTGTATGGTGAAAAAGTGAATGGTGACTGATCAAAGAAACCTGTTATTTAGATCCTATTCAACAATGACATAACAAGCCTGGGATAAAAAATAAAGTTCTGCTGGATCAATAACTATTCACCATTCACAATTCCCTCTTCACCAGAATTAAAAAATGACCCTCCGGAGATTCATACTCCAATACAATAATGAAATAAGGCAAGAAATTGCATTATTCCTCACTTTTTTACTTTCACTAAAAATGAACAATGAACTTTGCCGACCAAATCCATGCTAAACCATGATCAATAAAAAGTTCTTTTTCAGCTAGCAAGTGTGAAGAATATAAAAACAACTCTTCAAGGCATCCCGCGAAATAACGCCACGCTATGAGGTTCGTGGCGTTCTGTACAGGGGTAATTTCAAGCTTTTCACCGGTCTATGCTGATTTTGGTCGCTCAAGCCGACCAATAAATCCAAACAACCTTATCCAATTCCTAAATTATCAGCATCTATCTCCCGATTATGAAAAGTCAAACCTTTCAGTATATCAATGAGTTAATTACTGTAGATGAAGGTGGTTTTCCCAACCCATATAGGTTGTAAAGGCCTCATCGAGGGTTTCAGCGACACTACCCATCGTAATAGCCACATGGTGTTCAAACCCGGCTTTGCAAATATAATGCATGAGGGATTGAAGGTCCGGCACATGAGCTACCGCCCTGTGACCAAAAGTATCCAGCGGATCATCAGTCAACTCTCCCTCACCCGTAAAGGCTCGAATCACACCATGAACATCATCCGTGCTGACCCGTGCAAATGTCATCGGACCTGCGATGGCTCGTCCAGCCATTGCTCCATAGGTATTTTCCTCGCCAATTGTGGTTCCGAGGATTGGGGCGGTCTTGATCTCATTATTGGGGACAAAGCTGTTTGCCCAGTTTCCACAGTGGAATAAAACACAGCGATCCGGATCATTCGCATAGTTATTATTCCAATCCACCAGTGCCCCGGGAAAACCAGAAGCCTGCTGTAAAGCATACATCGAAACCGCACCGGTTATATCTAACTCGCAGGCTGACGGCATCAACTTCTCACTCATCATGCTCATGAGCGTACAGGCGTTGATCCCAAAATTCTGTTGAATTGATGTCCAGCACTGAAGGGCGCTGGCATTCAGATCATTAGCTGTCATCCAGTCTGAGATCACGATCCCCAATTTCGCCATGCGAACGAGATTTTTCGGAGGAACAGAATCGTGTTTGGCGTACGCTTTGATCTCAGACAGCTTATCCTTTACTTTTTTATCATCATCTGATAGCTTGTTTGCAATACCGAATATCTCTGAAAGATCAACTGTTGTCACACTTATGCCGTAGGCTTGCAAAAGTTTTTCGCTATAACGGACGGTGTTGAAGGCTGTCGGTCGTGCACCAATGGCTCCCAGCTTTAAGTTGCGAAGGCCATTAACGACACTGCAGACCCTGACGAATTTAACCAGGTCTGCCTTAAAACTATCACTCTTCGGTGAACTCGTATGCAGGCTGGTCAGGGAGTAGTCATAGCCATACTGGCGCAGATTATTGCAGACGGAGATCTTTCCGCAGAAAGAATCCCGACGATGAATTACATCGAATGCTCCAAGGTCGTCCGGATAAGCCTGCACCAGAATAGGCACCCTCAGACCGGAGAGCTTGATCGTATCAGCAACCCCTTTCTCATCACCAAAGTTCGGCAGCACTACCAAGATACCATCAATATCATCCTGGTACTTTGTAAATAGTGCAGCGCAAATCTTGGCATGTTCATAAGTTTCGACAGAACCTAATTTTGTGTCATCTTCACTCACCATGACCGGTAAGATATCAAGTTCTGTGAACAGTTCCAGAATTTCTTTACGGGCTTCTGTGATCAAATGATCCGGAAAAAAGTCCCGATTTCCAAATATCACGCCTAATGTTGTTTTTTTCATCTTTCTCTCCTTGTAGGTATCCTGGGGATCAAAAGACCACCCCGGAGACTAGAATAATATTGGCATATGGAGAAAATTCTCCAGTTCGAATGATTGCTCTTGTATTTTTAGTCATTTCTTTGAAATCTGCATGCGGAACGAATTCGATAGATACTTCACCAATCAGATTAATAATTTCGTTCAATATGAGTGGGTTTTGTCGTTTGATCTCTTCAGCCAGGATGACTTTCTCGACCTGCATTTCTGTGAGTACAACCCGCAGTGTTTCAATAAAACCGGGAATCCCTTGCTTCAAAGCCAGATCGATACGGTTGACTGTCTTTGGAATGGGTAAACCTGCATCGGCGATCGCGATCATATCCATATGCCCTAATTCAGCGATCACTGCAGCCATTGGGGCGTTGATCACACCTGTTTTCTTCATTTCACCTCCTGTTGTTCAAGAAAATCTGAGACCTCGGAGAGGGTTGGTAAGGCTGGTTGTGCACTTATTATTATAATTATCAAAGCGCTGATTTCATTTGCTAAATAGTTGGCATTAACGAGTGTTTTCCCTTCAGCGAAACCAACTGGGAGTGCAACAAAAGAATCAATCGCATGCTGGGCTGCCTACGGACGGGTAGTTGGCGACTGCCTGATCAGCCCTTTTTTCTCCAGGGAAAGTGCCAAAGTCTTCTATAATATATTTCTGAATAATTTATAAATATAATATTTTGGTCTAATGATTCCCATTAATGTTACAACGAAATGACTCACGTGGGAGTCATTTTTACTTAACCCCACGTGAATCCAACTTGCGGGTGAAGGTGGTGAGATTTTTGGATGCGCCATCAACCTCAGGCACCTTCACCCCTTCGAGAAGGAAGAACAAAGCAGGTGTTTCTTTTCAGGAGGTGACTGGATGACTTACTATCTACCGGTCACCTCCTTTTATTTACACCTTTGGAGTATCAAAGTATCTTCTCAATTTATTGAACAAACTACGGACAACTGGTTTTGCCGTTGGGAGCGTACGCGGTGTACTGGCACGCATTTTCGGGGGTCAACAGGACCATATCAATGGTCTGCTTTTCCGGTTTGCCGGTGTCACCTGTCCTGAGGTACTGATCAGCCTGGATGGCAGCCTGGATGGACATTTCAGCCACAGGCTGCAGAGCGCCAGCATCGATCTTACCAGCCATGATGGAATCATTCACATCATCAGAGCCGTCAAAGCCAGCCACGATCACATCATCGCCCAAACCAGCTGCATCTAACGCCGCCTGAGCACCAAGCGCCATGGTGTCGTTACCGCAGATCACACCTTTGACGTCCGGGTGTGCCTGAAGCAGGCTTTCCATCACATCGAAGGCTTCGGTCTGGCTCCAGTTAGCGGTCTGCTGCGCCACCATCTCCATGTCGGGAAGAGCATCAAGCACATCATGATAGCCCTGTGAGCGGACATGGGCATTGGTGTCGGTGTCGCGACCGGTCAGTTCGATGTAGGTACCTTCTTCACCCATCAAGCGAGCAAATTCCTCTGCCAGGATGGTGGCACCCTGATAGTTGTTGGAAACGATCTGGGAAACCGCGACGCCTTCCTGGCTAATCTCGCGGTCAATCAGGAATGAAGGGATTCCAGCGTCTTTAGCTAATTGTACGGCCGCAATACTGGCATCAGCTCCAGCGTTGTCAAGAATGATGGCCTGGGCATCCTTGGAGATACAGGTTTCGAACAGCTCAAGCTGCTTGTTTGCGTCATCATCATGGACGAGTCTCAAAGTCTCGTATCCGAGTTCTTCTGCTTTATCACCTGCAATCTGCTGCTCCGAGCCAAAGAAGGGGTTCTCCACCCCGGGCACGATCACACAGATCAGACCGGGCACGAATTCTTCCTCAGCAACTGTCACAGTGCAGGGCTCTGTAGAGCCAGTCGGTGCGAAGCTTTTATACTGACAGGCATTCACGGAGGTCAACAGCACCATATCGATGGACTGCTTTTCCGGTTTTCCAGTGTCACCTGTCCTGAGGTACTGATCAGCCTGGATGGCGGCCTGGATGGCCATTTCTGCCACAGGCTGCAGTGAACCAGCATCGATCTTGCCAGCCAGCATGGAATCATTCACATCATCAGATCCGTCAAAACCAACCACGAACACCTCTCCCTTGCCTGCGGCATCCAGAGCTGCTTGAACGCCAAGCGCCATCGTGTCGTTACCGCAGATCACACCTTTGACATCCGGGTGTGCCTGAAGCAGGCTGTCCATCACATCGTAGGCTTCGGTCTGGCTCCAGTTAGCAGTCTGCTGCGCCACCATCTCCATGCCGGAGATAGCATCAAGCACATCATGATAGCCCTGTGAGCGGACATGGGCATTGGTGTCGGTATCGCGTCCGGTCAGTTCGATGTAGGGACCTTCTTCGTCCATCAAGCGAGCAAATTCCTCTGCCAGGATGGTCGCACCCTGGTAGTTGTTGGAAACAATCTGGGAAACTGCGACGCCTTCTTCGTTGATCTCACGATCGACAAGGAAGGATGGGATTCCAGCATCTTTGGCTTTTTGTACTGCCGCAATACTGGCATCAGCCCCGGCATTATCAAGAATGATCGCCTGGGCACCCTGTGAAATGCAGGTTTCGAACAGCTCTAACTGCTTGTTTGCGTCATCATCGTGAACCAGTTTCAAGGTCTCATATCCGAGTTCTTCCGCCTTCGCTGCCGCAATTTCCTGCATGGTGCCAAAGAAGGGATTTTCAACGCCAGGAACGATCACGCAGATCAGACCAGGTTCGAAGGCTGCTTCCTCTGGTTCTTCTTCTGCAGGCGCTGCTTCTTCTGCCCCTTTACAAGCGGTGAAGACAAAGGCCATAATCAACATAAGGCTGAAAATTAATAGTGATTTTTTATTTTTCATCTCTTACTCCTTTATTTGGTGTAAATTGAATTTTAAAAAGACTCTTTGAAAAACTTCTATTATCCTACACAATAGCACCTCCTTTATATATTAGCCGCACAATCAGTCAAGTTCTTCTTGTTGTTGCACAGCAATGCGTTCTTGCATTCTTGCCTGAACCTGATCAATAATGACTGCGAAGACAATAACTGCCCCTTTGATAACTTTCTGCCAGAAAGATGAAACACCCATCATCACCAGACCGTCGTTCAAAACGCCAATGACAAAAGCGCCGATCAAGGTGCCGCCCATACTGCCGCGACCACCTGCCAGAGACGTTCCACCCAGGACGACTGCAGCGATGGCATTCAATTCGTAAGTATCGCCAATAAGCGGGTGGGAAGCCACCAACTGCGAAGCAACAATCAAGCCTACAAATGCTGAACAGAAACCACTGATACTGTAGACAATGATTTTTGTGCGGGAGACCCGTACACCCGAAAGCTCAGCGGCGTGTTCATTACCGCCAATGGCATATATGTGGCGGCCAAAAGGCGTTCGTTTGGTAATGATGTGCGCTGCCAGCGTGAGAATTACCATAAGCCAGATGGAATAATTGACTCCTAAAAATGTACCCGCCCCTAAAATTTCAAATCCAGTATTGCCATACTCTGCAGACCCAACCAGGTTTGGAAAGGTGTAACCATTATTTCGCAAGCCGGCGATACCGCGCGCCACGTAAAACATACCCAAGGTGGCAATAAAAGGAGCAACATTAAACCGTGAGATAATGTAACCAACCAGGGCACCAGCCAGAGTTCCCAGGATGAGCGAGAGTACCATAATCATCCAGGTATGTGGGTAGATGATGATACCAAGTCGCGGTATGATGATGCCTTCGTTGATCAGCCCACCTGCCATCATGGCAACCATACCAACAACAGATCCAACCGATAGGTCAATGCCAGCGGTAAGGATAACAAAGGTCATACCGATTGCCACCAGGGCGTTAATCGCCACGTGCTTGGACATGATCACAAGGTTGGTACCTGTTAAAAATGACGGCGATAGCAGAGAAAAAACGACTGTAACCAGGATCAGGGCGATGAAAGCTCGACCGCGCAGCAGGAATGACTGCACATCGATTTTTGTGATTTTATGCTTCTTTTTCGCCTGAATCTGTTTATTATTATTTTCCTGAGCCATGATGATTGCCTCCATTTAATGAGCCGTGACCAATAGCTGAAGCCGCGACCAGTTTTTCTTCATTTGCTTCTTGATGAGAAAACTCTCCAGTGATCTTCCCCTTTGACATGACCAGAATGCGGTCTGACATTGCCAGTATCTCCTTTAACTCAGAAGAGACAAAGATCACGCCATATTTCTCTTCTGCCAGCCTGTTAATGATTTCAGAGATTTCCGATTTCGCACCAACATCAATCCCGCGAGTGGGTTCATCCAAAAGTAATACCTTCGGTTGGGTCAGCATTCCTTTTGCCACCACCACTTTCTGCTGGTTACCCCCACTAAGCGCCGTGATTGGCTGATGTGAATTCGCAACCCGGATAGATAGGTCTTTGATCTGTGAATTGGTGGCTGCTCTTTCTTTTGCAGCAGCAAGGAAACCTCCCCTGAGATATTTCTTCAGGCTTGCAAGCAGCATGTTGTCCTGGACAGAAAGTGTTGGCACGATGCTGTCGCGTTGGCGGTCTTCTGGAACTAGCACAAATCCAGATTGGATTCGGTCGGAAATAGTCTCTGTATTCACTGGCTGACCTTCCAACCAGATATTCCCGGTTGCCTGCGGTCGAGCTCCTGCCAGGCACTCCACCAGATCGGAACGACCAGCTCCCATTAACCCGTAAAATCCCAAAACCTCTCCCTCGTACAGTTCAAAGGAAACATGGTCAAGGAGATATCCACCACCAGCACGCGGCAGGGTCAGGTTTTCAGCTCTTAAAAGCACATCACCCAGCTCACGTTCCTTGTGGGTGAATAAGGTCGCAGGGTTTCGCCCAACCATGTTTTCAATCATCCATGTGACGTTTACGTTTTCAATTTCCTCTTCAGCTACCTTTTGTCCATCCCTTAAAATAGTGACATAGTCACCGATTTCTGTGAGTTCTTCCAGTTTATGTGAGATGTAAATGATGGCAACCCCGCTTGATTTAAGATCCCGGATAACCCTGAACAATACATCCACTTCATCAGCGCTCAGAGCAGAGGTCGGTTCATCCATGATCAAAATGCGTACATTCTGTGATAAAGCTTTGGCAATCTCGACAATTTGTTTTTCCCCGATGCGAAGATTACCCAACAGCTCATCAGGATCAATTTTCTGCTCGAGCTTATTCAATAACTCGCTGGCAAGCTTTCTCTGGGTTCTCCGTGAGATCAGGCCACCCCTGCGTGTTTTTTCCCGTGCAAGGAAGATGTTATCCACCACGCTGAGATTGTCGCATAGATTCAACTCCTGAAAAACAATGCCGATTCCCAGACGGGTAGCCTCAATGGGAGACCTGGGTTTGATTTCATGACCGTCAAGAAGGATCTTGCCCCTGGTAGGCTGCTGTACGCCAACAAGTATTTTCATTAACGTCGATTTCCCTGCACCGTTTTCGCCTATGAGGACATTAACCTTGCCATTACGAACGCTAAAGGAAACATCATCCAATGCAACCGTACCGGGATAAACATGGGTAATATTCTCAGCAGTCAAGATGATGTTATTTGAAATATCAGTTTTTACAGTGAGATTTGTGGATAAGTCGGACATAATCAATCTCCCAGTTCGATTTTCACAGGTACGATGTTAATTTCACTCACATCAATGTTGAGAAGGTTGAATGTACGGATGGTGAATGCACCTTTGAATGAAATGGTTTTTCCGACCAGGTTGTCACGATCAATGTCTCCAAGCACTGTGCTAAGAACCCGCTTGTTGATTTCCATAGCTGCTTTTCCGTACTCAGTCTGCTCCTTAAAATCTCCAAATGCGATGAAGCTAACAGCATCTCTTACTGAGGTGTCATCACTGGGGATTCGAGTACCAATATAAAGCAGCACTTTGATGGGACCTTCATAGCCATCAAGCTTCAATTCTGCCGTTCCAAGGCTGGTTTCAGCATTCACACTGGTGATCTCGCCGGTGCCCTGCACTATGTAAACATGCGCCTCACCAACGGTGATCAACCCATAATATTCAGCGATTGCGATCAGATCATCCTTGGGTGCCGTTCCATTGGAATCTGGTTCTATTTCAGACAATATTTTCGAAAGGTCCGCAGCGTTCTCATCAAATGCCGGTATTAACTGGGTATCCCAGATCCCATCCACGTAAGCAACTGGATCAAATGCTTCACTTTGAATTGCACTCTCGGCTTCTTCAATCGTGACAATCGTAAAACCATAAATGCCTGCGAGAACCAGGAACACAATGATTGCCAATCCAATGATGATTGACAAAAGATTAATTTTTTTCATAGACCTGTCCTTCTCCGTGTTGATATAAAACCTGGTGCACGGCTGCCTGCCAGCCATCAACCAAATCATTGACCTCGTTAAGACTCTTCGAAGATTTATATTCCGAAAATTCAGCTGGGAGATCTTTTAAATCATCCAAACCTGAATATTGTTTCATTCCAAGATATGCACTGAACACAGCCCCAAGTGCTGATAACTCCGGTAAGCTGGAAGCCCGAACGGTGATCCCCAACAAATCGGCGCAAAATTGCATCAAAAACCTGTTATTAACAGCACCTCCATCTGCATGAATGTGCTTCAGATCCACCCCAGCATCTTTAACCATTAACAAGAGCACATCACGTATTCGGTATGCAATGGACTCGAGAGCTGCCCGAACAATATGTGCTTTGGTGCTGCTGGGGGTCATTCCCAAAATGGCTGCTTTTGCATCTGGCTCCCAATATGGTGCACTAAGACCCACGAAGGCGGGAACCAGATAGACACCCCCATTATCTTCAACGGATCGTGCTAATTCTTCAGATTCTGCTGCATCGGTTATGATCTCCAACTGATTTTGGAGCCAGGCAATAGTCGCACCGGTAAAGTTTGTGATCCCTTCAAATGCATAGGTGGGTTTCCCCTTATATACCCAGGCGATGGTGGTCACAATGCCGCTATCAGAATGAGCCATTTCGCTCCCGATATTTAGCAATACAGAGGATCCCGTCCCAAAGGTAACTTTAGCAGTACCAGGATTGAAACAACGTTGTGCAAAAAGTGCCCCCTGTGAATCACCCATCACACCGCAAATAGGGATCGGAGATGCAAGAATCCCTTCGATATCCGTTTCTCCAAAGGTGGCACTGCTTTCCCGAATTTCCGGAAGCGCTTGGATTGGCACATCGAAGATGCTGCAAAGTTCCTGATCCCAGCTGAATTTCTGGATATCGAACAGCAGGGTTCTGCAGGCATTGGTCGCATCACTGGCAAATACCGCACCTTTCGTCAGAAAATAAATTAGATATGTATCGATTGTGCCGATCAGAGCTTCCCCCTTGGTCAATTTTTCTTGTATTTCAGGATAAGTATTGATCAGCCATTTGAGCTTTGATGCAGAAAAATAAGTATCGATCGGCAAGCCAGTCTTGCTTTGAACGATCTTTTTCTTTCCATTTGCAACTAGGGCTGAGCAGATTTCACTTCCACGCCGGTCCTGCCAAACAATGGCATTATGTAACGGTACTCCAGTCTTCCGGTCGAAGACGACAATCGTTTCCCTCTGATTTGTGATACTCAGGCACAGAAGTTCTTCCTGTATCCCCGGGTTTACCTCAATCAAGGTTCGCACAGATCGAACAACATTCTGGTAGATCTCTTCAGCATTGTGTTCAACCCAGCCAGGCCGGGGGTATATCTGCTCATGGGGAACAGAAACCTTGTCCAGCAGTGCGCCATTCTCCTTGAAGAGCATCGCTTTCGTTGCTGAGGTACTCTGGTCAATCGCAAGTATCACTGTCATTGATTTCTCTCACTCCGAATCAAGTCCTGAGCTGTTTGCGCCAATCCTTCTGGGGTGATGCCGTAGTATTCAAAAATCTCTGCCTGGCTCCCATTAACGGTATATTCATCAGGGATGCCAACTACCTTAAAGGGATTATGCAGCCCTTCTTGAAGCATTAAAGAAGCGCAGGCACTCCCCAAACCGCCATTTACGCTGTGTTCTTCGACTGTAATAATTGCTCTGGATTCTTTTGCAGCAACCAAAATGGCTTCATTGTCAAGAGGTTTTAAGGTGTGCATGCTAATCACACCACATGAAAATCCCAGATCTTCCAGAAGGCAGCAGGCTTTGACGGCTCGATAAACTGTCTCTCCGGTGGCAATGAAGGTCATGTCAGAACCCTTCTTTAATTTGATTGCTTTGCCAATCTCAAAATGTTTATCAGCACCATGTAAATGAGGCAGAGGTTTCTTTCCAAAGCGGATATAGATCGGGGAAGTATGATCCACCGAGGATTCGATTGCCTTACGGGCTTCAAAATTATCTGCTGGCACAACAATATGGATATTGTTAACAGCTCTCAAGGCAGCTAAATCATGAAGGGAGTGGTGTGTTGACCCCAGTGCGCCATAACTAACACCACCACTGATACCGATCAATTTGACTGGGATATCAGAATAAGCCACATCATTTTTGATCTGCTCAAATGCCCTCGCTGTCAAAAAACATGCAGGAGAAACAGCAAAGACTTTCTTGCCGGTTGAGGCCAATCCTGCTGATACTCCCACAAGGTTTTGTTCCGCGATCCCCACTTCCACAATTTGATCTGGGAGCTTCTTCCCGAAAGGAACCAGTTTCCCAGATCCGCGCGAATCGCCGGTGACGACAAGCAGATCAGCATTTTGTTGGCCAATTTCTAACAAAGTTTCTGCAAAGACTTCCAGGTTGGATCTACCCATTTCCATACTTAACCTGCCACTTTTCTTCAGCCAAATTCAGCTCTGACATTGCTGTTGCGAATTCATCGTCAGTCGGTACATGGTGATGCCAGTTCACCTGATCCTCAATGAAGCTGACCCCTTTCCCCTTCGTGGTCCTGGCTAAAATCAGGCTAGGTTTTCCTTCTTCGAATGGAATCTGGTCGAATATATTGACTAGCTCGCTGACATCATTCCCATTTACACCGTGGACTGCATAACCGAAAGCCCTGAATTTGTCTCCCAGAGGTTCTAGCCGGCTGACTTCATTCGTTCGTCCTGTGATCTGCAATGTATTTCGATCAACGATCACAATTAGGTTATCCAATCCAAAGTGTGCTGCGCTCATTGAAGCTTCCCAATTTGACCCCTCTTCAAGTTCACCATCACCGAGTAACGTAAATACCCGATAAGGCAGGCTATCTTTCTTACCTGCCAATGCAATCCCAACCGAAACTGGCAGTCCATGACCAAGAGCCCCGGTGTTGTGTTCGACACCATTTACTTTTCTTGTCGGATGTCCAATAAAATGTGATTGAAAGTGATTCAGGGTTGCCAGTTCCTCTTTTGGGAAATAACCCTGATCGCAAAGCACAGTGAAAAGAGCTTCTGCTGAGTGCCCTTTGCTGTGAATGTACCGATCGCGGGCTGGATCATTGAACGTGTCCGGTGATACATTTAATGTATGGTTATAAAGAACATTGAGAATATCAATGCAGGACAAGTCCCCCCCAGTATGACCAGCATTAGCGCGTTTTATGATTGTTAAGATCGTTTTTCGATATAGAATGGATTTTCTTTCCAGTTCCGGTATTGTGATTTGACCTCTATGAGATATCATAAAACCTATCCTGAATAAATATTCATGTATCAAACTTTATTCTTGTTAATACAATATTATTATAATTTTAATAATTTGTCAATATTTAGAATTTTTTTCTAGCATTGATATTTATTCAACTTTGGTATAAAATGACTTAAATTCATTTTATGGAAGTAAACGAATGACTCAGATAGATGAAATTAGATTGATGACCAAAGTGGCGCAAATGCATTATGAAGAAAACATGCGCCAATCGGACATAGCAAGACAGCTTGGGCTATCCCAGTCCACAATTTCAAGGCTTTTCAATCGGGCCAGAGAAGAAGGCATTGTTCGAATTACTGTCACCACCCCAAAAGGTATTTATATCGATCTTGAAAAAAAAATAATGGGTCGCTATGGCATGCGGGATGTTATCGTCGTTGATTGTCATAATGGTGAAGACGAAGATAGTATTCTCAGAGACCTTGGGGCGGCTGCATCTTATTATATTGAGTCATCAATAAACAATGAGGAAGTTATCGCCCTTTCATCCTGGAGTGCTACGCTTCTTGCACTGGTTAATTCGATGCACACAATCCCAAGAAAGAAGAACGTCAAGGTAGTTCAGATTTTAGGCGGAGTCGGAAACCCGTCTGCAGAAATTCACGCCACTAGGTTAACAGGCCGCTTTGCTGACCTGGTTCAGGGTGAGGCTATTTACCTTCCTGCGCCAGGCGTGGTTGGATCAAAGGTGACACGAGATGCTTTTCTGGAAGACTCTTTCGTGCAGGAAGCAATTTCCCTGTATAGTGATGTCACAATGGCATTAGTCGGGATTGGTTCGGTCTCTCCATCAATGCTCCTGGCTCAAAGCGGCAACGCTTTCTCCGAGGAAGAATTGGACATCCTGCGTGAGAAGAAAGCTGTAGGAGATATTTTGCTTCGCTTCTTTGACGCTGATGGCATACCTGTTAGAAGCACTCTGAATGACAGGGTTGTTTCAATGAAATTGGATCAATTGAAAAAAGTGGACCGTGCGATTGGCATCGCTGGCGGTGCTAGAAAATTTGAAGCAATACGTGGTGCCTTGAGAGGTAAACTAATCAATATTCTAATTACAGATAACTGCACTGCGAAAAAGCTTGTACAAGATCCTTGAGATCGAAAAATAGCCGGTGATTTTTTGGGGGGGTGACCCAACACAGATGAGGAGAATGGTGAAAGTTTGGGTGATGAATTGTAAATGGTGAGTTGTGAATGGTCAAAACCTCTGATTTATTCTAGTATCAAACCGTAACATAAACAAAAACCGCTCAACATCATCAAGCGGTTCGAGTTGTGACCCTCCGGAGACTCGAACTCCGAACCAATTGATTAAGAGTCAACTGCTCTACCAATTGAGCTAGAGGGCCAATTCGAGGTCATTATAGCACAATCC
>Ga0209121_10004377_pt1 | contig 13201 bp, 10 predicted proteins | sample Cruoilmetagenom3_FD_187292 | JGI IMG/M metagenome (GOLD analysis project Ga0209121, IMG submission 187292) | Oil polluted marine microbial communities from Coal Oil Point, Santa Barbara, California, USA - Sample 3 (SPAdes) (version 2) | ecosystem: Environmental > Aquatic > Marine > Oil seeps ... | reverse complement strand
TCCTCACAATTCATGCAGGATTTAGGTACAAACTGTACGTTTGAACTGTACAATTATAAAATTTTGACATTATAAGTCAAGAGAAAAACCACCCACATTATCAAATCCCTCCCCTTCCGTTTTGAAAGCAGATCCTCCCAAAGGTCTTTTCCTAAACAGTCATTACGGGAAATTTCGCCACCCCAGAGCATAAAAATTCGTCACCTGTCAATACAAAGGATAAAGGACGGCATTTTCAAAACAATATAATTTACGACAGTACAAGGCATGGTTACCTGAAATGCTTAACCAGGACTCTATGGTCATTGCTACCGATAGCATCCACGCCCATATCAACATAAGGCTTCAGGAGATCCTGGTCATCAATATTCCATATAAACACCTTGAGGCCTTTCTTGTGGGCTATTTTAACAAATTCCCTATCTACAAAAGTGTATTTCATCACCAGTGCGTCTGCAGATGCCTGGGTGGCAATACATGCGTCCACAGGAGATCCCACAAGCAGCACGCCTGTTAGGATGATAGGATGTTTTGCTATTACAAACTTTTACCCTGTTGAATGCAGCTTTGCTGCCCCCTTTGGGGATTCAACAGGGTGAACCCGCTGGTGTTATTTCTAATTAATGTAATGCCTTGATTTTTTTCAAAGCTAAACGCTAATGGCTAACAGCTAAAGGCTCAACTTAGGTTTAATAGCCATATATCACTCATTATCATCCAGTCTCATTGCCCTGAGTCAATGCAAAGCCACTCAATGGCCCCTAAGAACATGTTGTTTTCTCTTGAAGACCCCAACACGCGTTATATTCCCTATCCCCCCTAAAAAAATCAATAACTGTGACAGTGCGTCTTTCACCACGGCATAGAAAGACGGTCAACAACATCCCTTCTTGCCAGAACCCTGGAACAGAGTTCCCAGCGGTCCCGGTCCGGGTCGATTGTTGTCTGGTATCGCATCTCAAAGACGTCATGCGCCTGCTGGCGAAGATGTATGTATTTGTCCATCATCTCTTCGAGTTTCTCTACGCTTTCAATCCAATCATCCTCAATCGTGTCCGGGAGACCGCCAAAAATATCGTACTGGTCTTTCATTCTGCGTGAGAGGACCTTGTACACCTCTTCGTCCTGTGTCTCATGATAGACCAGATTGAGCATATCCACGTTGCGCCGGGCCTGGCCGAAACGTTTGATACGTCCCAGCCGTTGTTCCAGCCGCGATGGATTCCAGGGCAAATCCACGTTGATGATCGTACCAAGGGTCTGCAGGTTCAACCCTTCGCAGGCAGCATCGGTCGCCACAACCAGCCGGATCTCCCGTTTCTTGACAGCGCTCTTGATCTCCTCACGCTCTACGGAAGCGAAATCCTCTCCTCGGAATAACCCGCTTTTACCTATTCCCGCGTAAACGCCGACAACTTCGCCTGTGAGAGATTTTGCCAACTCCTTACCAAGCGAGTATGCGGTATCGTAATACTGACTGAAGATGATGCAGCCGTGCTCAAGCCAGGTTTTTCCCTCACTGGGATACGATGTCAGGAAATGCTTAACCGCATTAAGCTTTGGATCACGTGCTTCTGGACGTGACAGCTCCTCAACGATAGTATGAAGGTAACCTGCTTCCTCATCCGTGAGCGCGGCCATTGCCTCTTCCAACAGCTGCATCTGCTCTTCTTCCTCAAGAATCTCCCTTCGTAACATTCTCTCGGCCGTTGCCCTGCCGGATGCAAAACTGGAACAGATCCGTTGAAGAAGCAGGGTCTTCATAAATCCTGCAGCTTTGGTCCGTTTTTGCAGCGCTATGGTAAACGATTCCGCTGCCTGGTAGGCAAGATCGAATGGCAGGTTTGTCAGAAGCCCCAGGCCGTTGAACCCTACGCCGGCGTAGGTAATGGCAGGCGCATCCGGATTGGGGTGGATATTCACGCCAACCTTCTCTAAAAGACCTGCCTCTTCCAAAGTCTGTCTGCGTCGCAGAACTGTATGGCGAATGATGGGGTTATTTTCCTGTAGGAATCCTGGCTCCATGGCTTGACCAACCGCCTGTTGTTCAAGAAAGCCCAGCGATCCAAAACCCTGATCGGAATAAAAAATCTGCTCAGGCATCCCCAGTTGCAGACGTAATGTTGCAAAAAGAGCATTCTCTCCTGCAGGCGGCAATGGATTGCGCAACCATTCCCAGGCATCTTTTTCTTCCAAAGGCGTTTCATCTCCCTTCACCACCGGCAGCGCTTTTTCATAATCGGCCCACTGGCTGTAAAGTTCACGGCCGAGGACAAAATCCGCACCGGCATTAAGAACACGCAGCAGGTCCCACAACTCGTTGACTTCGGTCTGGATGGGGGTTGCCGTGCCAAGTAACAGGTTCTTTGTACGAAGCCCGATTTTCAACATGAAATCAAGCAAGTTGTTCGCTTCGTCCTTTCTCTGGCCGAGACCGCCACGCCTGCGTGCCTTATGCGCCTCGTCAAGAACCACCGTCCCATATTTACGTTCCAGCAAATATTGACGTTCATTTGAGTCATGAAAAATCAGGCCGGTGGAAACAATAGCAATACGGAACGGGCAGCGGGTGATGTCCTCAGCGCCACGCGTTTTGATGACATGCCCTTTGGGATCGAACCAAACCTTTTTGGTGGATGACCAGACCGCGCTCGGGATACCGAGCTTGTCTGACAATTCCACCTGCCATTGCACCGTCAGCGTCGAAGGGCAGAGAATCAGCACCGGACCGTCTCCAAGCAGGGCCGAGATCATGGCGCTTGCTCCCAGCGACAATGTTTTGCCGACCCCAACATCATCAGCGAGCAGCAGGCGGGCCTTGCCGTAAGTCTCCCGGTGCTGCATGAACATGGTAACAAAGGAGCGCTGCCACGGCTGGAGCTGTTCACCGCCGCGGTAGATTGGGCTCTCAGCCAGTGCCGCGGCCGGCAGTTCATCAGCTTTTGCCTCATCAAAGCGGATTTCCACACGATCCGCAACGCGCTTGATTTCTTCAATAATGGCATCAGGCAGGAGATAGGCGTCCTGCCAGAGGGCGTCAAACTCCTCTTCAACCCAGGCGACACCGTCCGGTGACGGGTCCTCCCAAAGGATCTCGTAGTTCTGGGCAAAGGCACTCTTGGTCTCATTGATTGAACCCAGAAAGCAGGTCTTTACGCCGTCGGCAGCCTCAATAACTCCAGCCTTTCCATGGATAAAAACGCGGTCCTTCGGCACCACCCGTATCTCGATCCGCCCGCTGATCAAAAGATCATGCAGCCGCCGGTAGCGATCCCGGTGGAGCAACGCTTCAACCTCGGCAGGGGCCTCGTTCCAACGTTCCTTGAGTGCTGTTTCGCGAACATGCTTCGACACGGCCACGTCGGCCGCGTCAAGCTCGCTGTTACAGACGATTTGCACCTTGGGGATAGAAGCGATCTCTTCGCCTACCAGCTCGAAGATCGAGCTGCGGAAATAGCCGGCGATACGCTTATAGGACTTTGCCCCCCGAAGCCGATCAGCGAGAAAGGCACGGTCGAGCCTCTGGCGGCGCGAGGAAAAGCGGTTGATAGTGGTCATATCTTTAGTATTTTGATCCATCTTACAGGCCAGGGTTCTCTATCACGAATCAGAGAGAGTCTTGTATGGTAAATCCGCTTGTGGATGATCGCTGTTCAACTTTAAGCAACTCTTTTCTTCAGCAAATTTGGCACCCTTTGGTTCAAAGAGAAAAACCTGTATATCAGCGAGGCATTGAAATGCCTTTTCGATTTTTGCTCGGACATCAGTCCAACATAAACCGCCAAGACCACAGCCAAGAGGAGGAATGGCAACAGAATGGATTTCTCTCTTCAGCACCTCTTCAACTAGGGCCTGCAGTCCGGCCTCGATGTCCTCCATCCGGCTTTTGCCTTTCCAGTGGCGTTTGGTTGGGAAGTTGACCACATAACGGGGGTTGTAGAGGCGGTTAAGATCATAGATGAACATCTTGCCCGGCTGCAGTTCCTTGTTGTCGCACACTGCCTTGTAGCTTTTGAAATTATCAGGAAAGACTTTCTTGAATTGGAGTGCGAGCCCACGGCCCATAACCCCGACACAGTTAACGGTGTTGACCAAGGCTTCGGCATTGGCTCGTAGGATATCACCTTGTTTCAGTTCAATCATGAGGTATTTCTTTCATGGCTAATAGCAGCATGCCCTTACGATTGCCACAATGATACGATGTCAATCAAGTACCAGTCAAGTACGATAATGAAAGATAAACTATTGATATTAAGAAAATTACATCTTCACTAGGTGCCGAAATCCCGGTCCCAGTCAAGTACCAGTCAAGTAATCTCTCGACCTCTTCTGCTTGAGCACGAAGACGAATCATGATCAGCCATGACCTTGTTCCGGTGCGGCCCACCAGGGAACATATTTCATCAGCTTGGGTGCCGCGGTAGGATCATATGGCACAATGGCGCGGGCCTCGGCCGCGTCCCGAATCAATCGTGAAGCCATCGAGCGGTTTTTTTCCTTGATCCCAAATCGTTCTCGAAGCGAGGTGTTTGTTAAAAAATTACGCTGGACATATTTCAGACAAGCATGCAGATAGCAGGCGCGGACACGGTCTTCCTTGTCCATTTCAACCAGCGGCCGGTGAGAAAAAAGCACAGTGCGGGTGAATCCTTCTAGCGCCTCGAAAAGCGGAGCCGGAAGCTGAAACATCTCGGTCTGGAAAACAACCTTGTCAATGCCGCTGCCGCGTTCCTCACAGATGCGGAAACGGCGCATCAGGGAGGCGAGAGCCTCGTTACGTGATTTTGGAGGAGTGTCAAGAAAACGTTCGGTGGAAACCAGCGGCACGCCGGGGTTGGTAATCTCGACTCTATCCTCAAACAGTTCCACCATCGGTCCCGTGCCGGTAGTAAAGAAGTCCTGATGGATAAGGGCATTAGCCACCAGTTCCCGGATGGCCAATTCCGGATACATGGGAACAGTTTTGCGGAGCGCCCGTTCGATCACCTCATTGGTCGGCACCAAGGCCATAATGAAACTGATAAGGCCTTCAAAGCCGGTGGCATATCCCTTGCCACCAATCTGCTCACGCTGCGTTTCAACACGTGCCTTCCCCTTGTAGAGAATAACGCGCATGGCTTTACGCTTCAATTTTGGGAAGTCGTCCAGCTTTCTGGCAAACAGAATCGCGCCAAGATTGGTGATGTTCCAGCCGCCCGCCTCGCATGGCTGGATGAGACTATCCTCACGTAGTGCATCAAGGATAGCGACTCGGCCATCAGGAAGGGGCATTTCCAACATTTCGAAATAGGAGGGGGCGTCGAGAAGCCGGAGTACCTCGTCACTCTCAAGATGTTCTTCGACAATACCTGATTCAAAGGGCGTTTGATCAAGACTGCGCCACAAGGCCCGTTCCTTTTCCGGAAAGTCCTTCAACTTCTTCTTATAGGAACCGACCCGGATGAACTCCTGATTCTTGAATTTTACCGGATGACGGAAGGCCGCACTGATCTCCAGCAAAACGATCGGCTTTCCCTCGACGGTAAAAGAAAAGAAACGGAAATTGATTTTGGGATCAAGCAGCCGGAGGAGCCAGTTTTCCAGCTCTTCATTGCCAATTTTTGATGAACCGGGAATAAAACGGGTGCCGTTGACCTCATGGGTCTTGTCATCAATCCCCCATGCCAGGTAGGCGTTTGCTTTACCCAACAGCGTCGCAGAATTTGCCAGTGCAGAGATATACTCCCCGATCTTTTCAGGGTCGGCATAGTTGCGCTTGAACTCCACCCACTCGGATTCGGCCGGCAGTTTGCGCAGTTCATGGATGAGACTGATAAGATAGTCTGTTGGCCGGTTAACTGTCATGTCTTCAAGACCCTGTTTAGGAATAGTAAATTATGAATAGTGAATACTGAAACGTTCTTTCCTGTATATCTCTAGCCATCCCAATTCTAAATTCTAAATTTTCAATTACCTCATCCCAATCGCTGGCTCTTGACCAGTTCTCGGAGCACCCTTGCGGCGCTGGCCTCTTCCGGCCGCAGCTCTTCGAGGCGTTTGGCCAGGTAGTCTGCCAGCTCCACGGCCAGGTCACGCCGGGTCATATCGCCGTAGTAGTTGGGGATATTCATGGTCAGATGGGCCTGTACTTCATTGCCGTCCATATTTTTGGTAAGTTCCATCATGGCATAGAGCACGGCCCGCAGTACCGACTGGTACATTTCCGAGCTTTCACCCATCTCGGACCGGCCGAACTCCACCGCGTTTTTCAGCCGGGCGTTATTCGCTCTCCGGCTGGCCATGAAGGGCTGAAAGTCGCGCACCTTGAAGGCCTTGGCAAAATTCTGATAGTTGTCCAGGGTCTTAGCGCCCCGAGCTTCCAGGTCGAGCATCTTGAGGTAGAAGCGTTCCGCGCCGCTGAGTTTGTCCCAATGGCCCTTTGGGATGCCCAGGGGTACCAGGCATTGGTTGGCGGTATCCACGGCAAAGGCAATGAGGCCGTCCACAAAGGTGATCTCGCCCTTGACCCTCGGCCGGATTGCCTCTGTGGTCATGTCACGGCCGTCGATGATGGCGTAGCGGGTGAGCACGCGCAGGGCCGCAGCATAACCCGCCATCTGTATGTCGGCGTCTTCGAAGACGTTTTCGTCCCGGTAGAGCCCCTTGGCCGCCTGATTGAGCCCGGTCAGAGCATTTACCTGTGCTTCAACCTCCTCCTGAATCTCCCAGGCCAGATCATCGCGGGTGGTCTTTAAGGTGCCCTGTCTTTTCCGCAGCACCAGCAACACCGTGCCTTTGACATAGCTGCCGGTACGAAGTGCACTGTCGGTCTCGGTGACCACGTACCAGGCCGCAGTGACCCGCAGGCCTGAGGCCCAGACAATATTAGCCATATCGGCCCAGATGGAGCCGGACTGGTGGGTGAACATGATGACCTGAATGCCGTTGTCCGGCATGCACTCGGTCATACGTTTGTATGCCGCCACCATGCCCCGGCGGAAATCCTCGCCCTGCCCCTTGATGGCCAGCGAACGGCGGCTGTCCCAGACCCAATCGGCGAACTCCAGGGGTGGGTTCTTACGCAGCCAGGCGATGAAGAAGTCGAGAATTTCCTCGTACTTTACCGCGTCACCGTAGGGGGGATCGGTTATATAAATATCATTGTCAATACACAGCTGACTGCAAGAAATCGGCTCAACAGATAACTTCTGATTTGAGTGTATTGTGAATATTGGCCCAGAAAACTCTAAGAGTCCTTTACATGTATACAAGCCTCTACAGCCGTAATTGAAGAGGGTGTTCAAAGCTTGATTAATAAAGGTGTTCTTTACAGAACCACCACCTCCGTCCAGCGTCCCCCACATTGAAAGTCGGGAGTTCCAACTTAGCACCTTGGTTAGCCCAAACTTTAGTCTCGTACTACTAAACTGATTTGCCAATCCTGCAACCAACAATTGCCTCGGGTTAAACAAATGGTGCCAGTGTGTCCAACCGCGTGCACGAATTAAATCGAGGCCTTGATATCTTGGGGGACCACCCACCTCAATCCGCATGTCGGGCACCCAGCCCTTGATCTGCCAGTCGTCCAAATTTTTGTCGATGTACTCCTCGACAATGTACTCACGCTCCAGATCCTCGGACGTAACGGCTCGGAACTCGTAGTCATAACCCTTGCCATTCTTTTTTTGGCGCATCCATTGGACGCAATAAAGGCGTTCCTGGAAAATATCTTCGGGCTGAGGCTTGAAATCGTTCTTTGCCCATAACCGCAGACGATTGTCGATTGTCCCATCATGCTTCTGGTAATCACCACGCAGTGTCGATATTTTGGTCTTAAAGGTCACTCCCTCCACTTGATGTATCAAGTAAGCTTCGCCGTACTTGCCTTCTCGGCCTATCGTTCCTTGTTCCGCAGCCGATAGTTGCTTGTCGTTTACTCCAGCGCAAATGGCGATGTCGTAGCGTTTATTTTTCGGGTCTGGCACAAGCTCCGCAATTACATTGATCTTCTTTCCTGTTCTTGGCTTGCTAATTACGAAACTAGGAATGAGCGGCACAAGCCAATCACTTTGCGGACAGCGGACCTCGAAGCAGTATAGAAATGCTTTAGCACGCCAACCTTTGCCGTCGCTTTCAATGCCGAGTCTATCTATTTCTGTTTGCACTTGGCGAACCATTTTTTGCTGATCCTGTTCCAGTTTCACACGGTTCTCGGTAGTTTCGCCGACGATGTGAAAGGCACCCCAGGTAAGCATGCATGCGACTGGATTAAGGTCGGAGGCGTAGACATCACAGCCAAGTCGGGCCGCCTCGAAGGGAATCTGACCGGAGCCACAAAAAGTATCAGCAAACCGTGGTCGATGCCCGTAGCGCATAACGCCGAGCTGCTCGACCAGTTCGGGAAATGAATGGGCGTTTGTACCCAAGTGGTCGTTGACCGCGTCCCAGATATGCTCGTGTACCGTAGCCATAACCACTTCCGGCCGCTTTGCAGTTGCCACACGTTCTCGGTATGAGGCCATGGGCAGCATCTGCACTTCCAGACGGCGTCGCTCCAATTCAGTCAAATCCTCACGCCATGTAACTTTTATTCCATTGTAATCAAGATTTGACCAATCCACTGGTGCGGATGCTGGCAGCACATCCTCCGGGCTGGTAGTGAAATAATCAGAGATACGCGAAATGGAAAGCGTTCCCAGGATCTCCTTTGGACTTGGGCGACGTTTCCAACGGGCAACGAACGACTCGTCATCCATGGCCATTAGCTTCTCAAAGATGGCAAGGTCTCGCGCCGGGCCCTTGGTAGCCGGTAGCAAGCAACCGAGGATGCAGGCCTTGTTCAAAATGAGCGGTTTGCGTCCCTTCCAGTATGAACCAAGAGCCGTAAGGGCCTTACCGCTGCCTGCCATCTGCTCCTTATAGGCCTCAGCAGAGAGCTTCTGCACCGGCAAAAGACGTTCAATAAGGGCCGGAGCATCTTTGAGGGAGAATGGGATTATAGCTCCACTCATTTCAAATCCTTGAACAAGGGTAACTCAAACAAATCTTCCTGCCGGGGCCGGGGGCGGCGTTTCCTTCCAGATGCCGGTTTCTCGCCATCGGAAAGGGCGTGAAACAAAGCACGCCGCCAGCCGCGCTGGGTATCCTCGGGCAGGCTGGCCTCGGCCACGGTCATGGCAAAGAGCCACCAGCGTTCCTCGGGACGCAGGGCCGCCCATTTGCTGCAGATGACCGGGAACTGCTCGGCGTTTGCGGTTTCCGCGGCCCAGGCCAGCACACACAGTTCCTTGCCCAGCAATCTATCCACCAGATTGGTGCCAATATGCCAGCGCCCCACACGGACCTTGGCCGCCTTGAGCCGGGCGTTGAACTCGCGGCGGGCAGGGTCGGCGATGGCCGACCAGACCGGACGCTTGAGCACGACCCGTTCCTCCTCGCGGGGAACGCCGCCCTCCTCTCCCCGGTATCCATAGTCTTCGACTATCACCACCGAATCTTTTCTCGCAGCCGGGATCAGCACGCGGAACAGGTGGGTGCCGAATCGGTCTGGGGCACCGAAGTCAATGGTTTTACTCTCGCCAAGATGCGAAGATGCGAAGTTTATTTTTCTACTCATCTTTCTTTACACCTTTGCGAGAGACTCACTGCTCGACATCCTCAGGCTGCAACTCAATGCCGAGCTTGCCGGCGAAATCCTTGAGGTCATGGCCCGAGGAAAAATGAGCCTTTCGAAAGGTCATGGTGACTGGCGTGTCGGAAGTAAACTTCTCTAGTACCTTAGAAAGAAGCGCCTCGATAAAGGCCCCATCCACCTGAATTTCCCCAACATTGACGGCGATCATCCGGTTCCCCTGGCCAACGGTCAGCACAATCCCTTCGAAGCTGACGGATTTTTCGGTGGCCTGTTTCAATCCCTCGAAGGTCCTGCTCCGTGAATCGAGCTTGCGGCCGGTACGCGAGACAAGGCGGCAGGGCTTCACCTCGTCAACCTGAACACCCTTCTTGCCCTTGGCCTGAAAACGGAACTCCGCCTTGGCTTCGAGCTTTTCCGCTTCGGCAAAGGCACGCAACAGGATTTCGCCGTCCCCGATGGTAATCGGACCATCGTATACCGTGCCGTCACGCGGTTCGCTGCCATCAAGTGTATAGCGGATCTCTCCCTTGGGAGCGACAAAGAGTTCAATACTGCGTATGCCGTCATTTTCCGAGAGTTTGTTGCGGAGGACGAGTTTATTTGTCCAGGTTTCCGGATCGCCGCTTTCGTACTGGCCAGATGGATCGCATACAAAAAAATTCACCCGCAATGCCGAGGTGGTGTAAATCTGGTCTTTGAGCTGGGTACTCGCATCGCTGACCGGTCCGTCTTCGGCGAGATAGATGCGGGGGGCCGGACCGGCGTTCTGCGGATTGATATGCAACCGGACCTGGCCTGCGTCGTCAGGCCCGGACTCGGTAATGACCTGCACGGAGGTGCGTTTCTTTTTCGGCTTCTTGGTGACGTAGCCGTTGCCGAGGTCCTCCCACAACCCACGGTTGCAGGCAATGGACTTGAGGCTGTCCAGTCCTTTTGGCGGCAGCCACGGCATGCCGGCCTGCTCGGCATAGCGGTCGACAACATCGGACCAGCGTGCCTCGTCCAGGCTTTCCGGCCAGAGCAGATCCTGGGCCTTGTCACGAATGGCGTCGAACTCTTTTTCCACGTCAAGATAAAGCTTCAGCGGGTGGGTAGTCAGGGTTTTTTCAATCTGTTCCTCACCGTTGAAAGGCTTGGTGGCGTCGCGGGTCATGTCCAGGGCCTTTGAGGCAAGTTGGGACGGTTTGTCGGGACGCCGGATCGGGAAGAGCACCTTGTCGAAGAGGTTGAGGATGGTGGAGTTGAAGTCCTGCTCATAAATCTCCTGTTTTCGTTCCAGATCCGCCCGCTGCGGGTGCCCCTTGGGGATACGGCCGTCTGCCTTCCGGGCGGCAAAGAACTGACGAGCTGCTTTTTCGACGCTGCCCATGGCCGTCTTATCGCCGGTGAGGACACAGAGGTTGTTCTTCTGGCTCAGGCCCTCGAAAAATTTCTGAACCTCTTCGGGCGGGATCTTGGAATCCGGGCTGACCACCAGCAGCACACGCCCGCGGCGTACTCGGTCAGCCACCTCCTCCAGTCTGGGGAGTGGCAGGACATCTTCATAACAGGTCTTGCGGGAGGCCTTGAACATGTCCCGAAGTCGATGGCGGATCAGATCGTCGACCTGGTTCTGCGGGGCGTCATGGGCCAGACCTTGTAGGAGTTTGGTGAGGTTCTCCTGCCGGTCGAAATAGTACCGGCCTTCCGGTGTATGGTGGATATACCAGGCTATTTTTTCAAGCTCATCAAAGGCCAAGAGGAAATCGGACGGCTCGCGCAGCGGTGAGACCAGGCATTCGACCATTTCTTCCCTGGTAAGCCCCTTGACCGCGTTGACAGCTGTTGACAAGCTGGCGGAGAGAAGCAGCGCCCCGATCTGAGTAGCTGCTTCCTTGCCGGTAGCAAGATCAATGATCTGGGCGTGGGCGGATTGCTGCGCGTCCCAGAGATCCTTGGCAATCACGTCCCGCATACCGGAAATCTCGGTCAGCTTGTCACGGACCTCGGCGATAGACAGGTCGAAATGCTGGGGGCCGACGAGAAAGACATCATTGGCCTGCCGCTCCCAGATAGACCTGAGAAGCCGCGACACCAGCTCAATGAGCCCCCGGGTCTGTTTGAACTGTTCATTCTCCTTAAAAAGCGCAATGACATTCTTGAGTCGTGGGTGAAAGGGGTAAGTCGCCTCTATCTCGTTGGCAACCGCCTCAGCGCCACGATTGGCGGTTTTTGATTTGGATGCCTCTTCCAACTTGCGGCCAAAGGTTGCCGCAACATCCTCGATCTCCGCCTTATCAGGAAGAGACGTAAAGAGACGCTTGCGCAGGATGTCGTATATCTCATTTGCTGCGAGGTCCACCGGCGTGATGCTACGTTCCTGGCGGCCGAGTTCAGCTCGCGCGTCCTGGAGTGCACGATTGATGAGCCTTCCGCCGGTGTCGTAGGCCGCTGAGAGGTCGGCGATAACAACGCATACGTTGTTCTTTTTGCCTGCTGCAGTAAGCAGGTTGGCAAAAGCGCGGGTCGCGATATCGGCGACCGTGCCGTTACCCACTTTCTGGGTATCAAGGTAGTGGAAGTATGGCGGCATCTCATCAAGCAGGATGAGGACAGGCTGGTCGCCCTCAAAAAGTTTGAGCCAGTCTTTTTCATCCGGCGCCTTAGGACCGCTGGTCCAGAATGGACTGAACTGATCTCCTTTACCGAGCTGGTGCGCGATCTCGCCCCAGAAAAAATGGTCGGGATTGTTGCGGCCGTTGAAGGCTGCAATGTCGGCACTCGCGAAGGCGGATGCCTGTTGAATCCCTCCACAGTATGTCTTACGAAGTTGCGGATGCCTGGCAAGTAGACCAAAGCCGACCAGAAGATGGGTTTTACCACCGCCCATGGCCTGTTTCAGATGAAAAACAGCCTGGGAAGAGGTGCCGGCCAAACGAGCAAGTCCTTCACTGATGAGGTCCTGCATACCTTGGGTGATATAGGTTTTCTCGAAAAACGCCTTCCCATCCCCTTCTGTAGTTATCAACTCGTCAAGCTGCTCAATCTGATCGCTGAGCTTGATCGACAATGCATTCGGCTGCAGTTCGCAAGCATCTTTGACTGTTTTCATAGGCTTACAACTCCATCAGGGTGCAATTTTTTCTCTTCAATGGTCGGCAGTCTCCCCGGCGCTGCCGCTTTTGACCCACTCGTCGATCTCTTCTTTCTTGAATTTCCAGAGGCGGCCGACCTTGTGGGCAGGCATGTGCTTTTCGCTTATCCACTTGTAGGTAGTATCGCGCTTGATGCCAAGATATTCCGCTATTTCATCGACAGAGAGCCACCGGTCTTCCATGCTTTGATACCTTGCGTATTAATTACAGAAAATCTGGTTTAATCAGGTTTTATCTGGATGAAGAAGTATAGATATGTATCTAAGGGAAAAACAAGGTGACGTCAAATGGTTCTGAGGAAATTCTGGAATTCCGATATAAGGATGGGACGGGACATAGGGGTTAGTTTAATAGTTTCAGAGATCATAGGAAATGCCCTGTTTTCTCAAAAAGAAATGTGCAAAATTTTAGATAAATATCTATAAAATCCATAAGTTATAGTTCTATATTGCAC
>Ga0209121_10004376_pt1 | contig 13203 bp, 10 predicted proteins | sample Cruoilmetagenom3_FD_187292 | JGI IMG/M metagenome (GOLD analysis project Ga0209121, IMG submission 187292) | Oil polluted marine microbial communities from Coal Oil Point, Santa Barbara, California, USA - Sample 3 (SPAdes) (version 2) | ecosystem: Environmental > Aquatic > Marine > Oil seeps ... | reverse complement strand
AGACCGTGCCAGGCGCGGGCACCTGTGGGCGTATCTGCGGCGGACTGTGCCGCGACGGCCCGGTGGATGGGTCAGGACCGGCGCGCTCACGGTCTCTTTGAGCGTCGCTGCCGTCGTGCGAACGCGGCCGCTGGATCAAGATTTTGGCGGCCTCGTCCTCATCTGGTTCGCGGCTTTGGTCGCCTTCGTGGTCTCTGTGACCCTCCCGTTGTTCCGCGAACGCTCTCTGGCTCCCAAGCTCTCGACGACAGAGCGCCGGCTGCTCGTCGTGCTTTTGCTCTGCGCGGGCCTGCTGCGCGGCGTGCAGCTCGGCCAGATCCCCGTCAACCTGGGCGGCGATGAGGGCACGCAGCTGGCGGCGGCCCTCACCCTTATGGCGAGGCCAATGGACAACCCCTTCGCAACCGGATGGTACTCGGTGCCCACGATGTCGTTCCTGGCCTATGGGGTCGCGATGCGTCTGTTCGGCGCAACAGTGGCGGGGGGACGAGCTCTCTCGGCAATCGCGGGAACCTTGACGGTTCTGACGACTTTCCTGCTGGGGCGCACCCTGGGCGGCCGCCGTGTCGGATGGGTCTCGGCCGCGATTCTGGCCTTCTCGGCCTATCATATCCACTTCAGCCGGCTCGCCTCGAACCAGATCGCCGATCCCCTGGTGGTCACCATAGTGCTGTGGCTGGTGTTGTCGGGACTGCAGGCCGTCCCTGATGGCCGGTACGCACGAGGCGGTGCGCTTCCGTGGACGCTGATGTGGGGACTGGCCGGCGTGGTCGCCGGGCTCGGTTGGTATGCCTACTTCGGCGCCCGGTGGGTCACTATCCTGGTGGCGCTTGTCCTCGGGTGGCGGGCGCTGGTGATGCCTTCTTTCATGCGGCGCCATTGGCAGGGCCTGCTTCTCTTTGCCGCCGGCTGGCTGATGGCTGTGCTGCCGCTGCTCGGGTGGTATTCGATCTACCCCTCGCCGCTCACCGAGCGCGTGAACGTCGTCAACATCTTCGCCTCGGGATGGCTGGCGCGGGAGGTCGGGATCACCGGCAAGCCGTCCTGGGTCCTGCTGCTGGACCAGGCCTGGCGGGCGGTGACGGCCTTCCACCTCACACCGGACCGGACCTTCTGGTACTTCCCGGACCGCCCCCTGCTCGATGCCATCACCGGAGCGCTGCTGTTGGTCGGCTTGGTCGAGGCGGTGCTCAATCTCCGATGGCCCTCCCGGGCGCTGTGCCTGCTCTGGTTCGGCTCGACGCTCGTGATGGCCTGGGTGCTGACCGAGAGCCCCCCCAGCAGCCAACGCGGACTGCTGATGATGCCCGCGGTCGCCATACTGGCGAGTTGGGGGCTGGAACTGCTCGCTTCGCAGATGATGTCCAGCTCGCGTCATCGGCAGCCTGGTATGCCTGTGCCGCAGGTCGTCACTGCGGCGACCACCTTCGTCATCGTAACTATCGCCGTAGCCAACGCGATCTTCTACTTCGGCGAGTATACGCCGCGCCGCATCTACGGGAATCCCACCGCCGAGATCGCCACTGCCTTCGCGCGGTACACCTTGGCGCATCCGGAGCCGGTCTGTCCTGCCGTGGGTGACCCCGCGGCGTGTACAGGACGCATCTATCTCATCGGGCCCCCGCGACTGACCTGGAACTTCGGCGCGCTAGCTTTTATGCTGCGTGACTTTCCCGGCGAGGATGTGCCGGCGGGGGACTTCCCGGTAGCGGATGGCCCTGCGCGCTTTGCATTCCTCCCCGAGCGCGCCCGTGAGCTGGTGACCGTGCGCGGGATTCATCCCGCGGGGCGCGAGATTGAACTGCGGAGCCCTGATGGCCGGTTGCTGATGCTGGTGTATGATTGGGCGGGGTATGACTGATGCCGGCCACTTCGCTTGACACGCTCACAGCTATCGCTATAATATTCCCGCAATCCCCACGGGAGCTGCAATTCCCAGCCGATGGTTTGATTGACACCAAACAGCAGCATCGGAAGCAAGGAAGGGGTGATATGTGTGACGTTCGTACGTGCAGATGACCGCGAATCATTTGATTCCCTGCTGCGGAGATTCAAGAAAACGGTAGAGCGGGATCGCGTGCTTTCTGAGATCCGCAAGCGCCGCTATTTCGAGCAGCCGAGCATCATCCGCAAGCGAAAGCGGGCCGCCAAGCTCCGCAAGAGCCGTCGGACCTCGTTGAAGGATCGCCGGCGACAGTACTAGGAAGGGCCTATGAGTCTTCAGGAAGAGCTTCGCCAGGACTTGAGAGATGCGCTGCGTGCCAAAGACGCGCCGCGCAAATCGGCAGTGCGGATGGTGATAGCCGCTATTCAACGTGCTGAAGCGGGAACCTCCGAGCCTATTGGGGATGCCGAGATTATCGCGCTGATCCGCCAAGAGGTCAAGCGCCGTGAAGAGGCCGTTCAGATGATGAAAGAAGCCGGTCGTGAGGAGCTGGTTCCCGGCGAGGTCGTGGAGCTGGACATCCTGAAGGCCTATCTGCCGGCCTTGATGTCAGAGAAGGTCATCACCGCATTGGTCAAGGAGAAGATCGATGAGCTCGGTGCGAGTACGATGCGGGATATGGGCCGCGTTATGGGGACCGTGATGCCGCTCGTCAAAGGCAAGGCCGACGGCAGGGTGGTCAATCAGGTCGTGCGCCGCTTGCTCTCAGCCTGAGCCCGGGCCTAGTTATGTTGGGTATGAGGAGGGGCTCCTGCGGGGGGCCCCTCTTGCTTTGCAGATAGGGGAACCGGATGTCAAAATCGCGCGAAAGGTCAGAGTCCCGCAGAGCCAGGCGTGTGTGGCTGCTGCGCCAGGTGCTCTTCTGGCTCTGGATCACGGCCATCGCTGCGCTGGTCATGTTCCTCTCCGTGCCGGGCGAGTTTGACCTGGCTGCAGGCGATGTCGCACCGGAGAGCGTCTCCGCGCCCCGGGATGTCACCTTTATCAGCGAGATCTTGAGCCAACAGGCGCGCGACGACGCCGCCCGCAAGGTCGTGGCCCTTTACACACCCCCCGATTTCACCATTGCCCGAGAGCAGTATAACCGCGCCCGCGACGTCCTGACCTTTCTGCGCGCAGTGCGAGCCGATACATACGGCACTGAGGTGCAGCGTATGGCGGCTATCTGGGCTGTGCAGGAGTTGGTCGACATGCCCGAGGGCCCCGTCCGCGCCATCCTGACGCTGCCGGACTCAAGCTGGAGCCGTGTGCAGCTGGAGTTCCTGGATCTGCTGGACCAGGTGATGCGGCAGGAAGAGATCCGGGAGAGCGACCTGGCGCTGATTAAGCGTCGTCTTCCCACCATGGTGCCTTTGGATCTTCCCCAGGACGAGGCTGAGGTGGTTCAGGCATTGGTCGTGCAGTTCCTGCGGCCCAATGCGTTTTACGACGAAGCGGCCACGAACGCGGCCAAGGATGCGGCCCGGGAGGCCGTCGGGCCGGCGGTGCGGCAGTTCCGGAGCGGTGAGGTGGTGGTGCGGGAGGGCACGGTGACCTCCCAGCTGGATGCCGAGGCCCTGGATGCGTTGGGTTTGACCTCATCCACAGAAAACGAGCGTGATCGAAGCACGGTGGTGCTCTTCGCGGCGCTCCTGACCCTCGGTATGGGGCTGCTGATCCATCGTTTTGATCCCCAGGTTTTGGACGGTGCCAAGCAGGAGCTGCTGATTGCGCTCGTTATGACGCTCTTCCTGGCCCTGGCATGGTTGCTGGTGCGGTCAGGCGATCTGGTGCCGTACCTGTTCCCTGGAGCCGCAGCGGCGATGCTGATCGCCACTACGGTGGGGAAAGGTCCCGCGGTGGCGGCGACGCTGTTGTTGAGCGCAGTTGCGGGGTGGCTCTCCGATCAGTCCCTGAGTTTCGCTGCCATGATCCTGTTGGGGGGGCTTTACGCGGTGCTGACGCTGCCCCGCTACGAGCAGACCGGCCCGCTCTTTCGATCGGGGCTCGTCGACGGCATCGTCCAGGCGCTGGTGCTCTTCGTTTTCTCGGTCGATCAGCTGGCGGTGGCGCCCTTCGGGCTTCTGCTCAAGCTGGGGGCCTGCATCATCGGCGGTCTGATCTCCGGCGCGCTGACCGTGGGTGGGTTATTCGTGCTGACGCCGCTATTTGATCTGACCACGACGTTCAGGCTGACCGAGCTCAACCGGCCCAACCATCCTTTGCTGCAGCGGCTTCTGCGTGAGGCGCCCGGGACGTTCAACCACGTGATGATGGTGACGAGCCTGGCCGAGCAGGCGGCCGAGCGTATCGGCGCGAACGCGTTGTTGACGCGCGTGGGGGCCTACTATCACGATATCGGCAAGCTCACGCGCCCCTATTTCTTCGCAGAGAATCAGCAGGGGCTGAGCAATCCCCACGACCGGCTGGACCCCTACGCGAGCCTGGAGGTCCTGGCGGGACACGTCCGTGACGGGCTCAGGATGGCCAAGCAGTACCATCTGCCGGCCGGCGTGCAGGCGTTTATTCCCGAGCACCATGGTACAATGCGTGTGAGCTTTCTGTACCGCAAGGCGGTTGAGGCCGCCGGCGGCGAGGCGGACTTGGTGGATGAGTCGCAGTTCCGCTACCCAGGTCCCAAGCCGCAGAGTAGGGAGACGCTGCTGGTGATGCTGGCCGACAGCTCGGAGGCTGCGACGCGTGCGCGCCGGCCCTCGACGCCGGAGGAGCTGGGCGATCTCATCGGCAGCATCTTCGATCAGCGGATGAAGGATGGGCAGATGGATGATTGCCCGATCACGATGCGGGAGCTTGCGATTGTGAAGGCGACGTACGTGGATCTCCTGCGTGGGGCCTTCCATTCGCGGATGCAATACCCGTCGACGGCGCAACCTGCGACCGTGGGCGATCCGAAGGCGCCTGACAGCGGACACAGCACTGTGGTGCCGCCTATTGATGACCAAGCCGAGGAGACCGAGGAGATCGGGCGACCTGTGGATGATGGCGCCGATGCCGGGCCCGACGCTGCGATGGTGGAGCGCCCGGGTGAATTGCACGAGTCGGTGAGAGCGGCTGAATAGACGCGGTGTGTGAGTACGCAGAAGGCCCCAGGCTTTCGGGCCTTCCCCGAACCGCGATGATCCGTGTTCGTTGTCAAGCGAGGTCGGTTCTCGAAGTAGACGTCATGTTCGCCGGCGCGCGCCACGCAGGATGAAAATGGGACGCGAAGAAGGCCCTAAAGCCTGCAGAAAGCCTTTAGGCCCGGGAGCAGAAGCTATTTTCGAAATAGATCAGGAAGATAGAGCTAGATGAACGAGAAATATCACATCGAAATCCAGGTCGAGGAACAGGTCGGTGCGGTGGATACGCAGCCCATCGATGACGCCGTCCGACTGACGCTGCTGCATCGCAATGTGGAGGACGCGAGTGAGGTGGTCATCGTTATCTCGGATGACGCCGCCCTCGAGGACCTAAACCGGCGGTTCCGCGGGGTCGCGCGTCCCACCGATGTGCTCTCGTTCGAGAACCAGACCCGCGGGCCGTACTCTGTTGGGACGGCGGGCTTCCCGCGGTATCTGGGGGACGTTGTGATCTCCCTGGATCGCGCGCGTGAGCAGGCCAATGCAGCGGGCGGGGCGCTGAAGGACGAACTCCAGCTGTTGTCCGTGCACGGTGTGCTGCATCTTCTGGGGTACGATCACGCAGATGAGCGAGAAAAGGAGCAGATGTGGGCTATCCAGAGCGAAATCCTACGTATGCTGGACGTCAATACCCCGCTTCCGGAGTGAAGTCTCCTGACCGCAGGGGCTTCTTCAAGAGCTTCCGGTTCGCGACGGAGGGGCTTGTGTATGTCTTTCAGTCGCAGTGTAACTTCCGCGTCCACCTGGCGGTAGCGACCGCGGTAGGGCTGGTCGGCCTGTGGCTGCGTCTCCCTACGCAGTCCTGGGCGATCCTTGCTCTCACGGTCGGCAGTGTGTTGGTGACTGAGATTCTCAATACCGGAGCCGAATCCCTCGTCGACCTGGTCAGTCCCGACTACCACCCGGTGGCCAAGCGGGTAAAGGATCTTACGGCCGGCGCTGTACTGGTTGTGGCGATCGTTTCTGTCGTGGTTGGGCTGTTGATCCTTGGCCCGCCGCTGCTGGCAAAGCTGGGCTTCGCATAGTACTGCGATTGTTCACTGCTACGGCGTCAGTGGGAGCACCAGGTGGGTGCGCCCTGCCGGCGTCGTCCAGCGAATCTCCGTCTTGGGGTCGTAGAGGCCCATCTCCAGCGTCAGTCCCCTGTCTCCTGCCGGGTCAGGCAGGTCGAAGCGATGGTACTGCAAAATGACGTCCCCTGGTTCCACGCTGTACGGATCAACCCACAGCCCATCGTCGATGGCGATCAGTGCCCCCCCGTCCCAGAGGTGCGCGAAGACCTTGAGCCGCGGGCCGTTGTAGACGCCGGGGGCGGGCGGGTAGGGGAGCAGTTCCTCCGGCGGCAGCGGCAATCTCGCCTCGACGCGCCACCACGTGGCGATCCGGATGACGCGAGCGGCGTCCGATGGTGGCAGCATCTCGACCGCGATCAGCGCCAGCGCATCCCCAAAGGGTTGGTCGGCTGCCGGTACGCCATCGACATCGCGGCTGCTGCTGCGTGCAGAGGGGGTGGTGGGCTCGACACGATAGCCCAGCATCCCCGGCGGGGCCGCGGTACCTGGCGAGTCCGCGAGCAGTCGTTCGATCTCAGGATGCCGTGAACCCTCGTCCTGGAGGTAGAGTTTGGTTGCCACGCCATCCGCGAAGACCAGGGCCCGCGATGGGTCCACCCAGCGCGCGTGCAGGCTCTCGCGGGGGCAGTCGGTCTGCACGGCGACTTTGTCCCACGGCCCGAAGAGCATGCTGCCTACGGCGATGTCTGTGACGGTCGCGACGTCACAGACCGTGTCCGCCAATGCGCGGTAGTCCGCCCGGTAGAGGAAGCGGACCATTGAGTGCTCTGGCCAATCGACGAAATAGTCCGGCAGATCCCGCACAGCCAGGATCCCCGTGATGGCAACAGAGAGGGCGATGGCGGCTGCCTGGGCACGTCTGCCGGTGACCCTGCCGCTGCCGGCGCCGACCCGGTCGACGAGGCCGGTGACAGGCGTGGCCAACAGCAGATAGACGGCCGGGAGCGCCAAGATCGTGTGTCCGTAGCTGGAGGGCGGCAGGCTGATCAACGCCGGGCCGACGCCGGCGGCGAGCCAGAGGAGCAGCACCCGCGCCTCGGGGCGTCGCCGGCGCAGCAGGTTGAGCGCCACGCTCAGATAGAAGAGCACCGCACCCGATGGACCGAAGACCGGACGTTCTCTGGTGTTGTAGAGCCACTCGGGGTCGCCCCTGGCGTGTGCCATGCCCAGCGTCGTCCACGCGGTCTGCAGCAGCGGCCTGACATCCCCGTCCTTGAACGCCCGGATCGGGACGGCTACCTCGCCGACGCGGGCGTCGCCACCGGGGATGTGGGTGGCCGCCCAGAACATCGGTAGCGTTATCAAGAGACCGATCGCCACGCCCGCGAAATAGGCCTGCCACCGGCGTTTGTGGGGGGCTGCGAGGGGGTACAACGCGACCAGGAGCACCGGCATCACCCGGCCTGCGTAGTAGGTGAGCAAGGAGCCGGCGGTGCCGACTGCAATGCCGGCAGCCATGCCGACGAAAGCGCGTCTGCTGGGCGTGGGATCACGCAGGATGCGCCATCCCCAATAGATCGCCAGCAGCATCCAGGGGACGGCCCCCATATGCCGGACCGCGAACCGGCTGTACATCAGCCCCCAGAAGGAGAGCGCGACCATCGTGCCCGCCAGAAGCGCGGGGAGTCGTCCCAGCATGCGCCGGCCGACGGCCCACGTGAGCAGCACCGCGAGCGTGCCGGCTCCCGCCGACATCACGCGCGCCGATGCCTGGTTGATGCCGCCAAGAGCCACGAGCGGTGCGCGCAGCGTGTGGTAGAGCGGCTCGTGGCCGGAGGCCCCGTTGAAATAGAGCTCCGGGCCCTCCTCAGCAACCTTGCCCGAGAAGGTGTAGAGCTCGATCAGATCGTCATCCCGCCATCCGGGAGGGATCTCCATCAGTGCGGTCCAACGGACCGCCCACGCCAACAAGACAAGAGCCAGGACGCAGATGCGCTCCAGGCGTGATAGCGATCTCATCGCTCCGGGACCTCCAGGGGCAGCAGCAGCCGCGTCGCCGGCGGATCGGTACAACACAGCTCGGTCTGTATGGGTAAGCGAGTGAGGGTCACGCGGTCGTAGAGACCCAGCGCGATGGCGTGGCTGCCGGGCGCCAGGTCCACCGGCAAGGGGAGCCGGTGTAGGTGGACGAAGCGATCTCCGGGCTGCCACTGCCACGAGGGCGCCGCCATCCGGTCGTCCTGGGTGACCAAGTTGCCGTCCTCGGCCAATAGGTGGGCAAAGATGACCAGATCCAGATCCGTGGCCGCATCGACCTCCCAGGCTGTGAGCAGGTCCAGTGTGACACCGGGATCCACGGTTGTCATATCCCATTGGTAGCCGGTCAGGGTTACAGTGGCGGCGAAGCCCACCGGCGCCTCCGCTGCCACGTGCGCCACAGCCGGCGGGGGATCCCCGGATTGCACTCTCACGGCCCGTGACAGGTTGCCGGTCAGGCGCTCCCAACTCGCCGGCGCGTCCCAGCTATAGGCCCGTACGATGGCGGGGATGTCATCCTCACGGAAGCGCAGGGTCACCAGTGGCGTCAGGTCAGGGCTGAGCCACGTCCAGAGCTCTGCCGGCGGTTGCGTCTGCTCCTCCACGACAAGGCGGGTGTCGCCGGAGGGCAGAAAGAGGGCATCTCGCCCGTCTGCCCAGCGCAGGGAGAGATCCCGGCGACGCAGCGTGACCTCCATCGTGTATGGGTCGTGAACTTCTCCGGGGTAGAGGCTGGTCACAACCACGGTGCGTCCGTCGATCTGTGCATCCAGGTAGCGACCCAGGGCGACGACGTGTTGATGGTATGCGACGTGCACGTTGCGGTTCTCCGTCCAGGTCACGAAGTAGGCGTGGGTTGTACCGGCGAGGGTCGCGGCAAAGGCCACGATGGCGATGGCTGCCGCGGCGGTTCTGAGCCGCCGGTGGTGATCCAGGCGCGCAGCCAGCCGGCCGCTGATGCCGGTGGCCCCTGCGGCCACGGTGAGCATCACGGCCGGCATCGCCGCGATGGCGTGCAGCAGGTTGTAGTCCACCGGCGTCAGCAGGGCCGGCGCCAGGCCCCCGGCGATCCATGTCAGCAGGAGGATGGCGCGGTGCCTCGCAAGTTGGGTCAAGTCGCGGGCGGTGCTCCTAGTGGGATTGTGTGAGCGATGCTCGCAGGTGTTCGCCGTCGACGCCGCTCGGGGATGAAGTCCTCGTGCCAGGCAACAGCACCCGATGAATCGGGTTAGCAGACTGATGTTCTGGGCCTTGGAACCCGATTCGTCGGGTGTGATTTTGTAGCAGCGGGATTCATCCCGGTGCGGCTCCGGCGTGTCGGCGTTGCCTCGCCCAGTTCTCAAATCCGACAGGCTGCGGCCCAGGCCGATGATGAAGAGGAGGGCGAGCAGCGGCTCCAGGCCCGGACGGCCGGCGATGTTGTAGAGCCACCGGGGATCCGCGGACGTGAAGAGCATTGGGAGTCCGGCGCTGATGTTGGTCCAGATGGGCCGCCACTGCCCCTGCCCGAGCGCTGTGATCGCGGCACCGAGCTGGCCGATGCGCTGCTCCAGTTCGGGGTTGGCGCGGAGATAAAGCAGGAGCGGCGCGCTGACGAGCAGGGCGATCACGATCAAAGCCAGCGTGCCCGCCCATACCCGGCGCAGCGCTGAGCGGTCGGTGACGGCCAACGCGATGAGGAAGACGACATAGAGGAGCGGCATACCGCGACCGGCCATGTAGGTGTAGAGGCTTGCGCCCAGAAGAAGGCCGGAGAGGGCGTACCAGGGCCGGCCTCTCCGGCCCGAGCGAGGGTGAATCGCGTGGTCATAGGCCAGCACTGATCCGGTCAGTAGGGCAGGAAGGGTAGGGGCGCGCAGCCCGACGCGGGATAGCATCAGGGCCCAGAAGCCGGCACAATACGCGGCCAGCACGACAACCGTTGCCTGCCGACCCCACCAGCGCCGCGCCAGCGCGGCTGTGAGTGTATACAGGGCCAGGGCCCACGCCACTGTGGTGATCCTCAGGGTGAAGATGGATTGGCCAAGCAGCAATGTGGTCAGAGCGACACTGTAGTTGTAGAGCGGCTCGTGGCCGTAGCCCACGGGAAAATAGATGCGGTGTTCGCCCTCGAGGATTGCGGCGCTATCGTGGCCGTTGCTGGCTTCATCGTGGGTAAGCCCAGGCGGCGCCGAGGACAGATTCCAAACTCGTGTCCCGAAGGCGAGAATCAAGAGGACGACGATGGCCGCCCACCAGTGTAGCGTCTTGGTCTGAGCACTCACGAGAGCTATGGTACCGCAACCTGGCGGAAATGAAAGTTGTGGGTATACTGAGGTCAAGTTCTCACCGAAGGAGGAACCCAATGGGGAGTGCACGCGACATCGCGCTGATCTTTCTCAGCCTGGAAGCACTGGTCGTGGCCCTGGTGCCGATGGTCATCATCTCCGGCCTGGCGTACGGTGCGTACCGGCTGACAGGTCTGGTGCGGACTTATCTCCGCAAGGCGCAGGTGTACGCGCAGCTGGCGTATGACTACGTCGAGCAGGCATCTGTCGCGGTCGCAGCCCCCTTTATCAAGGTGAAGTCAAGCGTGCGTCAAGTGACCACGATCGTACAAAGAGTGACGAGGAGGGAAGGTACAGATGGATAGTCAGCGGACTCGGGCATTGCTGATCGGCGGTATTGTCGGTGCTGCGATGGGGGCGGTTGCCGGCTGGATTTACTACAACACTAACGTTGAGATTGACGCCGAAGGTGCAGAAGCTCTGGAGGCGCCGGCGCCCGGTGCGGCGGTCAAGCTGGGACTGGGGATCTTGGGTATCCTGCGTCTGATCGCTGAATAGACGCCGTGTCTGCGCGCGCACCACGCGTGAATGAAAACGCAGCGCGAAGAGCAGAGCGGGCAAGATGCCGGGCATCAGAATGCCCGCGGTTCGCAGAACGGATGGGAGAAAGGGATCTTTGAAGTAGCCTTTGGTCGAGCTGAGTCGAGGGCAGGCGGTGCGCTTGCCCTCGCTCGTGTTGTCCTAGCTCAGGTGGCGCAGAAAGGGATTAACGCGCCGTTCGCGATCGATGGTCGTGGTCTCTCCGTGGCCCGGATAGATATGTGTGCTGCCGGGAAGCTCACAGAGCCGTCTTAGGCTCCGCTCAAGGGCCTGCTGGCTGGACCCGGGCAGGTCGGTCCTTCCAACTGAGCTCGCGAACAGGGTGTCACCGGTCAGGAGCCCCTGCTCCTCCGGGAGGTAGAAGCAGACGCTGCCTGGTGTGTGCCCTGGGGTATGCAGCACTTCGACTCGCAGATCACCGATTGCCAGCACCATCCCGTCCTCAAGGATCAGTGTGGGTTCCGGAGAGGAGACGAAGGGCAGGCCAAACATCGGGGCACCCCCGCCGGCCAGGAGCAAGTCCCGATCTCCAGCGTGGATGGCCAGACCGGCATCCGGTAGGTCCAGGACGCTGTTCGCCACGATGTGATCGAAGTGCCCGTGCGTATTGAGGATATATTCTATCTGCAGCTGGTGTTGGTCTACCTCACGCATCAGGGCCCGTACGTCCTGAACGCCGGGATCGACGATTGCACCTGAGCCCTGGTCGTGATCGTAGATGACGTAGCAGTTGGAGCCCAAGAGTCCGATGGGCAGTTGAATGATCACAGTTCACCCTTTCATTGGTTGCCGGCCCCGACGAACCACCGGCACGTCATTGTACCACTGGAGGCATAGATGGACACACGCATTTCACAGGCGCTGGCGGCGGCCGAGTCGGTGGGCCTGGACGCGCTGGCGCTGGTACCCGGTCCGAATCTGCTGTACTTGACAGGGATGCCCTTCTTCATGAGTGAGCGGCCGATTGTGGCGCTGCTTCCCGTGGATGGACGTCCATCGATTGTCCTGCCGGAACTGGAGGAAGGCAAGGCCGCTGCCGCGGGTTTCGACGCGCTTACCTATACGGACGAGGATGGCTATGCCTTCGCCTACAGCCAGGCGTGCGCGGCGCTGGAACTGGCCGATGCGCGCGTCGGTGTGGAGGCCCTCGGTATGCGTCTGCTGGAGGCGCGCACGATTCAACGGTTCGCACCCAATGTCGAACTGATCTCGGTGGACGAGCTCTTTGCGGAGCTGCGGATGGCCAAGACCGCCGAGGAGTTGGCCGCGATGCGGCGGGCTGTGCGGGTGGCCGAGGAGGCGTTCCGTACGTGGGTGCCGATGCTCCACGCTCGTATGACCGAGCGCGAAGCGGCTGCGCTGCTGGTTGGCGCGCTGCTGAGCGGGGGCGCTGACAGGTTGGCTTTCGATCCCATCGTCGCCGGCGGGCCACGCGGCAGCCTGCCGCACGCCGTGCCGGGCGATCGTGCCTTCCGGCTCGGGGATTGGATCGTTGTGGATTGGGGCGCGGTTGTGGACGGGTACTGCTCCGACCTGACGCGCATGGTTGTCGTGGGGGAGCCTGCCGGGCAGATGAGGGAGATCCACGAGATCGTGCTGGCAGCGAACGAAGCCGGCCGGGCAGCTGTTGCCCCGGGGATTGAGGCCCAGGCGGTCGATGCTGCCGCGCGGGCCGTGATCGAGGCCGCCGGCTATGGGCCGCACTTCTTCCATCGTACCGGGCATGGATTGGGGCTGGAGGAGCACGAGCCCCCCTATATCGTCAGCGGAAACCGGCTCTCGCTTGCACCGGGTATGACCTTCACCGTGGAGCCCGGTATCTATCTGCAGGGCGTTGGCGGGGTGCGGATTGAGGATGACGTGGTGGTGACGGCGTTTGGGGGAGAATCCCTGACGACGCTGTCGCGGGATCCGTTTGTGATTCCTGCGTAGAGGGTGATTCCATTGCCGCGGCCCACTGCCGTGGTAGAATAGTCGGATTCACCGGAGGACAGAGTATGCAAGAGGAAGCTGTATATCTTACAGAAGAGGGCAAGCGAGACCTAGAGGCTCAATTGGACGATCTGGTCAACGTTCAGCGTCCGGCGTTGGCGGAACGTCTGCATTTTGCCATCAGGCAGGGTGATCTTTCCGAGAACGCAGACTATGCCTATGCAAAAGAACAGCAGGCGTTCCTGGAGGGGCGCGTTCTGGAGATCAAGCACAAGCTGCGCTATGCCGTG
>Ga0209121_10004375_pt1 | contig 13204 bp, 10 predicted proteins | sample Cruoilmetagenom3_FD_187292 | JGI IMG/M metagenome (GOLD analysis project Ga0209121, IMG submission 187292) | Oil polluted marine microbial communities from Coal Oil Point, Santa Barbara, California, USA - Sample 3 (SPAdes) (version 2) | ecosystem: Environmental > Aquatic > Marine > Oil seeps ... | reverse complement strand
GGGTGGATTTCAGGCTGCTGATTGCTAGGAAGCTGTTTAATAATTTCTGGGTATTGGCCATCCATTATTGGTTTCATATACCATTGATTTAAATAATCATCGGCGTAGCGAGCTGCGTTTATATCCTCTGCTGACTGCGTTAATGGGTAGCAAGGTGTAAAATTAAGCACAATACCATTTTGAGTATTAGGCGAGGTGTGTTTTAACACATCCATTGCCAAACCATGGGCAAGCAATAAATGGTGCGCTGCTTTTTTACCGTACTCTTTGCCCACTAAACCTGGGGCATGTATGCCTACTTCGTAGCCTAAAAAGGCACTGCAAAATGGCTCATTTAGGGTCGCGTACGAAAATACTCGCTCGCCAAATGCTTGGCTAATAAGCTTTACATACCGAGCAAATTCATAAGCTGTGTCGCGATTTAACCAGCCGCCTTTGTCTTCTAAATGTTGAGGTAAATCCCAGTGATATAGCGTTACAAACGCTTTAATGTTGCGCTTATTAAGCTCATCAAGAATATTAGTATAAAACTTTACGCCCTCAGGGTTTAGCTCGCCCGATAAGGTAATAACGCGCGGCCAAGAGATAGAAAGTCGATACGCATCTACGCCAAGCGAGTCTATTAATTCAATATCATTTTGCCACTGATTGTAATGATCGCAGGCAACATGCCCATTTGAGCTGTCGGCTATTTTGTTGGGTGTATCGCAAAAGGTATCCCATATACAGGGCAGGCGATGCTCATACCCGCCTTCAATTTGAAATGATGCCGTAGCCACACCATAAACAAAGTTTTTTGTTAATAGAGGTGAATGAGATGGTAACGATAATTTTGTCATTAGTAACAAACCTTTTTAAACCTTAAATGCATAAATAGCCACTGTATTTACTGCGATGAAGCGTAAGGGCGCGTTTATAAAAAAATAAAACTTGTTGAAATATGTTACATGTTCGTATTTAATTACACGTGAAAGCGCTTACATTTTTAGATTAGTGTTAATTGATACGAAGGTCAACTCTTTAATGTTGCTGGGTTACACGGCAATTTTTAATAACGACTTTTGCATTAATTTATAATAATAAATTGCGGAGAGCCCATGGCCAGTTCAGCACCACTGACGACACACACACAGTCGCAAAACTACCAAGATAAAAACTATGGTTTTGCATTAACATCTTTAACTACTTTATTTTTTATGTGGGGATTTATTACCTGCTTAAATGATATTTTAATCCCGCATTTAAAAGCGGTGTTTAACCTAACTTATGTTCAGGCAATGCTGGTTCAGTTTTGTTTTTTTGGCGCTTATTTTTTAATGTCACTGCCAAGTGGCTATATAGTTAAAAAATTAGGGTATAAACAAGGCATTGTAGTGGGGTTACTTATAGCGGCATGTGGTTGTGTACTTTTTTACCCAGCCGCGGCGCTACATAATTACCCGGTATTTTTGTTTGCTTTATTTGTTCTGGCAAGCGGTATTACCTTGTTACAGGTTTCTGCAAACCCTTATGTAAGTTTATTGGGCGCCCCTAAAACAGCGTCTTCTCGCCTTACCTTAACGCAAGCATTTAATGCGCTAGGCACGACGGTTGCCCCTACATTTGGTGCATTTTTGATTCTTGATTCTGCTTCTGAAGCGTTTTTAACACCGGCACAAAATGCAGAGTCGGTACAACTTCCTTATTTACTATTAGCAGGCATGCTTATTTTATTAGCCGGTATTTTTGCGTGGCTTAAATTGCCAGACATAATGAATGAGCAAAAAGAAGCCGCTGAAAAGTCAGAGACAATTGAAGGTAGTGCATGGCAATACCGCCACCTAACACTCGGTGCTGTGGGTATATTTATGTATGTAGGTGCAGAGGTTGCGATTGGCAGTTTTTTAGTTAGCTTTTTAGCACAAGAAAATATTGCTGGGTTAAAAGAGCATGTTGCCGCTCACTACATCACATATTATTTTGGTGGAGCTATGGTGGGGCGTTTTATTGGTGCAGCGGTAATGCAAAAATTACCCGCTGGTAAAGTACTTGGCTTTAACGCAAGTATGGCTATTGTTTTGGTGGTTATTGCCATGAGCACGTCGGGTCAATTAGCAATGTGGTCAATACTACTGGTTGGTTTATTCAATTCTATTATGTTCCCAACTATTTTTAGTTTAGCGTTAAATGGCCTTGGTAAGCATACCGCGCAGGGCTCTGGTATTTTGTGCTTGGCGATTGTAGGGGGTGCAATAGTGCCACTTTTACAAGGTGCACTTGCTGATAGCGTGGGTGTTCAACTTTCGTATGTTTTACCTATTTTTTGTTACTTATTTATCGCGTTTTATGGTTTAAGCGGAAGCAAACCAGTTCAAGCTCAGGAGACTCTATAATGAAAACCCCTTTTTCACTTAATAAAATAGCACGTGCCTCATTAATTGCATCAGTAGGCATTTTAGCGGCTTGTTCAAATGACGCGACAACCACTCCTGAAGCTAATAATGCGCTGTCTAAAACAGAGAAAATTTGGCCAAAACTTAATATTGCCGTAAAACAAGACCCAGAAATTGAAGCTAAAATAGCCGATTATTTAAAAACGATGACACTTGAGCAAAAAGTAGCTCAAATGATTCAACCAGAAATTCGTGATATTACCGTTGAAGACATGCGCAAATATGGCTTTGGCTCATACCTAAATGGGGGCGGCGCCTTTCCTAATGGTGATAAACACGCAACACCAATGGACTGGGTAAAATTGGCTGAAGATTTTTATCAGGCGTCGGTAGATGATTCTATCGATGGCAGTAAAATACCCACAATGTGGGGCACTGATGCGGTGCATGGTCACAATAATGTAATTGGCGCGACCTTATTTCCGCATAATATTGGTTTAGGTGCGGCAAACAACCCTGCATTGATTGAGCAAATAGCAGCTATCACTGCGGTTGAAGTAATGGCAACGGGTATTGATTGGGTATTTGCACCTACAGTGGCAGTTGTGCGTGACGACCGCTGGGGCAGAACCTATGAAGGTTATTCAGAAGACCCTCGCATTGTACGCGATTATTCAGCCGCAATTGTAAATGGTTTACAGGGCAAGGCCGATGGCGACTTTTTAAGTGATAAACGTGTTATTAGTACCGTTAAGCACTTTTTAGGTGATGGCGGCACAGTCGATGGCGATGACCAAGGTAATAATATCGACAGTGAGCAAGATTTGTTTGATATACATGCCCAAGGTTATGTAGGCGGCTTATCGGCGGGAAGTCAGTCGGTTATGGCATCGTTTAATAGCTGGCATGGAGTTAAAAACCACGGCAACAAATACTTGTTAACCGATGTGCTTAAAACCCGCATGGGCTTTGATGGTTTTGTGGTAGGGGATTGGAACGGCCACGGCCAAATTGAAGGCTGTACAAACGAAAGCTGTGCACAGGCTGTTAACGCGGGACTTGATATTTTTATGGTGCCAACGGGCGCTTGGAAGCCGCTGTACGAAAACACCATAGCGCAAGTCAAAGCTGGCGAAATCAGCATGTCGCGCATTGATGATGCAGTAAGTAGAATTTTACGCGTTAAATTGCGTGCCGGTTTATTTGATAAACCAAGCCCGGCTAAGCGTCAGTTTTCGGGTAAAACTGAGCTAATTGGTGCGCAGCAGCACCGCGAAGTTGCGCGTCAAGCAGTACGTGAATCACTTGTTTTACTTAAAAACAAAAACAATATTTTGCCTCTTGATGCAAACCAAACTGTACTAATTGCCGGCGATGGAGCCGATAACATAGGTAAGCAGTCGGGTGGTTGGAGTATTACTTGGCAAGGGACAAATAACAAAAATGCTGATTTTCCTGGCGCCACCTCTATTTACGCAGGTCTTGAAAAACAAATTACGCAGGCGGGTGGTCGTGCCATTTTAAGTGTGGATGGCTCATATGATGAGCGCCCAGATGTAGCCGTTGTGGTATTTGGTGAAGAGCCTTATGCAGAAGGCCATGGCGATAGAGATAACCTTGAATTTGAGCGTGGTAATAAAAAATCGCTCGCGTTATTAAAGTCGTTAAAAGAGCAGGGTATTGCGGTTGTATCGGTATTTATTTCGGGTCGCCCTATGTGGGTTAACAGTGAATTAAATGCCTCAGATGCATTTGTTTCAGCATGGCTACCAGGTACAGAAGGCGGCGGTATTGCCGATGTTATTTTAAAAGCCAAAGATGGCAGTATTCAACATGACTTTAGCGGCAAGCTTTCGTTTTCATGGCCTAAAACAGCAGTACAAGCAACGGTTAATAAAGGCGATGACGATTACAGCCCATTATTACCGTACGGCTTTGGTTTAACTTATGGCGATAAAAATGTATTGGCTGATAATTTAGACGAAGACTCTAAATTAGATAACTCAGCACTCACTAGTATGGATATTTTAGTTGGCGCACCGGTTGCTCCGTGGCGTTTATTACTTAAATCTGGCGATGAGCTATTAGATGTATCAAGCAGTACTCATCAACTAGGTGCACTTAAATACCGTACTGAGGATAAAACAGTTCAAGAAGACGCGCGCCAATTTAATTTTAGTGGCGAGCAAAAGGCAAGTGCTGAAATAGTCACAAGCTTTGCAGAAGATACCATTACGTATTTAGAGGCTAATGGCGTTATTAGTTTTGATATTAAACTCAATGAGCCACTAACCGATGACGTAAACCTTGCTATGACTTGTTCAGGTGAGTGTGGTGGTGCGATTGCCTTGAGTAAAATGGTTGATCAATCAATCAAAAATAAATGGCAGTCGGTGTCGGTAGACTTACGTTGTTTTGCGAACCAAGGCGTAGACTTTGCAAGCCTTACAAGCCCGTTTAGTTTAAATGCAAGCAGCAAAACCTCAGTGTCGGTAGCAAACATTCAGTTTGTGCCTAATAAGGCAGACTCTGCTGGGCTTAAATGTCAGTAATCATTTTGTTTTAGTGTGTATGTCAAAGCCCTTCAATTGAAGGGCTTTTTTATGTGCAAACCGGTTTGCTATTTATAAAAGGGTTTTGTGCAGATTCATATATAACTTTGTCGCGTCCTGTGGTTTTAGCAATATACAAGCGCTTATCTGCCGCACTAAGTAGCGATTTGAAAGAGCTTGTTTGAGTATTACTGCATGCCACTCCTGCGCTTATTCTTAAATAAATGGTGTTGCCGTAATAGCTAAAAGGCTTGTTTTTAATGTTTTTTCTGAGGGTGTTTGCTGCGCACTGTGCCTCATTTAAAGTGCAGTGGCTAAGTAAAATTGCAAACTCTTCGCCGCCAACACGTGCGGTAACTGCGCTGTTAGAAAAAAGCGCTGCAATATGCTGCGAAACCCATTTAATTGCCTCATCACCTGCATCGTGTCCGTATTCATCGTTAACGCGCTTAAAAAAGTCTATATCGACCATAATAATGCTAAGGGGATGCTCGGCATTATTTTTATTAAATAACGTATTGGCCACTGCATTTAAACCGCGTTTATTTAATAGCTGGGTTAATGGGTCGCGATTAGCAAGGGAGTTGAGCGTATGCTCTGTATTGGCAAACACTAAAAAAGGCAGCAATAGGGCGGCGCTAGTGGCAAGTATTAAGTGTACAGCCAAAGTAAATTGCAAAACAGAGGCAAAATTAAAGTTGAGCGCAGTAAAAAACGGCAACAGTAATAAAACTCCCTGTATTAGCATAACGAGTGCGTGCAGTAATAGGCAAAGCAGTAGCATACGTTGTTGTAATTTTGCTATAAAGCGGGTGTTTAAAACAATATACGAGGCATACAAAAATAACCCTGCCACAGTTAAACTAACCAATATTTGCTCTGCTGCGGTGTTGTAAACTACGAGTAAAAAAACCGCAGCCATGATGAGTAAATAGCTAACTTGCCTGCATATGCTTTTTTTTAAAGGGCTGAGTGCTTTTAATCCCATAATTAAAAAAAGTGGGCAAGCAATAATAAATAAACTGGCAAAGTAATGGGTAATAAACGGCCATGCAATGATCACGCGTAAGCTTGCGCATAGTATGGCGAATGTAAAGGTGGTACAAGCTAGGCCAAAATATAAAAAACTAGTTTGTTTTTTATATTGATAAATAGAGATAAAATACAGCCCAATTATAAGGTTTAAAATAAAAGAAAGGCTTATAACGGTTGGTAAGTGCAGCATAGAAAGGTTCTTTTATTATAAAACGACTATTTTAATGGAGACTAGATACTAAAGCTTATATTAATTACAGTAACCTAGCTTAAAGTAGTATTTTTATAACCTTTAGTAGGTGTATCTATGCTGAATACACCTACTTTATTAAACTTCTCAGAGCCGAATCTATATCCGTAAAATGAAAACGGTAATTATGCGCTAACGCTTTTTTGGGTATTACATATTGCCCAGTAGTGAGCAAATCAGACATTTCACCCATTAACACTTTTAACACAGGGCTTGGCATGGTTAGGGCCGCAGGGCGAGACAATGCTTTACCTAAACTTTTGCTAAACGCTTTATTGCTAACCGGGGCGGGTGCAGTGGCATTAATTGGCCCGCAAAGCGATGTGTGTTTTATAATAAATAAAATCAGTTGGATCATGTCATCAATATGAATCCACGACATACCTTGTTTCCCATCACCAATGGGGCCACCTGCAAAAAATTTAAACGCAGGAAGCATTTTACTTAAAGCGCCGCCGTTTTTGCTAAGTACAATTCCCGTGCGTAATAAACACACCCGTGTTTTATCACTTTGCGCTTTTAGTGCCGCATGCTCCCACTCTTTGCATAGCTGATGGCTAAATTCATCATTTACATCGTCGGTGTCTTCATCTACAGGAGTATCGCCTTGGCGGCCATAATAGCCAATGGCACTGCCAGATATAAATGTAGCAGGGGGCGTGCTGCAATTTAAAATAGCATCGCTGATTTGCGTGGTAAGGTTTATTCTGCTGTTTTTAATTGTTTGTTTTTGTGCTTGCGTCCAGCGTTTGTTGACGATAGGTTCGCCGGCTAAATTAATCACGGTATCAACATGGTTAAAATTAACCTCATCAACCGTGCTTACTACATCAATATTATGACCAAGCAATACATGGGCTTTGGTTCTATTTCGGCTCAGTACGGTTACTTTATGATGATGTAGCAAAAAAGGCGTTAAGTGTTTACCTATTAGGCCTGTAGCGCCTGTAAAGAAAATATGCATAAAAATCTTACCAATTTTAAGTGTACGATTTGTTTAAAATGTATACTATTTAAACTATCTTAATGCAAATTATTACGTTAACTAAAAAACAACGATCACTTTGTAAATATTTCATTTAATTAGTTTTTGCCTTACACTAAAGCGAATTTCATAAGAAAAGGATTGGCGCGTTGGCAAGTTTAACTGGCGTAAATAAAAGCTTAATAATATTTGCAGCCCTGGTGGTTGTATTAGCCGGTATTAAGGCCGCAAGTGTTATTATTATTCCCTTTATTTTGGCGGCGTTTATTGCCATTGTATGCAACCCGCTGATCACATTTTTTGGTCGCTATCGGATCCCTAAAGGGGTTTCTGTTGTTATTGTGGTGCTTATCATTGTTGGCTTAGGTGTAAGCTTAGGCGGCCTTGTAGGACAATCAGTTAACGACTTTTCTCAGCAACTTCCTGAATATAAAGCCCAGTTACAAGAAGAGTTTGTTTGGCTGGTCGATCTTGCATCGCAATACAATATCTTAATCGATAGAGATCAAATTCTCTCTATGTTTGACCCAGGTAAAATGGTTGATGTAGCCACGAATATGCTTACCGGCTTAGGTGGCGTAATGGCAAACATGTTTTTAATAATTTTAACTGTGGTGTTTATGCTTTTTGAAGGGCCTGCATTAAGCAAAAAAATTCATATGGCGCTTGCCGACCCAGATAGAAAAATGGAGCAAATTGACCGCTTTTTGGTTTCTATTAATTCGTATTTAGCAATTAAAACATTGGTGAGTTTAGCCACCGGTATTATTGCAGCATTTTATTTATGGATTTTAGATGTTGACTACTTTGTGCTGTGGGGCGTGTTGGCCTTTATGTTTAATTATATTCCTAATATAGGTTCTATTATTGCCGCAGTACCAGCTGTATTGTTAGCACTCATTACACAAGGGCCATTAACAGCCGGGCTTGTAGGTGCAGGGTATTTAATTATTAATACGGTAATGGGTAACATTGTAGAGCCTAAATTTATGGGTAAAGGGCTTGGGCTTTCTACCTTGGTGGTGTTCTTGTCGTTAATATTTTGGGGTTGGTTATTAGGCACTGTAGGCATGTTGCTATCGGTACCGCTTACCATGATTGTTAAAATAGCCCTAGAGGCAAGTGATGAAGGGCGCTGGGTTGCCACGCTACTTGGTACTGGTGAGTCGATAGACGATAAATAATATCAATTGGTTTTAATAGCTTAAATTGCGTATTTGATTAAATATTTGATACAAAAAAAGCGATTAATACACAGTATTAATCGCTTTTTTTATGGGGGCTAATCCCCGTTTAAAGTGGCTTTTTAAGCACTTGAGTAAACTGTTCAATAAGTGCAAGTTCACATAATTTGTAATCAATAGCGGCTTGGCTGGCATTTGGCAGTTTTAATATGTAGCGCCATTGGCAGCTTGCTTCAATATACTTTTGGTGGTTGTCGACGCTGCGCTTAAACAACATCAGTATTTGCGTATTTCCGCTTTGCTCTTCTAATTTAGTGAGTTCATATTTACGTTTTTGAACCCAAGTACCCTGATTGTATTTAGCCTGATTTATTTGGGTGTCTAAACACTGCGTATAGCGTTTAGTTTGGCTTGGCGTTGCGTTTTGCTCAAGCGTACACTGTGCTTGCGCACTGACATTAGCACTTAGTGCTAATAGGCTCGCAAGTGTGATTAAAAGGCTATTTTTTATCATTGTAATTAAACTCTAAAATAAATTGTGCGCCGCCCAAGGTGTCCGACTTATTAATCGTTAAGTGTCCGTTATAAGATTTAACCAAGTCCGAGACTATCGCCATACCAACACCGTGGCCGCTTTCGTAAGTATCAAGGCGGGTACCACGGGTTAATAAAGACTCGCGTTTATCCTCGGGTACACCGGGTCCATCGTCACTAATGCCTATGCACAGTGTTTTACTTTGAATGACCTGTATTTCTACTTGTGAGCGACACGCTTTACAGGCGTTATCAATTAAATTACCCAGTAACTCCATTAAATCTGTTTGGTCACCTAAAAAGTAATCTTTATCGGTCACGGTGCAATTAAATATAATGTCTTTATCGCGATATACCTTGGCCATTGCACTTAAAATAGAATCAACCACTGGTTTAACTGGAGTTTGCTTTTTCCATGTATCTGAGGCGCCAGTAGCTGCACGCTTTAACTGATGCTCGATCATCACATTTATTCTATCAAGTTGCTCTTGGGCATCGGCATCATTAGCAAGCGGGCTTGATTTTAATACCGCAAGGGGTGTTTTTAATGCATGCGCTAGGTCACTTAAAGAGGCTCTGTAGCGCTCTTTTTGACGTTGCTGCGACTCTAGTAATAAGTTTAGGTCTGATTTAATTGTTTGCAGCTCTACAGGGTATAAGCCTTTAATTTCTTGAATATCGCCCGACTCAATGGCTTTTATTTCTTTATCAAGACGTTGTAACGGCCGGCCGCTCCAAATAAATCCAATTGCCATTAAACCGGCAATCGCAATACCCATTATAAACATCCAATCGACTAGGGTTTGTTTAAAGCCATCCATTAATCTTAGCAATGCATCGTTTCGTTTGAGTAATATAAAACGTGCCTGCTCAGATTGGTCAATATTATTTAAAATGACCGTTAGGCTTAATTGCCAGTAAACCGCATTGTTGTAAACCACACGTCTAAAGTCGGCCGCACCTGCTTTAGGCTCTATGTACTCGGGTTTAAAGTTTACGTTTACAGCCGACTCTGAGTGCCAAACAGGTACATCATCGCGGTAAATCATGGCGTAGGTATCTGAATTTAAGTTATTAAGCTCAGGCGTTAAAATTGTGCTGGGCATAATAATGCCGCGCTCAGTAAAGTCGACTTCAGAAATAAGGGAGTATAAGTGGGCTTCTAGATTTTTTTCGGTGGTTTCGACTAATGAGGCGTAATACGCTTTACCAATCGAGTAAAACAAAATAGGCAGTGCCACCAATAAAACAAAGACAAGGATAAATCCTTGCCTTATTTTAAGCGATATTTGCGATGCTACCACTGACTTTTAAGCCTGTAACCACGCCCACGTAGTGTTTCTACTGGGTTTAATGTGCCTTCAGGGTCTAATTTTTTACGCAGACGAAGTACAAATACTTCGATAACGTTAGAATCAAGATCGAAATCTTGGTCGTAAATGTGCTCAGTAAGTTCTGATTTAGAAATTACTTTTTGCGGGTTAACCATTAAATACTCAAGTACTTTGTACTCATAAGCCGTAAGGCTAAGTTCTTTGTCGTTAACCCAAACTTGTTGTGAGCGAGTATGAATTTTAATTGGACCCGCTGTCATTTCAGGGTTTGCTTTACCAGCACTGCGGCGAATAAGTGCGTTACAACGCGCAATTAATTCTTCAACATGAAACGGCTTGGTTAAGTAGTCGTCGGCACCAGCATCTAGGCCTTCAACTTTGTCTTGCCAGCGGTCGCGCGCCGTTAAGATTAAAATAGGGATCGTCACGCCTTGTGCACGTGCTTTATTGATTAGCTCAATGCCGTCAATTTTTGGTAAGCCTAAATCAACCACCGCCATATCTAGCGGGTATTCTGTAATATGGAATAGGCCAGCTTCGCCATCGTGACATAAATCAACACTGTAACGTTCTTTCTCTAAAGCATTACGTAGGTTGTCTGCTAAGTGTAAATCATCTTCTATAACTAAAATTCGCATTTGCTAATCCTTTTTCACTTCGCCGGTTTTTTTATTTATATGTAAATCAACGACGTGGCCGTCAGATTTGAGTATACGTACAGTATAAAATTTTGCTTGTTCTGTAATTTTTAAGGTTTTACCGTCAGTTTCTTCTTTTGCAAGTATTACGGCTTTCTTTTTGCTGATCTCAGTTTTTTTAACTGCTTTGGTAACAGTCGAACTTGCGTGTACGGCGCCACTGACGCTAATACAGGCAATTAAACCAAGGGTTAATAATACACGCATGACGGGAACTCCTAGATCAACCCCAGCTATTCTAATTAACTAAGCTACTAAAACTCAAGTAAAAACGTCCAATATGCGCTTTTACGTTCGCCAGCTTAATTAATTAGCAGTGAACCAACCCTGAATTAAATAACGTTTTAAATTCAGGGTGTTCGTTACGCTGGTAATACTTTTTTATATGGTTTTACAACGGTGTTTGCGTAAACGCCGGCTGCAACGTATGGATCAGAGGCTGCCCATTCACGTGCTTTTTCAAGTGAATCAAATTCGGCAATGACTAATGAACCTGTAAATCCAGCATCTTGCGGGTCTTCACTGTCGATTGCTGGCAGTGGGCCGGCAACAAATAAACGGTTTTGAGAGTCGAGTTCGCTTAAACGTGCTAAGTGGGCGGGACGGACTTCTTTTCTAAGCGGTAAGCTGTTTTCAACGTCGGTTGAATAAATCATGTACAACATAGTAATTCTCAAAAAAATGTTAAGTTTAATAACGCAAATACTAGCACAACGTTGATAGTTGGTGAACAAATTACCGTTAAAGCTAGGTTTACAGTTATTAATTATTTTTAGTGTGTAATTGCTTGAAAAGCGCGGCACAACACTGGTAGAGTCGCTTGAATAACTTAAAAATAACAAGGTTAATACATGAGCAATAATAGAGAGCATTTTAGCTCCCGTCTTGGCTTTATACTGGCTGCAGCAGGTTCGGCAGTGGGTATTGGCAACTTAGTAGGTTTTCCTGTGTCGGCAACTAAAAATGGTGGTGGTGCATTTTTACTTGTATACGCTTTGTTTGTTGCTTTTATTTGTTTACCGGTAATGATGGCTGAAATGGCCATGGGTCGTAACGCGCAAAAAGATCCACTTGGTTCGTACAAAGCGCTGGCAAATAACGACAAAAAATGGAAGTTTGCAGGCTTTTTGGCTGTATTAACGCCGTTTATGATTGCCGTATTTTACATGGTTATTACCGTGTGGATTTTTGGTTACTTAAGCCAAACCGCCATGGGTAATTTAGATGCATTGGCAGATCCTAGCCATTTTGGCAGCTTTATAAATAGCTACACTGTTTTTGGCTACATGGCTGTGGTCGTTATTATTGTTAACCTTATTTTATTGGGTGGGGTTAAACAAGGCATAGAAAAAGCCGCTAAGTTTTTAATGCCGGCTTTATTTGTTATGTTGCTTGCCCTTGTAGCGTATGTATTAACGCTTGATAACGCCATGGCTGGTGTTAAATATTATGTTATTCCTGATTTTTCTAAAATGAGCGCCAGCGTGCTCAATGGTGCACTAAGCCAAGCGTTTTTCTCATTATCGCTAGGTATGGGTATTTTAATGACGTACGCTTCTTACATATCTAAAAAAGATGACATTGTTGGCAGTGCTAAAATGGTAGCTATTACCGACTCATTAGTGGCATTTGTTGCCGGTTTAATGGTGTTACCGGCAATATTTAGTTTTGATCCTAATACCGACCCAGCCGCACTTTCTGATTCGTCTGTATCGATGATATTTGTATACTTACCTAAAATTTTATTAGCACTACAAAATGACATTGGTTACTTTGGCGCGTCTGCAGTAGCGTTTTCGTTCTTTTTATTAGTGTTTTTTGCAGCGATTACTTCGCTTGTATCAATTGTAGAAGTACCTACAGCGACCCTTAGCGACCGCAAAGGGATCAGCCGTAAAAAAGCCTTAGGTATTTTAACGCTAGCCACCGGTGTGTTAACTATATTATGTACTATGTCGTTTGGTATGGTTGATAGCCTAACGTCGTTTACTAGTTACGGCAGCGGTAATAAAAGCTTTTTTGATATTGTTTATGATGTATTTTACGACACTATATTGCCACTTAATGGTTTAATGGTGTGTTTATTTGTTATGTACCGCTGGAAAAAAGCGCGCCTAACAGATGAGTTAAGCCAAGGCTCACCAAATTACGCCGGTAGCTTTATGGAGAAATACGTTAACTTTTCGCTTTCTACGTTTATTCCGGTTATTTTATTAGCCATATTTATAAACACAGTAGCGACTAAGTTTTTTGCCTTTAA
>Ga0209121_10004374_pt1 | contig 13207 bp, 14 predicted proteins | sample Cruoilmetagenom3_FD_187292 | JGI IMG/M metagenome (GOLD analysis project Ga0209121, IMG submission 187292) | Oil polluted marine microbial communities from Coal Oil Point, Santa Barbara, California, USA - Sample 3 (SPAdes) (version 2) | ecosystem: Environmental > Aquatic > Marine > Oil seeps ... | reverse complement strand
AACAAACCATATTTGATAACCTTATTAAAAGAATGAGTAAACATCAACATCTTGGTTACAAGTAAATTAAGCTAAGTACCTAAGTTGACACCTCTAAATTGAATTATTAATTATGCTGTTGGATCTGGCGTCATTCTTAAATAGGGTTTTATTTCTTTAACCCCTTTTTCGAACATCTCTCTAGCTTCAATTGTTGGTATGGCTGGGCTAACAACAACATCTTGACCATGCTCCCAATTCGCGGGAGTGGCTACTTTATGATAGGCGGTTAATTGCAATGAATCCACAACCCTTAATAGCTCATAAAAATTACGTCCTGTAGAGGCCGGGTATGTAAGTGTTAATTTTACGGTCTTATCTGGAGCAATAATAAATACTGAACGCACAGTGAAGTTGTTATCAGCTTTCGGATGGATCATATCATATAGGTCAGAAACTTTCTTGTCCTCATCCGCTATGATGGGAAAGTTCACTGTAGTATGCTGTACTTCATTGATGTCTTTAATCCACTCTATATGTGAATCGACACCATCAACACTCAAAGCCAACATTTTTACATTGCGTTTGTCAAATTCATCCTTGAATTTAGCTGCTGTACCAAGTTCTGTTGTACATACAGGTGTAAAATCTGCAGGATGCGAGAAAAGAATACCCCAACTATCCCCTAAATAATCATATAAATTAATAGTTCCCATTGAACTGTCCGCGGTAAAATCCGGAGCTTTGTCTCCCAATCTAATTGTTGCCATTTCTGAGTTTTTAAATCGCTAATCAGTTATCCCATAAAATTAATCGATTATGTAATTGTACGTTATCTGCTAAGGTTAAAACTGTATTAAATTTTCTATTTTTATACTATGGAAAATAGTGAAGTTTTGAAATTGCAATATCCCATTGGGCAATTTGAGTATCCGGCACAAGTAACGAATGGGATAGTTTCAGATTGGATAAAGATTTTAGAAGAGTTGCCAACGACTTTGGAGTATTTAGCAGGGCATTTTCAGATGAACAATTAGAAACACCCTATCGCCCAGGAGGGTGGACGGTAAGGCAATTGGTACATCATATTGCTGATAGTCATCATCATAGCTATACGCGGTTTAAGTGGGCATTGACCGAAAATGAGCCAATCATCAAGGCATATGAGGAAAAAAAATGGAGTAGTTTATTCGATGCAAAAATAGCACCCATAGAACTCTCATTGTCTTATTTAAAAGCATTGCATGCCAAAATCGTTTTTTTATTGCGAGGGTTATCATCTGAAGATTTAGATAAATACTATGTACATCCAGATGGCAATATTAAAGTGACCGTTAAAGAGAATATTGGAAAGTATGCTTGGCACAGTCAGCATCATTGTGCCCATATTCAAGAATTGCTTAGGCGTAAAGGATGGTAAAATAATTAGAACACAGATTTAAAGTTCACTCCTTTTCACCTCCTTCTGGCCCATAAAAAATGACCCATGTAGTGAAATCATCGGTAAAATTTTCAAATCGGTGTTCAATACCAGCAGCTACAAATAAGAAGTCACCTTCTCTGAAGGTTGTGCGCTTCCCATGGTTTAAGAATTTACCACTTCCAGAGATAATTATATAAACCTCGTCACGTGTATGTGGTTGTTGCAAATCTACTTTTTCAGGTCTGTAAACTTCAATCGTTAGGGTGCCATGTTCAAAGAGGGTTTTGAATGGGGATTCAATTATCGAGAGCTGAGCCAAAGCTTCATTTTTATCTATTTTCATAAGGGTATGGCTTTTATGTCAAGAGGTAGTCCATTTAATATTACAACCAATGCTCGGCTTCTGAAGTGTGTTAATTTCGTTCTCCTCTAGAAGAGCTTCAATAGCATTTCTCAAATCCATTCCTGAAAGCGGAATTCCATTACCTGGTCTTGAGTCATCCAATTGGCCCCTATATACAAGGTTAAGACTTTTGTCGAATAAATAAAAATCAGGAGTACATGCAGCATCAAAGGCCTTTGCCACTTCTTGGGTCTTATCAAAGAGATACGGAAAAGTATAATTTGCTTCTTGAGCTGTTTTCTTCATTAAATGTGGCGCATCTTGTGGATAATTGACAACGTCATTACTTGAAATGGCAATAAATGAAATTCCCTTTTTTTGATACTCTTTAGCCATTTTTGTAATTTCTGGGTTTACGTGAATTACAAATGGGCAATGGTTGCAGATGAACATGATGACAGTACCCATATCGCCTTTTAATAAATTAAGCGAAAGGGTTTTATCCGAAACCGTATCCAATAATTCAAACGATGGTGCTTTTGTGCCCAGAGGTAACATATTACTTGGAGTATTGGCCATTACATATACAATTAAATTGAAACTAAAGTTAAAAGTAATTAATCAAATCTTTGTAATCTGATTCGCTATTTTCAAATTGGGCACTATACTGTAACATAATTAATCTAAATAAAATGTATGACACTGTAAGCTGGGCAGATTTTTCCAAAATTGATATGCGGGTGGGTAGCATTGTCGAGGTGGCCGATTTCGCCGAAGCCCGAAATCCTGCTTATCAGATAAAAATTGATTTTGGCAGTGAACTAGGGGTTAAAAAATCTTCTGCGCAAATCACCAATTTGTACACGAAGGAAGACCTTTTAGGTAAGCAAGTGATAGCTGTGATTAATTTTCCTAAAAAACAAATTGCTAATTTTATGAGCGAATGTCTTATCTTGGGTGCAGTAGCGGAGAAGGATGTAGTATTGCTACAGCCCGAATCATCTGTTCCAAACGGACTTAAATATCCTAACCAATTTGACCGAAACCGTACTTGATAACATTCATATCAATTTTAGTAGCCAAGCACTATGGGTTATGAATTTTGCTTTGGCATTGGTGATGTTCGGCATTGCCCTTGAGATTTCTGTAAATGATTTTAAACGACTATTACAAAATCCAAAACCTATTTTCACCGGAATTTTCAGTCAATTCTTGTTGTTACCTGCAGTCACATTCTTGTTGGTTTGGTTGATTGAACCAATTCCAAGTATCGCTTTGGGAATGTTCATGGTAGCTGCTTGTCCTGGCGGTAATATTTCAAATTTTATTACTCATTTGGCAAAAGGAAATTCCGCATTGTCAGTTAGTCTAACCGCTGTTGCAACGCTATTGGCGGTTTTTATGACACCACTTAATCTACAATTTTGGGGTTCTATGTATGGCCCAACGGCCATAATTTTGAAAGACATTGCGATATCGCCTTTCGAAATGGTAAAATTGGTGTCCTTATTGCTGGCATTCCCCTTGGTTTTGGGAATGTGGGTAAATCATGCTAAGCCTATTTTGGCAAAAAAAATGGCCAAAGTTTTGAAATTAGGCTCTTTACTATTCTTTATTTCTTTAATATTCCTTACGCTGTATCTCAATCGGGAGATTTTTATGGATTATGTATTCTATGTTTTTTGGATTGTGATCATACATAATCTTGTAGCATTTACAACAGGTTTTTCACTTGCAAAATTGTTGGGACTTTCACAACGTGATGTCCGGTCTATCACTATTGAAACTGGAATCCAAAATTCTGGCTTGGGCTTATTGTTGATTTTTACTTTTTTTGATGGCTTGGGTGGTATGGCACTGTTAGCCGCTTTTTGGGGTATTTGGCATTTAGTGTCTGGCTTGATTCTAGCAGGCTATTGGGGATATAAACCAATTAAGAAAGAGGAATTGGCTTCATGAAAGTAGGATACAATATTGTTAAATTATGGCTAAGGATTGGCCTCTTTCTTTATTATACCAAAATGAAGGTTGTTGGTAGGGAGAACATTCCTAAAAACAAACCAATAATGTTATTGGCCAACCATCAAAATGCATTAATGGACCCCTTGATGATTGCCATGAATTGCGGGGTGAAACCTTATTTTTTAGCACGTTCCGATTTGTTTAAAAATCCACTTGTGAGTAAGTTTTTACATTATTTGCAAATGATGCCAATATACAGGTTTAGGGATGGCATTGATATCTTAAAGAACAACCCGGCTATTTTTAATAAATGTGGCGATTTATTGGTGCAAGGAGAAACCATAATGCTTTTTCCTGAGGGTAACCACGGTATACTAAGAAGGGTGAGATGGCCAATGCGCAAAGGATTTGTTAGAATGATTTTCTCCGCATTGGAAAAAGAGCCAGACTTGGATATTCGCATTCTCCCCGTGGGATTGAATTATTTGGAAGCTGAAGGTTTTCCTGATAGTGTTTCAATGCATATAGGTAAGGATTTCGCTGTACAAGATTATTATGATCCAAATGATTTGACAGCATTTGAAACCAAGCTAAAAGATGAAATCTATCATAGATTAAAAGCACTTACGACCCATATTCCAGATGAGGAAACCTATGAAAATGTATTGGCAGCGTTAAATAATCAAAAAGTGGATTATTTAAAGCCCAATGTTGTGAATGGGATTATAGAAGGTATTGACCCAAATGTTGCAACAACGCCAAATAAAAGCGAAACCCGTTGGTCTTCTTATTTGATAAAGATCATCTTCACCATAGTTAATCTTCCAGTGATTTTTCTTTGGAATAAAAAGGTCAAGTCAATTGGAATGGATATTGAATTCAGGACGACTTTACGCTTTATGTTGAGTTTATTACTCTTTCCTGCATATTATTTGTTGCTTTATTTGGTCTTTAGATATACGTTGGGCCAGGAAGTAGCGCTTACTGTGTTCGTGGCCCATATTCTTTTCAATCTTATATATGTTAAGCTGAGATAGCTTACATCATCTTACCAAAGAATATCGCGTTCATTAGCAACTTGTTTGTGCCATACCAGAAGGCCCTGAAGTTGGTGTTGTCTGTAAATACGATTACCCTGCCTTTACCAACTTTTTTTACTTGAAAAGGAACAGTGCCTTTCAAAAGTTCTAAATTCTCCTCTGAAATATATCCACTCAATAGGGGGTTGTTGGTATATTGAATAGGATTATTATAGCTATTCTTGTCAGGTTCTATATAAACATTCGTATTTCTGAACAGGGCCAGTTTATCATTCTTATACCCAAAATTTATAGGGTGTGATAAGTCCAATTTAGCTTCAAAAATAGCACCACCCGTAACTTGGGCCCCACTGAAATCTCTCTTCTTGGCAAAAGAAATATTCTGCGCTACTAGCGTGTCTTTCTTGAAATTCAACGCAATGACTTCATTCTTATTGAGCCATTCGGCAACATTTCGGTATCCAATCAATGTGCCTCCATCTTTTACCCACTCTTTTATCTTTTCTACATACTTTTTTGATAGTCCACCTTCCCTGGAGCTTGTACTTGGAATAATCAAATCAGTGTATTTGCCTAAATCTACACTACTTAAATAAGCGATATCCAATTTTGTCAATTGCATATTAAAACGGGTATCGAATAAATGCCATATTTCACCTGCATCGTATGATCGTATTCCTTTGCCTACAAGAATGGCTACTTTTTGTTTCTTAATTGGGTCAAAATCGTTACTACCCAAATCGATTCCCTTTGTAAGTCCAGTGCTCACTGAATTTATTTGTAACCTACTTTCTTGGGCTACTCCTTTTAAAAAAGCATATAATTCATCAACGTTTAAATCTTGATTCTGAACAGGAATCAAAATTGTACCGTAATCATACTGTTTGCCTTCCACACTAAAGGGAGATTTGGCTACTTTGGCCCTTAATCCTTTTTCAACTATTTTGTTAAGGGCTTTTGGAGTATAATATTCGTTCCATTCAAATAAATAGGCATAGTTACTTTTTTCTTCGATATTTCCTGATAGGGGAGCAAAATCGACAATTTCATATCCTACATTGGCCAATGTGCCTTGTTCTGAATAGTCCACGTTGAACGCCAATGGAAAAGTCCATGCTGAAATATCATAAAAAAGACTGTCTGTAAAGTTGGTTCGCTTTTCAAACATCGCCTTTATTAGGCGATGGTTCTTTTGATTCATTGGTACTGCATAGCTAGTTCCTTTTTTGTAGTTTTTGTCATCAATTGTAGCATCACTGGTCAACTCATTGAACTTTATTTTGTGCCGATTCAAAATTTCGGCTAAGTGCCAAGCTTTGGCTGCATCCTTACTATCCCCAAAAACAATGGACTTCGTTTTGCTCTTCGCGGCTTCTGATCTTACATCCTTATAAAAATCACGCTGATAATCCAGGATTTTAACTCTCATATTCTTCGCGGCTTCTATGGTTGATAAAGCTGTGGTGAACTGATTGCGAATTGTGAAAGGGAAAGTTAAAAGTCCGTTTTCAGTTTCTTGAATATGTCCTCTAGAGCTTCCTTGTTCAAACAAAATACCAATGCTACCATTAACATCTGGGAAGGTAGAACCTTTGCCATAATAATAGTCGTCGTAGTTTTCTTCAGAATAATACAAAGAGCCAATCTTATCTAGGGCTCTAGCGTGGTACTTACCAATTTCAGTAGTCAATTCCTGGTTCATTTTTGGTGTCAACGGGTGTACCCTGGTTGGTTCACCGGGTTGAAAAAAGAAGGTGGAATTGGTACCCATCTCGTGGTGGTCTGTTAGTATATTTGGCAACCATTTATGAAAACTCTTGATACGCGCCCTACTCTCAGGGAGTTGTACTGGGAGCCAATCTCGGTTCATGTCGAACCAATAATGGTTGGTTCGCCCTCCTGGCCAAACTTCATGATATTCCCTTTCATTATTATCGGCGACTAAATTGATACTTTTATTGGTATTGGCCCAATAGGCAAAACGTTGCAACCCATCTGGATTAAAGGAGGGGTCCATCAAGATTATTAGATTGTTCAATAGGTCATCAATTTCAGGACCTTGGGCGGCAGCCAAATAATAGGCATACGCCAATCCGGCGTTGGCACCACTTGGTTCGTTACCATGAATTGAGAAGCCCTGGTATACAACTATAGGCATTGCGTCGGTTGATAAAGTACTAGCGCCGTTTTCAGTAAGGGCAACATGCTCCTGCCTAATCGATTCGATGTTTTGATGATTTTTCGGGGCGGTAATTGTCAGAAGTAAAATGGGCCTACCCTCAAAAGTTTCTCCTCTTGTTTCAATAGTTATCCTATCGCTTTTTTCAGCAAGGGTCTGCATATAAAACATGAGCTTGTCATGGGTTACATGCCATTCACCAACCTCATGTCCAATGACCTCTTTGGGTGTGGGTATGTTTTCGTTATAAGTTATATTTTGAGGTAGGTAATAAGTAAGGTCAAGATTCTTTTGTGCCCCAGCACTAAAAGAAATTAGAAGAACTAGAATTATGGGTATTTTTTGCATTTTAGTTTGAATTAGATAAGGTTAAAAATAAAAAACGACCCTGAGAAAAGAGGGTCGTTTTTAGTATTTTTTTTAATAACCTTAGATATCATCAAAATCTACATCAGTAAAACTTTCAGGAGTTTTCATTTCGCCGTTTTGACGGTGTTCTTCTTTCTTAAAATCTTTTTGATGTCTTTCTGAGATTACTTCGCTTCCTTTTTCATCAATGATGAAGTCCATCATTTCTTCAACATTTTCCCTAAACGTCGTAAAGTCTTCCTTATAAAGATAGATTTTGTGCTTTTTGTAATGAAACGATCCATCATCATGAGTGAATTTTTTACTTTCGGTTATAGTTAAATAGTAATCACCAGCTTTAGTACTTCTTACGTCAAAGAAATACGTTCTTCTTCCGGCCCTTAAAACCTTCGAGTGTATTTCTTCTTGATCCATTAATTCTTTGTCGTTCATTCTGTTAGTGTCTAGTTAATAAAATTGGGGAACATCATTCAAAAGTGTAAAAAAAAAGCTTATTTAGCAACAATATTTCTAGTTTTCTTTCTCCGAAAGCTGATGTAAATAAAGTTCCCTATAGTATCCTTCCACGTTGTTCAATTTTTCATGTGTCCCTTCTTGCAATAATTCGCCCTCATCCAACACCAAAATTTTATCGGCATTTATTGCCGAAGATACCCGATGGCTTACAATGATCGTCGTTTTGGCACTTGACGCTAGTTCAAGGTTGTTTAGAATAGTCTCTTCGGTCTCTGTATCAACTGCTGACAAGCAATCATCGAAGAGGTAAATCTTCGGTTTTTTTAACAATGCCCTTGCAATGGAAATGCGTTGTTTTTGACCCCCACTAAGGGTTATTCCACGCTCTCCCAAGACCGTTTCATATTGGTTTTTGAATTCCAAGATATTTTCATGTACAACGGCATTTTTTGCTACCGAAACCACCTCTTCATCCGATGAGTTCTGGTTTCCGAACTTGATGTTGTTCTTTATGGAATCTGAAAATAAAAATGCATCTTGGGGTACGGCACCAATAGATTTACGTAGTGTGTTTAGATTTAGTTCATTAAGAGGCACATCATCTATCAATATTTTTCCGGAATCAACATCATACAATCTGGCAATCAAATCAAGTATGGTAGATTTACCAGAACCTGTTTTGCCTAAAATCGCAACGGTTTGGCCCTCCTCAATGGTAAATGAAATATCCTTTAAGGCTGTAATATTCGTATCATCGTAGGTGAAGCTAACATTTCTGAATTCTATTTTACCTTTAATTGGCGTTTCTTTAGTTACTACATTCTTGATCTCGGGTAATTCCTTTAAGAATTCATTTATCCTTTTTTGTGATGCCTCTGCGCGCTGAATTATAGAAGTCAGCCAACCAACTATAGCTACGGGCCAGGTGAGCATATTTACATAAAGAACGAATTCGGCGATTACTCCAACTGAAGCAATTTCACCGCTAATATATTGTTGGCCCCCAATGTATATAACAAAAATATTACTGATCCCGATCAGTAAGATCATTAAAGGAAAAAACCATGCGTTTACCTTGGCAAGGTCCATACTTTTCTTTTTTCCTTCCAATGCTAAAGCATTCAATTCCGCATTGATCTGTGGTTCAATAGCATAGGCCTTAATTACCGAAACTCCTGAAAAGACCTCTTGGGTAAAGGTTGAAAGGGAGGAAAGGTACTCTTGAACAACGGTGCTGCGTTTATGTATAATTTTGCTTATTTGGTATATAAGAACGGATAGTATGGGCAGCGGAATTAAGGTATAAGCGGCTAAAGTAGGGGCTGTAAGGAACATTATAGGGATAATACATGCAAATAAGGTGACAGTATTCATCCCATACATAAGAGCGGGACCAGAATACATTCTAACTTGACTAACATCTTCACTAATGCGGTTCATTAGATCACCTGTACGATTTTTTTTGTAGAAATTTAAACTTAATTTTTGGTAGTGGTCAAAAATCTCATTCTTGAGGTCAAATTCTATGTAGCGGGAAACATAAATAATGGTCTGTCGCATTAAGAAAGTGAAAAAACCAGAAAGAAGTGCTGCCCCAACAATAATGAGAATAAACTCCAAGAGCATATTTTTGGCTATTTCTTTAGTGATTTCACCACCAATAAAATTTTCTACAACTTGGATAGATCTCTTGACATAAGAAGGCATTATCAATTGAAAGATCTTGGCAATAACCGTAATGACCAAGCCTACAAGTAATTTTAACCAATATTTTTTGAAGTATTTGTTTAGATGCTTAAGTTCCTTCATAAAGCTATTCAGTAAAAAGGATTTGAGTTTTGCCCATTTGCCAAAGATATAGGTTTGTCTTAAAACCAAATGTTATAAGTTTTATAAATAAGATATATGTTGCTATCAGGTACATAGATTAAAAATAGATTGCTATTTTTGCGGCCAGAAATATACTTTATTCACTAAAGTTCTTTAACATGCTTACAAGAAGGCACATACGGGTAAAAGTTATGCAGTGTATTTATGCGTTGACCCAATCTAAAGATGATTCCCTTGAAAAACAGGTAAAATTCCTGAAAGTAAGTATTGAGAATATGTATACCCTTTATTTGTTAATGCTCAGTTTATTGATTGAAATTCAACAATTAGCTGCCAGTCAAGTTCAACTTTCCTCCAAAAAATACCTTGCCACAAGTGCCGATGCTTTTCCTGACAAAGAAAAATTTGCTAAAAATAGATTATTGGTACAATTGACCAATAATGGCAAATTAAGAGGGGAATTGGAAAGGAGAAAATTGAAAAATTGGTATTTGAATGAAGAATATGTAAAAATTATTTATAAGGAAATAATCGAAAGTAAGACCTATAGCCAATACATGAATACACCTTCGAGTACATATCTGGATGATAAGGAGTTGGTTTCGGTCTTGTTCAAGGAAATTATTGCCCCAAACGAAAAAATATATGATTATTTTGAAGATGATAAATTAACATGGGTAGATGATATACCAATTGTGAATACTTTTATCTTAAAACAATTGAAAAAAGTAAAAGAAGACCAGAAAGAATCTTATTTCTTACCTAGATTGCTAAAAGACGATGAGGATATGGATTTTGCCCAAAAACTGTTGACCAAGACGATATTGAATAATAGTGTATGGGAAAAGGAAATCGAGGGCAAAACACCCAATTGGGATAAGGACCGTATAGCCGGTATAGATTCCATTCTATTGAGAATGGCAATCTGTGAGATGCTTAATTTTTCTTCAATACCAGAAAAGGTGACCATAAATGAGTTTTTAGAAATAGCCAAGGAATATTCCACGCCAAAAAGCAGTATTTTCATAAATGGTATATTGGATAAACTAGTAAAGGAGTATAGAACCCAAGGTAAACTAAAAAAGGTGGGCCGCGGTTTATTATAAATTATTTATTTAATTTTGCAACGAATTAAAAAATTACGACAGATGAAAAGAGCAATTTTAGGTTTAAGCTTGTTATCAATGATGGCATTTATGTCATGTAAGGAAAACGCTTCCAGTAAAGTGAAAACGGACAATGTGGCCGTAGCCGCTGAACGCGATGAATCAGCAAAGCAAGTTCCTGTAATGGAGTTTGAAAAATCCGAACATGATTTTGGAATTATTGAACAAGGTACTCCTCAAGAGACCATATTTACATTTACCAATACCGGTAACGCACCATTGGTCATAACCAATGCAACTACTAGTTGTGGTTGTACAGTTCCAGAATATCCAAAAAACAAACCTATCGCTCCAGGGGAATCTGGGGACATGTTGGTTAAATTCAATGGTTCAGGTCAGAACCAAGTAACAAAAACCATTACGGTAGTTGCGAATACTACAAAAGGTTCAGAACTTTTAAGAATCAAGGCTTTTGTAAACCCTAAGGGGGCAGCACCATTAGGTCCTGTAAAATAAATAAAAAATCAATTTTAAATTTATAATATGGGAAGTGGTAGTATAATGGATTTTCTTCCGATGATCCTCATTTTTGTGGTTGCCTATTTTTTTATGATACGACCTCAAATGAAACGACAGAAAGATGAGAAAAGATTCTCGTCAGAACTAAAGAAAGGTGATCGTATTATTACCAAAAGCGGACTTCATGGTAAAGTTATTGACTTAAATGACAAAGATGCTTCATGCATCATAGAAACTATGGCTGGGAAGTTAAAGTTTGACCGTTCTGCCATCTCAATGGAGATGAGTAAAAAACTGAATACTCCAGTTACAAAATAAGCCATATCCTTTAGAATGAAAAATATAAAAGCCGATGAATTCATCGGCTTTTTTGTGCCTGATTTTGAGTGAAATTAGCTATATTCATACCTCAAAATCGAAGGATATGCATCGCACAAGAAGAAGTTTTATTAAGAACAGTTCGCTAGCTTTAGCAGGGTCAGGCGCTGTATTTTTATTTCCAATGGAACTCTTGGCCACCTTACGAAAAAGAGTAAGGCCAAATGACAGAATTAATGTAGGGCTTATTGGTTGCAAAGGAATGGGTTTTACAGACCTTATTTCAATCCTCAAAATTAGCGAGACCAACGTAATTGCTTTGTGTGATGTTGATGAAAGTGTATTGAGGGCTAGGACCGCTGATTTGGAAAAGGCCGGGATCAAAAAACCAAAATGGTATAGCGATTATAGAAATTTATTGGAAAATAAAGATATCGATGTTGTTATCATTGGTACGCCTGACCATTGGCATTGTCTGCAGTTGACCGATGCCTTGCAAGCAGGAAAAGATGTTTATTGCGAAAAACCTATTGCAAATTCCATTCAGGAGGCAAATATTATGAAGCACTTTGTAGGAACAAGTGATCGTATGGTTCAAATAGGCCAATGGCAAAGAAGTCAGCCCCATTTTGTTGATGCCATTGATTTTGTGCACTCAGGGAAATTCGGTGAAATACGTTTGGCCAAGGCCTGGGCTTACCAAGGTTGGATGCAACCTGTTCCCATTATTCCAGATGCCCCGGTACCTCCTGGTGTAGATTATGATATGTGGTTGGGTCCAGCCCCTAAAAGAGACTTTAATAAAAATAGATTCCATTTTAGCTTTAGATGGTTTTGGGATTATGCTGGTGGATTGATGACCGATTGGGGAGTTCATTTAATTGATTATGCCTTGTATGGTATGAAAGCAGGCATGCCAAAATCAGTTATGGCCTTAGGTGGAAAATTCGCTTATCCCAATGATGCTTCAGAGACCCCTGATACCTTACAAACTGTTTTTGAATACGATGGATTCTCAATTTTATGGGAACATGCCACAGGTATCGATGGTGGTAATTATGGTCGTAATCATGGTATTGCCTTTATCGGTAACAATGGCACTTTGGTATTAGATCGAGGTGGTTGGGAAGTTATTCCTGAAAATGAATTCAAAGGTTGGGGAAAAGAGCGTGGAAAAAGAATGGAGGCCATACCTATACAACAAAATAAAGATAATGGATTGGATCTTCACACCCTAAACTTTATTGAGGCAGTCAAAAGTAGGGATGCTTCTGGCTTAAATGCACCGATAGGAGTTGGTTATGATGCGGCTTTGGTTTCGCATATGGGCAATGTGGCCTATAAATCTGGAGATCGGATTTATTGGGATGAAGCCAAGGGGGAGTTTAAACAAGAAGCAGCCAATGAATTTTTAGAGGCAACCTATCATAACGGTTGGAAACTACCAACGCTTTAAAATTTATATAACTGAGCTTATAGCTTTGCATGTGGTGATCAACAATTTCGGTATTTGTCATTAAGTCCTATACCTTTATTTATCATCGGTATAATCTTTTCCAAACGGGTAAGTTTTGTTTTTTCTTGTTTTGCGCTTGTAATATATTCAGCGTAATCCCGCTGTTTGTAGGGAGACAAGGTAATAAATGCCTTTTTCGTTTTTGGGTTATTATCTAAGGTTTCCTT
>Ga0209121_10004373_pt1 | contig 13207 bp, 7 predicted proteins | sample Cruoilmetagenom3_FD_187292 | JGI IMG/M metagenome (GOLD analysis project Ga0209121, IMG submission 187292) | Oil polluted marine microbial communities from Coal Oil Point, Santa Barbara, California, USA - Sample 3 (SPAdes) (version 2) | ecosystem: Environmental > Aquatic > Marine > Oil seeps ... | reverse complement strand
GACGACGTATGCGCTCTAGGGCCACGACCACCGCCACCAGGTAGGCAATCACCAGAAAGACGCCCAGAAGGCCGATCTCCATGGCTATCTGCAGGTAGGTGCTCTCGCTGTGCTCTGTTTTCACTTGTGTCCCAAACCGTTTGGCCCGCGGACCAACCATGCCAATGCCGATGCCCATCGGCTGTTGACCCACAAAGGCCGCCGACTGCTGCAGCGAGCGGATGTGCCCGGCGGCCGAAGGATCCTCCAGGTTGAAGGTGCGGGCCACGCGGCGGGGCACGCCGGCGGCGAAGGCCGCAGCCACCACCAGGATCAGGCCTATCACTCCGCCGACGAGGAGACGCTTGTTGCCCCAGATCCGTCCCAACACTACCACCGTTCCATGATCGCGCAGGATCAGCACGACGAGGGTGAACAGCCCGACCGCCAAGGCGACAAGTGCGCTCCGGGACAGGGTGAGGAACAGACACCCGGCGCAGATGCCCATCGCGCCGCTGTAGAGCCAGCGTCTCAGCGACGTTGCCCGCGGGAAGCGGTTCAGCGCCAACAGAATGAACAGGGTCAGGTAGACGCCTAGCTCGTTGGGGCCAGTGAAGGTGGAGGCCGCCCGCGGCCGCGGGTTGCGGTCGGTCAGGCTGGTCTTCATGGCATTGGGCAGTTGGCCCGATGCGTCGAGGTAACCGAAGGTCCGCAGGTCGGCGAAGGAGAAGAAACGAGCCTGGTAGATGCCAAAGAGAGCCACCAGCACAGCGACCACGATCATCGCCGTCAGCAGCCAGCGCAGTTGTCGCCGGTTGAAGGGTATCAGCCGCACCAGGTAGAAGATCAGAATGGGCTCGAAGTAGTTACGGAATCCGAAAACTCCAATGGTCAGCATGGGAGCCACCAGGACGTAGGCTCCAGCCACGGCCACCAGGGGCGCCAACCACATATCGGCGCGGCGCAGTTGCAGCCGCACCCGGCGATCGCCCACGGCGGTTCGCAGGAAGAGGGTGAGCAGCAAGACCCCGATGACCGCTTCCTTCCAGAGGGAAAAGATGTCCACCGCCGCTGCCGAAAGGTGGAGCTGAGAACGGAGCAGCCGCTGCACCATGACGTGGAAGGGAAGCGCCAGCATCATGGCTGAGAAGACGAAGGAGGGCCAGCGGTAGGCCAGGATGAAGAGCAAGATGGCCGCCACACCCGCCGCGGCCAGCAACGGTTGCTGGTAGGCCACGACCGCCAGAGCAGCGGCCAATACCACCAGCGCTACGCTTGCCCACCTGCTCCACTGTGCTCTGCGCATGACGCTTTCAGTCATCACAGTCCCTCAGACCACTACATCAAGAATAGCCATATCAGTTTGTCAACGGAAAGTGAGAGTTCCGCTCTTTCCGCTTTTCCGCTGACAACTACTCCACGTATCCCATCCCACGCAGCCGTTCCTCGATGACAGCAGCATCTTCCTCGTCGTAGTCGACTCCATCGAGGCCAGACAGGTGTGCCTCGCCCTCAGCGGCGCGCACTGGCCGACCGGCCACGTAGGCCGGAACGAAAGCATCTGTGAGCACCCGGCCATCCATCTCTCCTGGCAGCGGAAGGTCGAAGCGATAGAGGATGGTAGGGGCCAGATCCATGATGGAAGCTTCGGGCAGGATCAGGCCACGGCGGATCTCTGGCCCAGCCAGGATGAGGATACCATGCGGGCGATGGCCGCCGTTGTTCAGACTAGGAGAGAGTGGCGGAACGGATGGGCGCGGCTGCCCCTCCTGCGGAATGTACAGCCCCCGGATCAGGCGGTCGGTGCGCCAGCGAATCAAGATGTCGGGGGCTCGCTCCACCCTATTGCCAGCATACACTTCCTCCCGCCGCTGGGCCACCTCCACTACCGGCTCACCGCTAGCTACGTCCCGCGTACGGTAGAGCCGATCAATGATGAAGTCACGCAACTCTTCGTACTCCCGCCCTGGCTGCACCGTGCCCTGCGGCTCGCGCCCGGCCAGATTGATCAGGATGTCATCTCGAGCGCCGAAAGCGTAGGCTCTGGTACGCGGCCAGTCAATGCCCTCGAAAGCCATGGCCGTCTCCATGCGCTCGCGCACGCCGGGCAGGAGCCGCACCAGCCGCTGCTTTGTCTCCCGAGGCAACCGCCGATCCACCTGGCGATACACCCAGCCCAGGAAGCGGATCAGAAGCTCCCTGGCGGAGGGTGTGGATTGTCTCTGGCTCAACCAACTCAGCAGACCCAGGTCGGCCAGCCAGTCGTTGAGATACTCGGCTCCCCGCTGGTTGAAGCCGCCGCCGTGGTCAGACATAAGCATCACTGTGGCATCGGGCGCGGCAGCGCACAGCTCTCCGACCACCTCATCCAGCCGGCGATAAGTGCGGAAGATGACCTCCCCAAAACGAGCCGCCTCGGCGGGATCGTGTTCCGGATGGCTGGGGTCCATATCTTTCCAGAAGAAGTGCTGGGCAGCATCGGTGGCGGTAAAGACCAGCAAGAACAGATCCCACGGCTCCCGCGCCATCAGGTAACGAGCGCAAGCCAGCCGCCTGTCAATGGCCTCGAAGATGCGAGCCGCCGCTTCATCTCGCCGCCCGCCCTTCATGTAGCCGGGGATGCCCGGCTCGATGGTGTACTCGCCAACCTCAGCCCGCAAGCGGGCCGCCAGCTCTGGTGGGTGGGAGAAGCCGGGGCTGTCCACGCCAGGCGTATCCAGCCCCGCCAGCATGAACCCATTCACCGGCTCGGCAGGATAGGTCAAGGGGACGTTTATCACACCCACACGATGGCCTGCCTCGCTCAACAGCCGCCAGAAGGTGGCACCCCGTCGGAAGCTGGCGTTGAGGTAGCGCTTGGTATAGGTGCCGGGCACCTGCTCGTAGAAGTAGAAGATGCCATGCTGGCCCGGATTCAGCCCCGTGGCAAAAGAGGACCAGGCAGGCGCGCTGTTCATGTTGGGCACCGAGCGAAGGGGGGCCGAAACCCCTTCCGCCAGCAGTCGAGCGATGTTGGGCAAGTGTCCTGCCGCTGCCCAGGGGCGGATCAGGTCGAAGGTAGCACCGTCTAGCCCGATGATTAACAACCTACCGCTTTGATCCTCTTTCATCCCAGATAGCCCATCCCCTCTAGCCGCTCCCCGATCAGCGTTTCTTCTTCCTGTGTGTAGGTCAGCTCCTCGGCCGCAGTGGGAGCAGAGCCTGTGGTGGCGAACCTCACTGGCCGAGCGGCAACGACATCGGGTGCCAGCAACTCGGTCAGCACCCGTCCGTCCATGTCCTGGGGCACTGGTTGGCCCAGCAGATAGAGCGCCGTTGGGGCGATATCCGTGATCTCCGCTTCGGGCAGGGTAGCGCCAGCTTGCACCGCAGGTCCCCAGGCAATGAGCAAGCCGTGCAGCCGGTGGCCGCCGCTGGTCTTCATGGCCGCCGCTTCCTGCGGGGTCAAGCGGTGCACCGGATGGCCCCGATAACCCCCGCGAGGGCGGAACAGATCAGGGTAAATGCCCTCGACGATGAGATCGGGTAAGCGCTCCACATACGGCCCGCTATAGAGTTCCTCCCGCCGCCATACTCGGTGGATCAGTCGCTCGCTGCTCACCGGATCCCGCAGCGAGGGAAGCCGGGCGATGATGGTCTCCCGCAGCGCCTCGTACTCCGCACCCGGCTCCACGATACCTTGCGGGTCGCGGCCCCGCAGATTGATCCAGATGTTGCCGCGCAGTTCTTCCGAGAAGGCCCGCGTGTGGCCCCAATCAATGCCCGGAAAGAACAATTCCGATCCCAACCGGCGACGGAACTGGTCAGGGAAAAGGCGGCGCAGCCGGGCGATTTCCTGGAACGGAAGCCGTGCGTAGAGAGCTTTTTTGAGTCGCTGCAATCCACTCACCGCTGCTGCTCTGGCCTGTCGGCCCAGCGAGCGTTCTCCGGCGGCGGCAAAGCGGAGGAGACCTTCCCGTTCCAGCCACAGATTCAGGTGCACCGCGCGGTCACCCACGGGGCCGTTGCCGTGGTCGGAGACGATGAGCACCGTCGTGTTGGGAGGCAAATCCGCCAGCAGCCTTCCGATCTCGGCATCGCAGCGACGGTAAACCTCCAGGATGGTATCGCCGTAGCGGAGCGCATCTGCCGGATCGTACAGAATGTGATCAGGGTCGTGGTACTTCCAGAAGAAGTGGGCTGCGCCGTCGGTGGCCCCCACGACGAACATGGTCAAGTCCCAGGGATGGTCAGCCATCAGGTGGCGGGCCACGGCGAAACGGATCTCCACCTCCTCGAGGAGGGCTTGTCGGGCCATGTCGGGGCGGCCACGCCGCATGTGGAGCCAATCGTCGGCGACGATGACGTAGCGGCGTCCACCGGCCGCCTTGGGAAGCTCTCGTTTCAGTTCCGGCGGGTAGGTGTAGGCGGCGTCCAGTCCCGGAGTATCGCGGCCAGAGATAAGTAGTCCTGCCACCGGTTCCGGCGGGTAGGTCTGAGGCACGTTGATGACCACGACCCGCCGCCCGGCATCGCTGAGGCGTCGCCAGAGGGAGGGAGTGGCCCGGTGGCTGGCGTTGAGCAAGCGGAAGCCATAGGTGCCAAAATCTCGCTCCCAGAAGTCGAAAACACGGTGTCGCCCCGGCTGCTGCCCGGTGATCATGGATGTCCAGGCCTGGGCAGTATAAGGGTGGAGCACCGAGCGGAGCGGCGCCTGCGCCCCCTCGCGCATCAACCGGGCCAGAACGGGCAATTCGCCCGCTTCTGCCCAGGGCCGGACGAGGTCGAACGTCACTCCATCCAACCCGATGATCACCAGCCGGCCATTGCCGTCGCAACCAAATCTCTCAGCCATGACGCTCTGTGTGGTTCACGAAAAAGATCTGACGGTAGCAAGGCTCGTGGTGGCGGCGAGCCAGGAGTGGAAAGAGAGGCCGGAACAGGAACCGCTGCACCGCGCCCAGGCCAGGAAGCGGACGTCCCAGGAAGAGGAGCATCCGCAACTGCCGCCACAACTCCAGGTTGACGTTGCCCTGCCGCCGGAGCTGGTAATCACCAAAGCGGCGCGATGCCGCGGCGCGCACTGCTTCCTCCAGGGCCTCGCAGGTCAGCAGCTCTTGCTCCAGGTGCTCACTGAGCATGTGGTGGTCGCGCCCTGTGCGAGCCCTGTAGAGCCGGTTGATCTCTTCCTCGTACTGCCGCGCGGCCATCCCCCACGGTGCACCCACCATCACCCAGCCGCCATCCCGCACAGCCCTGAATAGCTCGTTGAGCAACTGCGGCCGCTCAGGTGCGCTCAGGTGCTCCAAAGTGTCCAAACAGACGGCCAGGTCGAAAGTACCATCGGCCAAGGGTATCGCTGTGCCGGAGACTTGCACGGGCCGCATCCAACGCTGAGCGGTCACTTGCTCTGGGCGGAAGTGGATATCCAGGCCAATGGTGGCAATGGTGGGGCGGCGCAGGTAGGATGCCAGCCCGCCCCGGCTGCCGCAGCCCACGTCCAGGATGCGCGCATCGCCTAGCCCCTGCGAGTCGATGGCACTCAGCAGCGGCTCATAGCGCAGGCCCATGTCCACCCGCCAGGCCCAATTCCAACGGGAATAGGCTTTGGGCAGCCGGCGCAGCGCGTGCCGCCAGCCACGGGCCGTCGGATTGTCCCAGCGGAGAAAGCGCTTCAATCGGCCTTTCCATGCACGCATCAGTTGCCGCCTACAAGTAGCCCAACCCAGCCAACCGCCGCCGGATCAGTTCAGCGCCCTCGTCCGAGTAGCTGGAAGCTGGGGCATCTTCGAACTCTGGCTGTGGCCCCTCTTCGTAGACCACCGGGTGCGCGGCCACGTAGGCAGGATCGAAGAGCTTCTCCATGACCGTGCCATCCATGTAGCGCGGCACGGGCAGCCCCATGGCATACAGAATGGTAGGCGCCAAATCCGGGATGGCGATCTGGCCCAGGTCTGCGCCCTGCTGCACCAACCGTCCCCAGGCAATGAAGATGCCATCCATGTTGTGGAAACCCGCCCCCTCATCTCGACCGGGAGTGAAGATCCCCTGCGGGGAGACCTCTGAGGTGGTTTCGTAACCATCTACTAACTCAAACAGCAGATCGGGAGCCCGTTCCAGATAGGGACCGTCATAGACCTCCTCTCGAAGATAGGCAGCCTTCACCACCTGCTGCCCTGTGCTGGGATCATGCAAAGCAAGCAGCGCCTGGCGAAGTTGCTCACGCAGCCGCTCGTAGGGCTCGCCCGGCTCAACGACGCCTTGCGGCTCTCTCCCCTTCAGGTTCACGTAGAGCGCGTTCTCAAAGGAGCGGCCGGAGTAGACTTGAGTATGCTCCCAATCAATGATCTTGAGCACAGCAAAGGCTCGCCGGCCGCGCAGTAGCAAGCGGCGGGGAATGAACCGCTTGAGGGTCTGCATCCTGTGCTTCAAGCGCTTGCGCACCGTCGCCTTCCCCCGAGTGTAGCGCAGCAGTCCTTGTTCCGCCAGCCACTGGTCCAGATGCACTCGAGTATGCAAATGACAGAAGCCATGATCCGAGAGGAAGAAGAAGGTCGCCTCAGTCCCCACGTGCGCCACCAGCCCGCCGATGACCCGATCCAGCTCCTGGTAACAGGCAGCGATCTCGCGATGGACCTCCGTCCTTCTCTCGCCAGCCAGGATTTCTTCTATATAATGCCAGGCGAAGTGCTGGATACGATCCGGAGTCTCGAACATCACCATGAAGAAATGACAGGGCCGAGATTCGAGCAAACGATAGATGGCCTCCTCCCGTTTCAAGAGCACGCGCCGCAGGTCACGCACCAACTCCCGAATCTGAGACTCCGTGCGCACTTCCCGCTCCTTCAGCTTGATCCGCAAGTCTACGATGTAGCCCATGTTCCGAAGCTCGTCCATCAACTCCGCAGGGTAGGCGAAGTCGTAATCTATGGATGGGGTGAGCATCCCGGTGACCAGGAAGCCGTTGACCGGAGACGGAGGATAGGTGAGAGGTACGTTCATCACACCCACACGCAGGTCGTGGTCGCCCACGATCTGCCACAGCCTGGGCGAGCGGATAGTGCGGCCATTGACCCACTCTCGCTCCAGCCGGGCATTCAGATGGCGCTGGAAAGCGAAGACGCCATGTTTGCCAGGATTTACCCCAGTCATGAAGGATGTCCAGGCTGGTGCGGTAAGCGGAGGATAAGTGGATCGCAGCACCTGAGCCGTTCCCTCCCTCATCAACCGCTCCAGGTTGGGCAATAACCCTTGTTGGGCCATGGGACGGAGTAGATCGAAGGTGGCTCCGTCCAGACCGATGACGACAACCTGGGGTTTGTTTGTCTTGTTCATGGCACTTTCGTGGCCTTTCTTCCTCGTTCTGGTCTATCCATCCGTATCATCAAATGCAGCGACCGGGCGAAGACCTGACAGCTTTCTGAAAACCTGTCAGGTCTTATTGGTCCGACGGCTGGAAGCGCTTTTCGCGAAATCCCGCGAAATGGTCTCTGCGGTGTCTGGAAGATGCAATCGTCGCCTCAGCGAAACGGGCAGGAAGGCTGCCAATGCTATAGCCTCATCCGGCGTCAAGGCCCGGCTCAGGATCAAGAGGACGACAAACAGCGCCGCGCCCAGCGGGCCGATCAAGAAAATGGATATTTCTCGACCGACGTGGAAAAGCACTCCCGTGAGCGCAGCCGCCAGAGCGATTTTGCCCACGGGGATAAGAACCCGCCGGCTGGCCAGCGGTCGTCCCGCGGCAAACGCTCCAATGAGAAAGAAGATACCCTCGGCGATCAAGATAGCATAGCAGACGCCCAACGCGCCGTGGATCGGGATCAACCAGCGAGCGGCCAGGAAGCCGGCCGCCAGCCCGACGGCCAGCCCGGCGGTCTCCAACGTCTGCCGTCCCTGGGCTATGAGCACGGTGCCGAAGAGCAGATTTGGGAAAGTGAGCAACACCGCCCAGCCCAGCAACTGCAGCACGCCCGCTGCCTCTGCCAGATCCGGTCCCAACAGCAGCACCACGATAGGGCGAGCCAGGAAGGTCAGGGTCACGGCCAGGAAAAGGCTGAACAAGGCGAAGAGCTTGAAGGCCTTTTCGTAGGTGTTGCTGAAAGCCTTTTCCGCCCGGCGCGCCTGGCCGGAGAGCAGCGGCAAGATGGAGCCCACCAATGACATGGGCACGATGCGCATCTGCTCCACCACGCGCAATGGCCCATACAGCAGCCCGGCCGCCAACTCACCCTTCCAGGCCACCAGCAGCAGCACGCCCCCCCGCCAGATGTAGCGGCGGAGCAGCAGCGAGATGCCCACGGGCACCGACTCCCGCAGCGTATGGCGCATCAGTCGCCCATCGGTCGAAAGGCGCAGTGACGTGAAATGACGCCCCAGAAAACGGGCCGCCACCAGCAAGCGCACCCCGTTGGCCAGCAATGTGACCACGAAGAGGGCCAGCAACCCCAGACGGAAGTAGACGGCCAGAACAGTCAACACCAGGATGAGCAGTTGGGCCACAGCCACCACTGCCAACTGAAACTCCATGCGCTGATGGGCTCGGAAGACGCTGTTGGCCAGTTCGCCCAACAGGAACAGTATCTGCCCCAGGCAGTAGACCTGGATAGCCAGCCACAACTCCCGGTCCGGGGCGGAAGCGGTGGCGCCGATAAGCACAGCGGCCAGGACCAATCCCGACAGCAGCAGCCGCAGGCTCAGCGCGCTGCCCAGGTGTTCCTCCGTCCGCTCCCGCTCCCTGGCTATTTCCCGCACCAGAATCCTGGATAGCCCCATTTCGCTGAAGCCAATGAACATCTCCAGAAAGGAGATGACGTACCCATACCGCCCCAGCCCAGACTGTCCCAGGTAACGGGCGATCAAGGAGATGACCACCAGGCTGGTGCCGGTGCTCAGCACGTTGGCCGCGAAAAGCAGCCCCGAATTCAGCGCCACCCGCCGGGGCTGGCCAGCAACCGCAGCGACCTGCGAGTCGCCTTTCGGTTGATTGATCGGTATCTTCTCAATGAGTAGGGGCGAACCCTTGGTCTCTCCTGAGTTCACCGAAGGGCGGTCGCTCCCCTGGGCAGGCGCAAGATGGGCAGGTGCAAGACCCGCCCCTACTTCGTTATCCAAGGCCATAGCATCCCGCCACCCGTCCCAACAGACAGTAGAGGTCAAAGGCAAACAATCCCACCCAGTAGACGGCCCACAGCGGTGGCCTCAGCCGCGGCCCTGCCCAACTCCGCAGCCCCAAGCAGAGGGCGACAGAAATGGGCACAAGGGCAGGGAAAAGATAGCGCCCCTGCGGCTGCCAGTTGCGACCGATCATCGGCAAAAAGGTCTGTGCCAGGGACAGGACAAGACCCAACGCCAGCAGCAGCAGTGCTCGCCGCTGCCACTCAGGCAGCGCTGCCCTTCCCCGAAGCAAATGCACAGTCTGCCGTAGCAACCCCAGGCCAGCAATCCCACACATCAAGGCCAGGCTAGCATAGATGGCCACAGGCAGGGGCAGCGTAAGCCAGCCAAAGTTGGCCCAGAAACCAGCGAAGGTCAGGAGCAGGTAGAGTCCGCAGCGGCGCAGAGCGGCCACCTCGTAACTCCGCCCCTCCAGCAAGCGAGCAAGCTGCGTTGCCCCTCCATTCCAGAGGGAACGCCCTGTCCAAGCCTGATATGCCGTGCGCAGCGGCTGTAGCGGTGGCCAGACCATCACTTGCTCTATCCAGCGGGCGCCAATCTCCGCCCCACCGTTGCGCAGCAGCTCCTCCCCATTGGGCGTCTCCAGGTGCAGGTCATCGAAGTAAAACCGCTGGCCCCCCTCTGCGCTCCAGCCAGCGGCCACAGCAACCCGCAGTTCGCCAGTCTCAGACGAAAGGGTGTGGGTCAGATGCTCCTGGGTCCAATGGGGTTCAGCCCGAAGATAGTGCCGGCTGACGTGGCTCTCATCGCCCTCGTCTATCAGAGCCAGACGGCCAGACTGCACACCCTCCTCGCTGCGCAGCCACGCTGTGAGCGTAATCACCTGGCCCCGCCATGGCTCGACGGTTTCGGCGGGGATACTCTCAACCAGCCGCTGTGGTCCTTCTCCTCCGGCCCGGAAAGCGAACTGTCCCTGATGTACCTCTCTATCCGTGCGGCCCGCTATGGACGGCAGTTCCCCCCACGTCCATACGGATGGCGCCGGCCCTCTCCCCAGCCACAAGACCAATCCAATGAGAACGAGGGCAAGCAGCAGCGCTGCCGTGCGTCGCCCCGGTCGCCAACCCCGCCACCAACCCAGCAGCGGCAGAGTGATGAGTGTCAGGGGGAAGAGGAAAGCGGCCGTCTTCTTGCTGCCCAAGGCCAAGAGATTGAGGAACACCAAACCGGCAGCCCTCTTCCGATTCAGCCCCCGCCGACAGGCGCGAATCAAGGCCCAGAAGAGAAGGTTGCCGCTAAGAAGGGCCAAGGCATCGTTGTTCAGCGAACTGCCAATGAAAGCCACCATGGGTAGTAAGGCTTGCAGGGAAGCGACCGCTGCTGCCAACCAACGGTCGTTAGGAAAGAGCTCCCAGGCAGCCAGTGCAGCCACCCCCGCCGCCAGTGTGGTCAGCAGTAGGCTGTAGAAACGGATCAGCCGCACCCGAAGCTCTATGCTCGGCGTCAGGTGGCAGATGATCGCCGGCACCAGGTAGTAGAGAGGTGGCTCGTCGCCCACCTGGCGGCCCGAACGCAGCAGAAAGGGGTCTTCAGCAAAGCTTGCAGGCAGCGGCTCAACCGTCGAGCTTCCCACCCAGTGCCAGAAATCATGATCACTCAGCGAAGCGATGATCTCTCGCTCCAGAGCTGGCGAGCGATCGGCGCGCGTCAGAGGGTGCTTCCGCTCAGCCAGCAGTTGAGCGTACTCGTAGTGACCGGGCTCGTCTGGGGCCTGCCAGAGTGGCACGATGAGAGCGTAGACCAACCCGTGGAGCAGGGCCACCGCCATCAGGAGAGCCGTCAGGCGGCGGCGATCCAGTCGCTCAGTCACTCGGCGCCTGGGCACGGCTCCAGCAGCGCTGGACAAACTCTACGGCAAAAGCAGCCAGGACGCTGACCACCAAGCCTAGCGCAGCAGCCACCAGCACATCCATCACCTGCCGAGAACCCGCGCGGCCGGTGGGCGGGCTTGCCGGACTCAGAATCTGTGCACCGCCAGCATCCACTCCCGCCTGGATGCGGCTCTCGGTCACCTCACGGGAGAGGACACTGTGAACCTCGCGAGCCAGGCTGTATTGCTGCTGCAATAGAGCGTGTTCCCGATCCAGAGCAGCCATCTCCTCTTGCAGTGTCTCAACTTCCTCCTGCAGGCTGGACACCGTATCCGCCAACAACTGTTCTTCTCGCCTCAGAATGGAGAGCACCTCAGCCCAGTCGCTTTGGGCCAACACCCGCTCGGCTGTCGCCTGACCCCTAGCCTGGACAGAGGCGACTTCCAACAACTCCAGCGGCAGATCGGTGATAGCGCCGTCCCCACCCTGGTTCTTCTCCGCTTGCCGGATCACCAGACGGAGGGCATCGAGAGCGTTCTGATATTCGGCCAGGAGGGTGTTCTTTCCCTCCAGTCGTTTCTCCAGGGCCGAGAAGTAGCGTTCAAGCACCAGATTCGTGCTTTGCTCCAGGCCCAAACCACTGCTGCGCCTGAAGGCCTCCAGTTCCTCGTCAGCAACCCCGAGGGTCGCCTCAGCCTCTGCCAATTGGGTCTCGAACTTGGACAATTCGGCTGCGGGCCCATATAGCTCCCCCACGCGCTGAGCGAAGGCCTCAGCCCAACCATTGGCCAGTCCGGCCGCAGCCGCGGCGTCGCTGGATTGAGCGTCTATGTAGAAGATGTCTTCCACGCCAGAGCGGGCACTCACAGACTCACGGATGGACACTTCGCTCCGCTCGGCCGGCGGCAGCGAGTCCCCGATGGCCTCCGCTACCTCAGATGACAGGTCGAAGCTCTCGAAGAGGGCCAGGTACTCCCGCTTCCAGTCTTTGCGTGTATCAACGATGTGCTGGATGTTGGGATCCATGCGCCACTCGTACTTGGTGGGCTGGGCCAACAGCGTGACCGAAGCCCGGTAGAGCGCAGGCTGCGATAGAGTGAGGCCCAGAGCCACCAACGTGCACACCGCTGTGATGGCTAAGATCAGTATCCAGTGGCGTGTCAGTACTCGCAGGTACTGCCGCAGTTCGATCTCTTCGTCCATGCTAAAGCTCTCCTTGTCATTGCTAGTCGCCGCATTCAGCACCGGACACTCCTCCCCGGACACCTGCATCCTCATCACGAATAGCACGAATGTGCCAATTTCACAAATGCTTTTCCGACAAACCTCAGTGCAATTCGTAGAATTTGTCCATTCGTGGCATTCGTGTTCAAAGCCGTCCGGCAGTGAAGTTGCCGCATTATACATGCTCTCGGCACAAAAGGCAAGTGTCTCCTCTGCAAAGGGTATCGTTCAAAAGTGTAGGAAGAAGCAGCACATCGTTGTCAGCGGAACAAGCGGAAAGTAAGCGTTCCGGTCGTTCCGCTGTTCCGCTGTTCCGCTGACGAGGTGGGAGAGGAAGCGACCAAGTCCCCCTACGATTCTGAATGATACCTCCCGCGCTGTGCTATCAGGGCTAGTCAGGCGATGACACCGATGGCGCACTATTCAGAGCGTAGGGCAGGAAGCTCTGATAGACGTCGCTTTCCACTACGAACTCGACGAGAGGGATGGCATCATCGGTCAGCCGTTCCCCTGTCTCGTCGTGAGCCGCCAGCCGTTCGCCCCCCTGCAGCCGGTAGAGCCCCACCTTCACCTGGTACGTGCCGGCAGGCAGGATCAGAGGCAGACGCAACATCCGTGGGTCCCGCACTACCTCCCCTGCCGCCCACAGATCGGTCGGATAATCGCCACCGCGAGGAGGCCTATCTTGTCCGAAGACAAGGCGACCCTCGGCATTCAGCAGGTGCACAAAGACGACGTAATCATCTGCTACCGGCTCCTCAGCACGCCAATAGAGGGTGAGCGGCTGGGCGCGGCCTAGCAGGCCTTCTGGCTTTTCTAAATCGTAGCCTATCAGCCCGATACGGCCTCCGCCAGGCTCCTCCAGCGTGTACTGCGCCGGAGTCTCTGGACGGTAGTCCGGTGGTTCCTTTGACCGAACAGGCAACCGGCCGAACAGAGCCCGCTCTCCCACGGGCTGGCCCTGCGGATGGTTCACAGGGAGGTGGGTTTGCTCCTCGTCGTCCACGAAAAGCGTCACGGCCACCTGGCCGCGGGTCGGC
>Ga0209121_10004371_pt1 | contig 13218 bp, 10 predicted proteins | sample Cruoilmetagenom3_FD_187292 | JGI IMG/M metagenome (GOLD analysis project Ga0209121, IMG submission 187292) | Oil polluted marine microbial communities from Coal Oil Point, Santa Barbara, California, USA - Sample 3 (SPAdes) (version 2) | ecosystem: Environmental > Aquatic > Marine > Oil seeps ... | reverse complement strand
AAACAAATGGTCGAGGTGGATTTGATCACCAACCAGCAGGGCAAATTTATGGATGACATCGGGATCGGAGATATCTTCGCGCTGGGAAATACTCGACATTAATAGATGACTTTCGACTAGCCAGCTGACCAGTTGGCTTTCCTGTTCGGAAAAGCCGTGTCGCTGTGCAAAGTCGGTCGCGTCGAGCGCACCGAGTTTTGAGTGGTCGCCGCCGCGTCCTTTGGCAATATCGTGAAAGAGCCCGGCGATAAGGAGTAGTTCAGGCTTGGGTAGGTTTTTCAGTACATGTGAGGCAACGGGAAACTTTTCTTCCTCTTCCGCGTTACCGAGCCGGCGGATATTACGAATCAGTTGAATGGTGTGGGCGTCGACCGGATAAATATGGAACAGGTCGTGTTGCATTAAACCGATGATGCGATCGAACTCGGGCAGGTATTTACCAAGTATGCCATAGCGAACCATGCGCTGAAGTTGCGTTGTGAGCCGCCCACTGCAACGGAACAGGCGCATAAACAGCTCGCGATTGACAGGGTCGTTGCGGAAAGCCTCGTCGATCTGATGGCGATATTGGCGGATTTGTCGGATGGTCGTCGAGCGTACTCCTTGAATGGATGAATCCTCGCCCAGTAAGACGAAGATTTCTAGCAGGGCTGAAGGGTGATCAAGGAAAACTGTATCGTTAACCACTTCAATATAATCGTCACGTATCTGAAAGCGCGGATTGATCGCGCGAATAGTGTTTTTTTTCTTACTTTTGTTGATGACCTCGTCCATATAATGGAGAAGCATGTCATTCTGCTCGCGCATGGCCAGTACCACGCGGTAGTAGCGCTGCATAAATTGTTCGACCGCAAGCCGCTCTTTCGTGTCCTCATAGCCAAACATCTGTGCCAGCTTGCGCTGCGAGTCGAAGAGTAAACGTTCTTCGGGACGTCCTGCGATCAGGTGTAGACCATAGCGCACCCGCCACAGAAAGGCCTGGCCCTTACGCAGTAATTCGTATTCCTCGGCGGCGAGAAAGTGGGTGTTGGCCAGCTCGGCTAAACTGCGTTTGTGAAAATATCGCTTTGCAACCCAGCCAATGGTTTGGATGTCCCGCAAGCCACCGGGGGCTTCTTTAATATTGGGTTCCAGGTTGTACTCGGTATTACCGTGCTTTTCGTGGCGCTCGTTTTGCTCGTCGTATTTAGCGCGAAAAAACTTGTCCGCTGGCCAGATATTACTGGGTCCGGTTTGCTCTTCCATTTTCAGGCGTAGTTCGACATTGCCAGCGAGAGTGCGAGACTCCATGAGATTAGTCGCGACGGTGATATCGGCTTTTGCCTCTTCAACACAATGGGACACGGAGCGCACGCTGTGGCCAATATTGAGTTGAATATCCCAGAGAAAAGTCAGGAAGCCTTCAATACTGGCTTTATAGGGCTTGTGGTTTTTACGCTTGCTTAATATGAGCAGGTCGATGTCAGAGTGGGGATGGAGTTCGCCACGACCATAGCCACCCACTGCGAGCAGGCTAATGTTTTTATCCCAGCTAAAGCGCTGCCAGGCGTGCAACAGAATGCAGTCAATAAAGGCAGCGCGTTCATGCACCAGGGTTTCGGTGTCTTCGCCTTGTTCAAAGCGGTTGTTGAGAAAGGTATCAGCGGCGCGGATGGCGTCGCGAAAAACCGTTTGAGCATCGCCCGTGCTGAGGTTGGCGAGAAAGCGCTTCTCGTCAAAAAATAAGGGCCTGGGTAAAGCTTCTGGGCTTGGGCTCATGGTTACTGCGGATTCTTTTTGAGAATAGATGTGGATATTGCTTTCAGCAAGCGGACTTAAAAAGATTCATCTTGACGGGAGGTGAGTACATCGACGCCTGTCGCGGTGACCAATAAGGTGTGCTCCCATTGCGCTGACAGGCGGCCGTCGCGGGTTTCCACCGTCCAGCCATCGGCCTTCAGTTTAGTGTGTTGTTTGCCGGCATTAACCATGGGTTCAATGGTGAATGTCATACCCTCTTCAAGCACTAACCCGGTACCCGCTTTGCCGTAGTGCAGCACCTGGGGTTCTTCGTGGAATTCACTGCCAATGCCGTGGCCGCAGTATTCACGAACCACGGAGTAATGCATATCCTCGGCATGTTTCTGTACCACGTGGCCGATGTCGCCCAGACGATTGCCGGGTTTGACTTGCTCTATACCGAGGTATAGACATTCCTGGGCTACTTTAACCAATCGGTCTGCGTGGCTGGGTGTTTTGCCGATGCAGAACATCATGCTGGTGTCGCCAAAATAGCCGTCTTTAATCACTGTAATGTCGAGGTTGACGATATCGCCATTTTTGAGCACTTTATTTGCAGAGGGGATGCCGTGACAAATCACTTGATTCACTGAGGTGCAGATCGACTTTGGGAAGCCTCGGTAATTTAGACAGGCGGGAATAGCGTGTTGCACATCGACCATAAAGTCATGGCAAATAGTGTCGAGTTCAAGAGTGCTGATGCCTGCCTGTACATGGGGGGCAATCATCTCTAGAACATCGGCGGCGAGCTTGCCGGCAATACGCATTTTTTCGATTTCTTCAGGTGTTTTGATGGTAACGGACATGGGCTCAGGCAGTGGCAGTGAATAAGCCTCGCATTGTAACCAATTTTGTCGGTCTTGATGGGGGATTCCGCGCTCGGGTGTCTTAATTTCTGAACCCGCTGCTTAGGTGTCTTTATGGGTGCATAGCCGGTGTCTGAATTAGCTTCAAGTTTGTTGTCAGTTCTTCTAATGGCTCCTTGATTGTGGTATAAAGCGCGCCCCGATGGAATGGCTGTCGGGGTTAACTTTAACGACTCACACTTACCGACACATTGGCTTGGGTGCCTGCTAGCTTGAAAAGCAGGTTAGACAATGGGGTGGTGGAGGCTTAACCCAACAGGAAACTTGAATTATGACTATGGTTAGTATGCGCGATATGCTCCAGGCGGGTGTCCATTTCGGTCACCAAACTCGTTACTGGAATCCGAAAATGAATCAATACATTTTCGGTGCACGAAACAAAATTCACGTCATCAACTTAGAGCATACGGTGCCAGCATTTAACGATGCTCTCGAGCAGGTTCGCCAGCTCAGTGCCAGTGGCAATAAGGTCTTATTTGTCGGTACCAAGCGTGCTGCACAAAAAGCAATTAAAGAAGAAGCAGAACGCGCCGGCATGCCTTATGTTTGCCATCGCTGGTTGGGTGGTATGTTGACCAACTACAAAACGATTCGTGCTTCTATCAAGCGCTATCGTGATCTCGAAGCACAGAGCACTGACGGCACTTTCGAAAAGCTGACCAAGAAAGAAGGCCTGATGCGTCTGCGTTTGAAAGAGAAACTCGAGCGTTCCATCGGTGGTATTAAAGATATGGGTGGCCTGCCCGATGCGCTGTTTGTGATCGACGTTGATCATGAGCGCATTGCCGTACAGGAAGCCAACAAGCTGGGCATCCCCGTTATCGGTATCGTCGACACTAACAGCAACCCCGATGGCGTTGACGTGGTAATTCCTGCCAATGACGATGCGATTCGTGCCGTTAAGCTCTATGCAATGGCGATGGCTGATGCCGTACTCGAAGGTAAAGCCGGCGGTGCTGTTGCCTCTGAGAAAGATGAGTTTGTTGAAGTCACTGAAGCTCAGGCTGACGCCGTTGTTGCAGAGGCTGTTGAAGCCGTTGAGCCTGCAGCTGCTGAAGAGCCTGCAGCGCCAGCACCGACGACTGAGGCTTAAGCCTTTAAGACCGGCTGCTTTGATGCTGGTCTACGTTAAATAAAGGGGGCATAGCCCCCTTTATACTAATTACTGACATCAGGTTTCATTGGCTCAGTGCCTCTGTAAACCGACTATATTGAGAGGATTTCCCATGGCAGCGATTTCTGCTTCCCAGGTTAAAGAACTACGTGATCGCACTGGTCTCGGCATGATGGAGTGCAAAAAGGCACTGGCTGCAGCCGACGGTAATATAGACACAGCGATTGAAAACTTGCGTAAATCCAGTGGTATGAAAGCGGCTAAGAAAGCGGGCCGCACAGCAGCTGACGGCGTTGTGGCAGTGAAAGTTGCCGATGACGCCTCCTTCGCTGTATTGGTTGAGGTTAACTCTGAAACTGATTTTGTCACCAAAGATGAAGGCTTTCAGGCCTTCGTTACCGCTGTTGTCGATAAAGCTTTTGCCGACAAGCAAAGCAATGTAGAAGTGCTTGCTGCCGCTATGGAAGATGCCCGTCAGGCGCTGGTACAGAAGTGTGGTGAGAACGTCAACGTGCGTCGAGTACAGTTGGCCGAAGCTCCTGTAGTTGGTGCCTACGTGCACAGCAATAGCCGCATTGGTGTACTGGTTACTCTCGAAGGTGGCACAACAGAACTTGCTAAAGACGTTGCGATGCACGTTGCGGCAGTTAATCCTCAGGTTGCGACTCCCGATGAGATGCCCGCCGATGTGGTTGCCAAGGAAAAAGAAATTTATGTTTCCCAGGCCATAGAGAGTGGCAAGCCCCCCGAGATTGCTGAAAAAATGGTCGTTGGCCGCTTGAAGAAGTTTCTCGCCGAGAGCAGTCTTGTCGAGCAGCCCTTTGTGCGCGACCCCGATGTTAAAGTGGGCAAGATGTTGGCCGATGCCGGTGCCAGTGTTGTCGGTTTCACCCGTTATGAAGTGGGTGAGGGCATTGCCGTTGAAGAAGTCGACTTTGCCGCTGAAGTTGCAGCACAGGTTGACGCCACCAAATAAGGTGTTTGCCACCGGCGGCTTAACAGTGCCGGTGGCTTTAGTCAGATCGTAAAAGAATAAAGTAGCGCCCAGGCTTAACGGGATGGCTTGATATCAGCGGGCCAATACCGAAAGATCAATACCCAAGGATCAATACCCAAGGATCAATACCCAAGATCAATACCCAAGATCAATACCCAAGGATCAATGCCGATGAACAATCCAGGTACAGATAAGAAGTACAAGCGCATTCTCCTCAAGCTCAGCGGTGAAGAGCTAATGGGCGATGGCAACTTTGGCATCGATCCAAAAGTTCTCGACCGCATGGCGCTGGAAATTGGCCAGTTAGTGGGCATTGGTGTGCAGGTCGGTCTGGTGATTGGCGGTGGTAACTTGTTTCGCGGCGCCGCACTGAGTGCAGCGGGTATGGAGCGGGTGACTGGTGATCACATGGGTATGCTGGCCACGGTGATGAATGGCCTGGCCATGCGCGATGCCCTCGATCGCAATAATATTTCGGCGCGGGTGATGTCGGCCATCCCCATGAGTGGCGTGGTTGAGCACTATGACCGCCGCCGCGCACTGCGCTATTTGGCTTCCGGTGATGTGGTTATCTTCAGTGCCGGTACGGGCAATCCTCTCTTTACAACAGATTCGGCGGCTTGTCTGCGCGGTATCGAAATTAATGCCGAAGTGGTATTGAAGGCGACTAAGGTTGATGGCGTCTATTCAGCTGACCCGATGAAAGTCTCCGACGCCACGCTCTATACCAGTTTGAGTTACGATGAGGTGCTGGATAAGAAGCTAGAGGTGATGGATCTTACGGCCATCTGCCTCTGTCGCGAGCATCACATGCCGGTACGGGTTTTTAGAATGTCCAAGTCCGGTGCTCTATTGAGTGTCGTGGTGGGTGGTGATGAAGGAACATTGATCGAGGAAGCATGATCTCAAACTCGCTGATCTGTCAGTGGGCGTTATCAGTAGATAGCTTTCGAACGAATTACACCTCAACGTATCACCTTGAAACAGATCACCTCGAAACGGATAAAAGACGAGAAACTAATTATGATTAATGAATTGAAGGAAGATGCCCAGCAGCGCATGGGTAAAACGGTTGAGGCTCTGGGCCATGCATTGAATAAGGTGCGCACAGGTCGTGCTCACCCGAGTATTCTCGAGGGTGTCAGAGTTTCTTACTACGGTAGTGAAACGCCTTTGAGCCAGGTAGCGAATATTTCTGTTGCCGATGCGCGGACCCTGACCGTAACCCCCTGGGAAAAAAATATTGTCCAGGATGTTGAACGCGCCATTATGAATGCTGACCTCGGTCTCAATCCATCTAGCGCTGGTGAAGTGATTCGTATTCCCATGCCCGCTCTCACCGAAGAGACGCGCAAGGGTTTTATCCGCCAGGCTCGCAAAGAGGTGGAAAACTCCCGGGTTTCAGCCCGCAATATCCGACGCGATGTGCTCTCCGATATTAAAGAGCTGTTAAAGGAAAAGGATATTTCCGAGGACGAGGAACGCCGTGCTCAGGACGATGTGCAGAAAATTACCGATAGTTTTATCAAGAAAATGGACGATATGCTGGTCGTCAAAGAAAAAGACTTGATGGAAATCTAGCAAACCAGTAAGCATTTACATATGGAAGACCAGGCAAGGGCGCCATGGAAAACCCGGCATGGACGTTCGGTAAAATAACTCCAGGAAAGCAGAGCATGGTGGAATCTTTGGCGACTGATAGCGCTCAGCCACTCAGGCATGTGGCTGTCATAATGGATGGCAATAACCGCTGGGCTAAAGCTCGGGGTTTACCCGGCCATGAGGGCCATCGCGCCGGTGTTGAACGCGTTCGCGACATGATAGAAAGCTGCCAGCGACACCAGGTTGAAGTGGTTACCCTGTTCGCCTTTAGCAGTGAAAATTGGCAGCGACCAGCGCTTGAAGTCAGCGCTTTAATGACACTGTTTGCCACTTACATAAAGAAAGAAGCAAAAGCCCTCCACGAGCGTGGAATTTGCTTACGGGTAATTGGTGAGCGTGGGCGCTTCAGTGCTCGTTTACAAAAGCGCATTGCCGATGCCGAGAGACTCACCGCCGACAATACGACGATGATCTTAGTGCTGGCCGTCGATTACGGAGGCCGTTGGGATATCGCCACAGCGAGCCGCAAGTTGGCACAACAGGTTGTTGATGGCTCTTTGGCAGTTGAAGACATCAGTGAAGACCTGCTTGAAAAAAACCTTTGCCTTGCCGATTTACCTCAACCAGATCTGTGTATAAGAACCGCGGGCGAGCAAAGAATTAGTAACTTTTTACTTTGGCAGCTGGCATATAGTGAGCTTTATTTTGCCGATTGCTACTGGCCCGATTTTGATGCTTGTGCCTTTGACGCCGCTGCCACGGCCTATTACCAGCGCCAGCGCCGTTTTGGCCTAAGCCAGGAGCAAGTGGCCGATACTACAGTTGATCAAACTACGGCTCCCGCTCAGGCGCGAGTGAGCGCTTAATGCTAAAACAGCGGGTTATTACCGGACTTATTCTGGCTGTCAGTTTCCTTGTCGCTTTATTTGCACTCCCCACCTACGGTTTTATTGCGCTAATCACGGCGGTGCTGGCCTACGCCGCTTGGGAGTGGAGCCATCTGGCGGGTCTCACTAGCAGGGCTGGACGTGGCTTATATCTGTTTGCTGTTATCGCCATTGCCGCCGCTTTGGGTGTCTATCTTGGTTTTGAGCAGGACATTTTACTTACTGAAAAACCTCGCTTCTTATTACTCATCGCTTGCATCTGGTGGGCGATAGCTGTGCTTTGGGTGCAAAGCTTTCCCAGCAGCGCGATTCTGTGGGGTCGGCGCTGGCTCTGTTTGCTGATGGGTGTGTTCGTTTTACTGCCAATGTGGCTGGCCTTTGCGGGTTTAATGTCGCTTGCCGAAGGGCCACAGTTAGTCCTTGCGGTAGTGCTGTTGGTTGCCCTGGCCGATATCGGCGGCTACTTTGTTGGCCGTGCCATTGGTCGAACCAAGTTGGCCCCGAAAGTCAGTCCCGGAAAAACCTGGGAGGGTCTGTTGGGTGGGCAGCTGGCCATTGTGCTTGTCGTCGGTACTACAGCTTCGTTTCTAGACCTTGATGCAGCGAGAGCTGGCTTATGGCTTGGTTTAGCCATGGTGACAGGGCTTGCCTCAGTGCTGGGTGATCTGCTTGAAAGTATGGTTAAGCGCCATCGTGGCGTTAAAGATAGCGGCACCATTCTACCTGGTCACGGCGGTGTGCTGGATCGAATTGATGGTTTAACGGCGGCATTACCCGTGTTCAGCCTGATCTTGTCACTACTGTATAGTCGTCTTTAATTGTTCTTGATAAATAACTTGTTCAATAGTGTCGTTGATAAGCGGGCTATTTGTCTGCAATCAGCATTCTGAATTTCTCATGCGGTCGAAATTAAACTTGTTATGAAGTCCCCACTACAAAATCTTACTATTCTTGGTTCGACAGGATCCATTGGTGTCAGTACGCTCGATGTTGTCGCCAGGCATCCTCAGCAGTACCAGGTTTTTGCGTTAACCGCTAACCAGCGCGTTGCAGAATTGGCTCAGCAGTGCCGGCAATTTCATCCCCGTTATGCGGTATTGGGCTCTGAAACGGCGGCAGAGCAGTTGAGGAATTTAGTGAGTAGTGATGTTGAAGTGCTTTGGGGGGAAGAGGGCCTGGCCCTAGTTGCAGCCCACAAAGAGGCCGACACGGTAATGGCGGCGATCGTCGGTGCGGCCGGATTATTGCCGACACTAGCCGCCGTAAAGGCCGGTAAAAAAGTGCTATTGGCCAACAAAGAAGCCCTGGTGATGGCGGGGCAGCTATTTATGGATGTGGTGGCTGAATCAAAGGCGACGCTGTTGCCCATCGACAGCGAGCACAATGCGATATTTCAATGCCTGCCGGCTAACTATTGCGGGCGGGAGCAGTCGGGTGTACGGCGCTTATTGTTATCGGCTTCCGGGGGGCCTTTTCGCACCACGCCATTGGCGGATTTGGCGGCGATGACGCCAGATCAAGCCTGTGCTCACCCCAACTGGAGCATGGGCCGAAAAATCTCCGTCGACTCTGCAACCATGATGAACAAGGGCCTGGAGCTGATAGAGGCCAGCTGGCTGTTTACGGTGGATGCCGGTGATATCGATATCGTCATTCACCCGCAAAGTATTATCCATTCGCTGGTGGAATATATAGACGGCTCCGTATTGGCCCAGCTTGGCAATCCCGATATGCGTACGCCCATTGCCCACGCGCTGGCCTGGCCGGAAAGGATTGACTCTGGCGTTAGCTCTCTCGATTTAATTGCCATTGCCAGTCTCAATTTTGAGGCGCCGGATGAACAGCGCTTTCCAGCACTGCGTTTGGCACGCGCAGCTGCAGATAGTCGCGGCGATGCGTCGGCAGCATTGAATGCGGCCAATGAAGTGGCGGTCGAGGCCTTTTTGAATGAGACCATCAGTTTTACCCGCATCGCCGAAGTTGTCGACAGGGTGATGCAGTCGTGGCCCCTGGGTGAACCTCGAGAGCTTGGCGCAGTCCAAGAGGCTGATCGACGTGCACGGGCGATGGCGGAGCAGGCGATTAGCCAGCTAGCATAAAATTTTTTACCCACTTAAACTTTGGGCGCACGGCTAAAACAAGACGAGAAAGCGTGATATGGCATTTCTACAAATGGTTTTTTACACCCTTATTGTTCTGGGTGTGCTGGTAACCTTTCATGAGTTCGGCCACTTTTGGGTGGCGCGACGCTGCGGTATAAAAGTGGTTCGCTTTTCCATCGGATTTGGTACTCCCTTATTTCGCTGGCGCGATAGCCACGATACTGAATTTGTTATTGCTCTCTTGCCCCTTGGCGGCTATGTGAAAATGGTCGACGAACGCGAGGGCAATGTTAGCGAAGAAGATTTGCCCTTTGCCTTCAATCGAAAGTCTGTCTGGCAGAGAATGGCAACGGTAGCGGCGGGGCCAATCGCCAATTTCATTCTCGCTGTGCTGCTCTACTGGGTGGTGTATATGCTCGGTGTACAGGGTGTTGCGCCGGTTATAGGTGATGTTAAAGCCAACTCGATTGCCGAAGCGGCGGGGCTGGAGGCTGGTCAGGAAATCCTCGCCGTCGATGGCGAGCCAACCCCCACCTGGCAAACGCTTGGCGAGCGTCTTGTGCATCGTATTGGCGACGACGGCGATATTCGTTTTACAGTCTCCTACGCCGACTCCAATCTGCAGTATGAAAGTGTCGCTTCTCTGGCCGGCTGGCAAGTCGATGCCAAAGTTCCCGACCCCATTGGCAGCATGGGTATCGAATTGTATCGGCCAAAAGCACTACCCCTGGCCGACGCTATCACCCCGGATAGCCCAGCGGATAAGGCCGGGTTTCTCAGTGGTGATCTTGTTCTTTCAGCTGATGGTATTGCTATAGCCGATTGGTATGCCTGGGTTGAGTATGTGCGGGCACACCCCGATGTAATGATTGCCGTCGTTGTTGAGCGCGCTGGACACACCCTTGAGCTCAACGTGAGGCCGCAGCGTGTCGAACAGGGTGGCGAAGTTTTTGGCCAGGTGGGCATGAGTGTGGTGACACCGGAGTGGCCGGAGGATTTCTTCCGTGAAACCCGCTACGGGCCGGGCGGTGCCTTTATGAAGGGCCTCTCGCAAACGGGCTCGACAACGCAAATGATTTTCAATTCCATTGGTAAAATGTTGACCGGCGCGCTTTCGGTCGAGCATTTAAGCGGGCCTATAACCATTGCCAAGGTGGCGAGCACCTCGGCAGACTACGGACTAGTGGCCTTTTTGCAGTTTATGGCTCTGCTCAGCGTCAGTCTGGGTGTGCTCAATTTACTGCCTGTTCCCGTGCTTGATGGTGGTCATTTACTTTATTATGTGGTCGAGGCCATTAAGGGTAGCCCTGTATCCCTGGGTGTTCAACAAGTCGGCCAACAAATAGGATTGTTCTTAATTATTGGTTTGATGGTGCTGGCACTATACAATGACCTGCTACGGCTTTAAGTCGATAAACTAAACTAACAACAAGAGTTACCCTACACCTCCATGAAACGACTTTTTTTGCCGTTGTTGCTTTGCTTGTGTCCTGTGTTCGCCTCCGCCGAGGTCTTTCAAATTGAGGATATTCGTCTTGACGGTCTGCAGCGAGTCTCGGCGGGGACCGTCTTTGCTTCACTGCCGGTTCATGCCGGTGAGCTGATCGACAAAGAGGGGATACGTGTTGCCGTGCGAACCCTGTTCAAAACGGGTTACTTTGATGACATCAGTATTGCCCGCCAGGGTAAGGTGCTGGTCGTCAGTCTTAAAGAGCGCCCAGCTGTCGCGGAGATTATTATTGATGGCAACAAGGCGATTGAAACGCCCGACTTGTTAAATGCCCTGCGCGATGCCGGTCTGGCCGAGGGACAGATTTTCCGGCAAACGGTGCTGGAGGGCATGAGTCAGGAGCTGCGTCGCCAATATGTCAGTCAGGGTCGCTACGGTGCTTCGGTGGTGTCAGATATTCAAGTCTTGCCGCGCAACAGGGTGGCCGTCAATCTGAGTATCGACGAGGGCAAGGTCGCTTCGATCAAGCACATTAATGTTGTCGGCAATAAAGTATTCAGTGATGAAGCTCTACTGGAGCTTTTTGAGTTAAAGACCACGGGTACCTTGTCCTGGATCTTTAGCGATGACAAATATTCCCGTGAAAAACTCTCCGGTGATCTCGAACGTCTTGAATCTTGGTATCTGGATCGGGGCTATCTGCAGTTTGCCATTGATTCGACGCAAGTGACGATTAGCCCCGACCGGGATGCAGTATTTGTCACCGTTAATATCAACGAAGGTGATGTCTACACCATTAGTGAGGTAGAACTCGCTGGTGAACTGATTCTTCCTGAGAAGTTTGTGCGCTTGTTGATTCGAACGCGTCCGGGCATGACCTTCTCCCAGGTGTTGATGACCTCGACCACTGATATCATGATTCGTCGCCTGGGGGCAGACGGTTACACCTTTGCCGAAGTAGAAGCTTATCCCGAATTGGATGAAGAAGAGAAAACGGCAAAAATTACTTATTTTTTCAAACCTGGTAAGCGCTCCTATGTCAGGCGTATCGAGTTTCGCGGCAATACGAAAACGGACGATGAAGTTCTGCGTCGCGAAATGCGCCAGATGGAGAGTGCCTCTGCATCAAATACTTTACTGGAGCGCTCCAAAGTCAGACTTGAGCGCTTGAGTTACTTTAAACAGGTCGACATGGAGACTCGAGAGGTGCCAGGTACCGATGATCAACTCGATGTTTTTTACACTGTCGAAGAGCAGCCGTCAGGTAGTATTGGTGCCAGCCTTGGTATCGCCCAGGGTTCGGGCCTTATCCTCGGTGGTAATGTGTCGGAGAGCAATTTCTTCGGTACGGGTAATTCCGTTAGTTTAGGGCTGAGTAGTAGTACTTACCGAGATAGCGCATCACTGTCTTTTAACAACCCCTACTTCACCAAAGATGGCGTCAGTGCCGGTTATCGTGTTGCATTTACCTCGACCGATTACGGTGAATATGATGTAGCGGACTACACCACAGACAGCCTGACTACCAGCGTTAATTTTGGTTATCCACTGTCAGAAACCTCTCGTATCAGTGTTGGTTTTGGTTATGAGCAACTGGAAATAGATGTCGGCGTATTCCCAACGTTGGAAATCTTGCAGTTTCTTAATGAAAACGGTGACAGCTATAAGATGTTTACCAGTACCTTGAGTTGGTCACAGTCGACGTTGAACCGCGGTGTATTGGCAACACGGGGTGCTTCGCAGCGGGCAGGGGTTGAATATTCTACGCCACTGGGCGATATGGAATACCTGAAATTTAGTTATTCAGCCCAGTACTTCCGCCCCATAACGAATAGTTTAACCCTGCATTTAAAGACTGATCTCGGTTATGGCATTGGCCTGGGTGATACTGATCGCCTGCCTTTTTTCAAAAACTATTACGGTGGTGGCTTCGGCTCTGTACGTGGTTTTGAGCGTAACAGTCTTGGTCCTCAGGATACGCCTAACCCTTACTATGGTGATGATTCAGATGCCTTCGGTGGCAACGTCAAAATTGCTGGTACTGTTGAAGTGATTTTCCCGGTTCCTTTTATGAAAGATAACCGCAGTGTACAGGCGGCCTTTTTTATGGATGGGGGCAATATTTTTGATACCGACTGTAATCAGACTCAAACCAACTGCTTTAAACCTGAGTTAGGTGAGTTGCGTTACTCCCTTGGTATTGGTGGTACCTGGCTCAGTGGTTTTGGCCCAATCACGGTCTCGTTGGCCAGGGGCATGAATGACGGAGAGTTTGATGAAACGGAGTTTTTCCAGTTTTCACTGGGTCAGGGCTTCTAGTTGACGAATTATAAAAGATAATGATTTTTTCAAAGTACGATAATGTAAATAATATGGGAGAGTGGATGTGTATAGCGTAAAACGTTTGTTGGTAATGTTGGC
>Ga0209121_10004370_pt1 | contig 13218 bp, 9 predicted proteins | sample Cruoilmetagenom3_FD_187292 | JGI IMG/M metagenome (GOLD analysis project Ga0209121, IMG submission 187292) | Oil polluted marine microbial communities from Coal Oil Point, Santa Barbara, California, USA - Sample 3 (SPAdes) (version 2) | ecosystem: Environmental > Aquatic > Marine > Oil seeps ... | reverse complement strand
TGCCAGGAAAGCCTCTACTGCCTCGGCACAATCCTCTGACTCGAAAGTGGCGCGAATAGTTGTTTCCTCCCAGAGTAATTGCTTGTAGCGATCGGCATCTAACCCCTGGTATAAGCCCTTCTTAGCTAACCGCATAGCCATTGGCGCTCCCCTAGCTATAGTTTCTGCTAATTCAGAGGTAACCGTTTGTAGTTCAGCTAATGGAACAGCATCATTAACTAGCCCTATCTCCTTTGCTTCTTTACCTGTAACAGTTTTACCTGTGAATATTAATTCGCAAGCTTTACCCATGCCTACCAGTCTAGGTAGCGTATAGGTTGAATTCATTTCAGGGATAATGCCTACACTACTAGCAAAGGGGAACGATATCCTAGCATCCTCCGCAGCAATTCTTATGTCACAGCTTAATGGCATGGTTATTCCCCACCCCACAGCCACGCCGTTTATTGCTGCAATTGTAGGTTGTGGCATGTCCACCAAGGCTAAATGAAATTTAGTTAACCAATTACCTATATCGTATACGCTTTTACCCTGTTTTCTTTGCTCTACCATGCTACGAGCCCAGTCAAGATCCAGTCCAGCGGAAAAGGCACGGCCACTGCCGGTAATGATGAGGACTCTTACGGTATCATCCTTGCTTAGCTTGCTGAGCACATCAAGCATTTCCTCACATAGCTGCTCGATGACAGAATTAAGTCTCTCAGGACGGTTTAAGGTAAGAGTAGCTACATTTTCCTTTTTCTCAAGAAGAATAGTCTCGTAATCCATTAGTTTCCCTCCCTTACTTTAAATATTTTTAAGGCCAGTCGCCGACGTTAGTTTAATCGAAGCCCTGCCAAGCGGTAATGTTTTCAACGGGCTCGCGTTTGGTCTCCAACTTGTTTGCCGGGAAATCCCAATCGGGATAGCCAATAGTGATGGCGATGATTGTTCGCTTAGACTCAGGTATTCCAGTAAACCTCCTCACTACCTCAGGAAACATTACGCCTTGATCCTCAATACAAGTGCCAAGTCCATAGTTCAGTGCTGCAAGGCAGATGGTCTGTGTGATGGCACCGATATCGAACTGAGGGCGTAATTCACCAAGCGACTTATCCACCGATAGGATGATAGCTGCGGGCGCATCAAAGAAACGAAACCCTCTTTGCATCCACTCCGCTCTTTTCTCCTTATCTTCTCTAGCTATGCCCATGAGCCCGAAGATCTGAACTGCGACCTCCACCTGTCGGTTTCTATAAACACCCTCATAGGGCTTGAGCGGTAAATCCGGATTCGGTGTTGCTCCAGAAGCTAGCATCTCAACATTACCCCGCTTGATGTTATCCAGCACTTCTCCCGTGATAACAGTAAACTCCCATGGCTGTGTATTCATCCCTGAGGGTGATTGGGTAGCGATGTCTAGAATTTTCTTGAGCATTTCCTTGGGAACTGGGTCGGGCTTATAGCCCCTTATACTCTTCCGTGATCGTATAGCTTCTATAATATCCATTGATTGCCTCCTTTCCAAGTGTCAAACATAGAGCTAGAATTTAACCTACCTTATCATTTAAGACTCCTTTTATGCGGGTTTCTTAACAAAGGGCAGCCAGGAGAATAGCGTGCCCCACTCACCTTTTTCCCACACCACCAGAAGCTGGCTGGAAATACAAATAGAGCTATAAGTGCCAATGATAACGCCAAGGAGCAATATTAAGACGAAATAATGTATGGTAGCTCCGCCGAAGAGAAACAGAGCCAAGAGGACGAAAAGGGTAGTCAAAGCGGTATTTACACACCTCCCCAGCGTTTCCACAATGCTAGAGTTTACTGTCTCGGCGAAGTCAAAACTAATGTGCTTAGTTACATTTTCCCGAATGCGATCAAAAATGACCACGGTATTATTGATGCTGTAACCTACGACTGCCAGCAGTCCAGTAATAAACATAGCATCAATCTCCACTCCGGCAAACCAACCTAAAAGGGAGAAAATGCCCAGTATTATGAAAACATCGTGAACCAAAGCGATAATGGCACAGATGCCCCAGCGAAATGGCTTAGGCATGCGGTGAAATGCCCAAACAATGTAAAGCAGCATAGCAGCAGCAGCTACTATCACAGCAATAGCAGCATTGCGCGCTGTTTCCGCCCCTATCCTGGGCGAAGCTGAATAGTAATCGATTAGTTTAGTCTGGGAATCTAGTCTTCCACCAAGCTCACTTGCTAGCTTCTCCACCTCTCCCCGTGGTATATCTCTAAGGTGAATAATGAAATTCCCCTCACCGGCGTTTTGAATGGTTGCTGTATCGTATCCCAGGTCAGCCATCTCCGGCCGTAATTGGCTCTGCTCAACTGGGGGATTGAATTGGAGGGTTATAGATGTGCCACCAGCAAAATCAGCTCCAATCTTCAGTCCGAAAATAGCTAAAGAGGCTATCCCCACGATTATTATTATGGCTGATATCAGGAAAAACCACTTCTTCTTACCTACAAAGTCTATCATTTCCTAACTCCATAAACTGCCCGATTAGTGACCACTTGACTACCTATAATGAGGCGAAGAAAAGTCCTGGTGATAACAATGGCAGTGAACATAGATAGAGCCACACCAATAAACAAGGTTAGGGCAAAGCCTCGGACCATAAAAGCACCAAGTGTGCCGCCAAGCCAGAAAAGAATAATACAGGCGATAAACGTAGTGATATTGCTATCCTTGATGGCTGTCCAGGCACGGTTGAATCCAGCCTCAGTTGCGGCACCCAAACTGCGCCCCTCTCGCAATTCTTCCTTAGTCCGCTCAAAGATAAGAACATTGGCATCCACTGCCATGCCTACTGATAGGATAAAGCCAGCGACGCCTGGAAGGGTTAGAGTTACAGGGACGAGCTTGAAAATGGCCAAAAGCACAACACCATAAATCCCTAAACTAAGGCAAGCCACTAAACCAGGCAGACGATAGTAAAGAAGCATAAATAACAGTAACAGCACTATCCCAATCTCTGCTGCCAGCATGCTCTTCTTAATGGAATCAGCTCCTAAAGTAGCATCCACCGTCCTTTCATAAAGAGGGATATTGGGCTCAAACACCTTAGATTCGCCTCCCTCTACCCATCTACCCAGGGGGACAGGAATGCGCCCAGCATTAAGCAACGTAGATAATTCCTGGGCGTCTGCAAAGCTCAGCCCTTCAATTTGCCCACTTTCTCTAATGACTTGCCGAACCACGGGAGCGATGGCATGCTCGTCCTCGCCCCTAAGGGGCTCATCGCCAAGGTAGATGCCCAGCTGTCTCCCTATTAGGCGGCCAGTTATCTGCTGGGAAAGCTCTTGCCCAGTCTTATCCCACTCAAATATCAACAGCGGTCTGCCAAATTGATCTGCAGTAACATAAGTATTCTCCCTAAAATATCTACTGGTGAGAGGCAATTCTTTACCATCGACTGTCCCTGTGGCAGGAATCCAATTCCCTTCCGCATCTCGCTCCCGGAATTCAAGTATCCCAACGCGTCCAATCATCTCCTTAGCTTTCTCGATCTCACCAATGCCTGGCAGTTGAACAGCAATGCTGTACTCCCCTTCTTGTTTCTGTATTGCGATAATAGGTTCTGTTATCCCTAAAGCATTGATGCGCCTTTCTATTACCCCCTTCACACCCTCCATAATTTCATCCCTGCTGCCAGGTTCGATATCGCTGAGGTCAGCCTGGTAAACCAGATAACTCCCGCCCTTAAGATCCAGGCCAAGCCTTAACCCTTGCCTGCCCAGGACATTCCTATCCAGTGGCACTATCGACCACAGGGCAACGCCAAATAGGGCAAGGATGAAAATCAATAGGTAAATGTTTCTTCTTCTCAATTATTTGACCTTTGTTCTAGAGGGATTGCTTCGCTCCGCTCGTAATGACATTTCCTTCTGCACTAAAGCTAACGCCTCCTCCTTGGTGCTTAATTCCCCGCTAGCTTGAGCTTCGTGAACCAAGGCCAGAAGCTCACCAACCAATGGGCCCGGTATCAAGTCAAAAATGTTCATCAAGTCGTGACCATCCACAAGCTTCACTGGCAGGAATCGGGTTTGCTGCTTGCCATGCTCTGTTGATATATAGTTTATTAACTGGCAGCACCCTTTCCATCCTTCCATATCCACAAGAGGTCCATAAGTTGCCAGATAATCAGCCAAAGCTAAAAACAGAATATCAATGCCAGCATCACCAGTATCTCGGAAATAACGATAGATTGCCCGCTGAGTAGGAAGTCCCTCGTTTGCCATCTGAACTGGACGGAGATGGTGATAAACAAGGCTTTCTACCAGACCTACCTCCCGATGGCTAAATCGTAATCTCTCCAGAATGCTCACAGCCATAGCTGCCCCTTCTTTAGTATGCCCTAAGAAATGTGCTCTACCGGCATTATCAAGGAGCTTTGTCCTGGGTTTAGCAATATCATGGAACAGTCCACCTAACTTGAGTAACGCTTTATGATTGCTACCCTTAGAAACCTCCTGGGATAAGTGCTGGGCTATGGTATCCGACCATAGGGCACCAGCTAATATATCTTCATTGCCATATTTCCAATCACTTTCTCGGATTAGGAATTCTATCGCAGCTACCGTTTCTACAGAATGGTCAAACACGTCCCAGAAGTGTATTGTTGGCTGTTCCACACCTTTGCCCTCCGCTAGCTCAGGGACTAGAGCTGGAAGCAAGCCCAGCTTATCCAGATACCTCAAATAGTAGGCAGCTCGAGGCAGAGTAAGCAATCGAAGCAATTCCTCCCTTACTCTCTCCCCAGGAACTTTAGCGATGGACTGAGAATAACAACGAATCAGGCTCTCCGTCTTTGGCTCAATAACAAAGTCAAGCTCAGCAGCAAGGCGAACCGCCCGCAGCAGTCTCACAGCATCCGCCTCAAAAATTTGCTCACTTACCCCTCGCACTATTCTGCCTCTTAAATCCTTCTCACCAGAGAAGGGGTCAATAAGCTTCATTCGAGGTTGCTGCGCCCGGGGCTCGTAGCTAGCAAATTGGCTGAGTTCAGTCGCTATGGCATCTATAGTGAAATCTCGGCGGGCGAGATCAGATTCGATATTGCCCGAAAAAGAGGAGAAGTCGAGGTGCCACTCGAAGCTGACAGCTGACAGCTGATAGCTCTCAGTTATCACCACCCTGGCTATGCCATTTATGTCATCAAGAAGCACGAATTTGCCCTCTAAGGCTTGGGTTATCTCCCGAGCTACGCTTACAGCATCGCCATCTACAGCAATATCGATATCATTGGTTTCTCTCCCCAGAAGCCAATCACGAATGAAGCCACCAACAATGTAGCCCTGGCATTTCCACTGAGCTAAGAATTCACATACCTTATTTAAGGTGGTGGTTAAGCTGCTTATTTCGGAGAGGGACATTAGGGTGAATTATAGCTTTACATGAAGGATATTGTAAAGGTTACTCTAAGACACCTGTAGGGCTCTGAGCCCTGCGCTTCCTGTCATTCTGAGGATTTCCGGCTCAGGGTGACAGTCAAAGTATTCGTTGATCGCAACAATAGCCCTAGCTGCTCGTTCCATAGTCGGAAATACAGGGAACGAAGCTTTTAGCAGCTTTTGCTCCATATCCAAGCGTTTCGGCTCAGCAGAGCCTGGTGGTAAAACAACCGCCAGGGGCTTGTTTTGGCTACTCCTGAGCTCTATAAGGAAATCGTTTATTCCTTGTACCATTTCCTCAGAGAAATATGTCAAAAGAATATCCATATCTTCCTGAATCAAGACAAGCTCAATAATGGGGTCCCGCGTTACCAATTCTATAGCCCGGGATAAGGTCGAAAGACCACGGTATTGCGCTGGGCTTATGTCAATGGGATTGCGTAGAATGCTACCCACTTCGCTTAGAAGGTCGGTCAACTCTTCCCTCGTCTTGTTACAGAGGGATGGTAGTTTAAGCCCACTCTCCATACAAGCGTCGCCAGCTGATACTGAGATGCCGCCACCCCCACCAGCTAACCCTCCAATAACCGCCACATTTTTGCCCTTCCAATAGTGAAGCTGTTGAAAAATGAGCAAGACGTCGGTTAATTCCTCTAAGCCATGTACCTCGATAGCACCTGTCTGTTTCAACATCGCCGACCAAATGGCTGGCGAACTAGCTAAAGAACCAGTGTGGGACATAGCTGCCTGAGCACCAACTTCAGTCCTGCCTCCCTTCCAAACAACTAATGGCTTAATCTTAGCTACCTCTTTCATGGTGTCAAACAGACGACGCCCATTCCTTGTCCCCTCAAGATAGGCACCAATGACCATAGTTTTTGAATCAGCAGCCAGATATTGCAAAAAATCGCTGGCGTCTAAATCAATACCATTACCAAAACTAACTCCTTTACTATAGTCAATCTGCCGAGCTATTCCGACTTCCACTAGTTTTTGGGCGATGCCGCCACTTTGAGAGATAAAACCCACAGAACCGCTCACACCCATTTTGGGTGACGGACCGCAAGACACTCTGCTTTCAGGGCAGTAAACACCAAGGCAGTTGGGACCTATGATGCGAATGCCACCTCGTCTTGCTTTTCTCATCATTTGTTCTTCCAGCCCATGCCACTGGGATTTACCCGTCTCGCTGAACCCTGCAGTGAAAAATTGAACAGCCTTGACTTTCTTAGCAACACAATCATCGAGAAGGTCTAAGACAGATTGCCGAGGAATGGACGCGACAACATAATCCACTTCCCCGGGAACCAGCCTAAAGCTAGGAAAAATCTTTAGCCCCCGAATAGTACCTCCACCAGAGGCAACAGGGTAAACAGGCCCTGGGAAGCCAGCGGAAATTAAAGCCTTTACCCACTGGGCGCCCATCTTCTTTTCATCGCTTGAAGCACCGACTACAGCGATAGATTTAGGGTAAAAGATAAGCTCAAATTCTTTGAGTTTTTCTTGGAACAACAGTTATCCCCTGAAAAAGACTCAGACAGTTTATCAGATTTTGCTGGTTTAAGATAGCAGACTAAGTTAGAATCTGGAGTGCCATGGATGTAGTGGCCCAAATGAAAAAATCTACCCAATGCATCCTCAAGCTATTGAAATTCAGGGGTTAAAAGCTTATGCCAGCATAGCAGAGGCGCCAGAAGTGAGGTAACAGGATCACGCTTTTTGACGCAGCTTAAATCTTTGTATTTTTCCTGTCGCCGTTTTAGGAAGTTCATCAACAAACTCAATCCACCGGGGATACTTGTAAGGTGCGATTTTACTTTTAACAAATTGCTTGAGTTCTGTTTCCAATTCGGGCGAAGGTTCAAAACCTTCTTTTAAAGTTATAAAAGCTTTTGGCTTTATTAACCCGTCAGCATCCGCTTTCCCTATCACCCCACATTCCAGCACCGCTGGGTGAGTCATTAAAGTTGACTCCACTTCTACCGGTGAAACCCAAATCCCACCGGCCTTGATCATATCGTCCCCACGGCCGGCGTACCAGAAATACCCATCTTCATCCTGATAAAACTGGTCCCCGGTATTAAACCACTCCCCAAGGAATGTCTGCTTGCTCCTATCATGCTTATTCCAGTAAAAGGCAGCAGTACTATCACCTTTCACCATTAAATTTCCAACTTTGCCCTGCGGAAGCGGAACACCATTATCATCTACAATTTTTACCTCATACCCAGGTACAACTGTGCCGGTACTGCCTGGTTTTACCCCGCCAGACCTGTTGCTGATATATATGTGCAACACTTCAGTGCTGCCGATGCCATCTAAAATTTCTACACCGAATTTATCCCTCCAGCGTTCGTAAACAGCTTTAGGTAAACTTTCACCAGCCGAAACACAAAGTCGGATTGAAGACAGGTCATAATTTTTTTCGGCCTCCGGAACCTGTAACATCGCGTTGTAAGAAGTGGGAACTCCAAAAAACAATGTAGGCCTATACTTGTTTATAACCTCAAAAACGTGTTGGGGGGAAGGATGCTCCGGGCTCAAAATCGTTGTTCCACCGACAGAAAAAGGGAAATAGAGACCGTTGCCTAATCCATAGGCAAAGAATAGTTTGGCTACCGAAAAAGTAATGTCATCTTCATCGATGCCTAAAACTTTTTGGGCATAATTTTCTGCGCAATAAACCATATCATGCTGCAGGTGCACCGTCCCTTTGGGAAAACCTGTAGTCCCGGAACTATACAGCCAGAAGGCAGCGTCGTCTTTACATGTTCTGGCCGCCACAAGCTCATCAGAAGCTTGCCTTACGATTTCTTCAAAGGCGATCTGGCCCGCTTCTGCCCGACCAAGCACGATAATGTGCTGCAGATATGGCAAATTAAGACGTATAGGTGTTATCTTGGAAATCAACTCCCCACTGACAATGATGGCCACCGCCCGACTGTCATTCAACGCATATTCATAGTCGGCCGGGGTCAGCAGGGTGTTAGTTGGTACTGGAACGGCGCCAATTTTAATGCTGCCAAAAAAGCTGTACACAAATTCCGGGCAGTCAACAAGCAACAGGAGTACTCTGTTTTCCATTCTTATTCCTAATTGTTTTAAAGCATTGCCCACCCGATTGACATTCCGGTAAACCTCATCATAGGTAGTCTTTTGACCCTGATACAATATAGCTGTTTTGGCGCCTCTTCCCTTTTCTACATTACGGCCAACAAAATAAGTAGCTGCATTAAACATGTTGGGAAGGTCAGTCTTCTCACCCATATCTCTCCCTCCTTAATATATTAAGGCTGTTTAATTTTGACTTCTCGTTCAGGGTCAGGCATTTTAGGGATGTTTTACCCCCAAATTTTCGTAGTTGCCTGATTTATCAGGCGAAATTGCCCAATAAATTGGGCAACTACATTTTTAAACAGCCTCATATTCTATGCTTTGCTGAATAATTCTTCCAGACTTAGGTTATCCCCCTTGGTCCTCCTGTTCCTTCTTTAAGCTATCCTAGGCATCCGCTTATACAGGCAGACCTTGGGTTTCAGTATCCTCACAGTGGACATAACCTCTCTAGCAGCACAATCTTGGTTGTCTAAGATAGCAGACTAAGTTAGAATCTGGAGTGCCATGGATGTAGTAGCCCAAATGAGAAAGTTTGTGGAGCCTAGTTCTGTGGCCATTATTGGGGTACCACGCTCGCCATGGACAATCCGGGGAACAACCATCGATATACTAAGAAACCTGATTAACCAAGGTTATCAAGGCAAAATCTACCCAATACATCCTCAAGCTACTGAAATTCAGAGGCTAAAAGCTTATGCCAGCATAGCAGAGGCGCCAGAAAACATCGACTTAGCAGTAATAAGCCTGCCTCGAGATGTAGTCCCCGGAATAGTTAAGGAATGCATCAACAAAGGCGTCAAAGCTATAACTATAGTGACACAAGGTTTCGCTGATGCCGATGATGAGGGAAAGCAATTGCAAAAGGAAATTGATGATGCTATCAAAGGGACAGATACCAGGATATTAGGCCCCAATACCTTCGGCACAGCCAACGCTTATATCAATTTTTCCTCTTCTTTCGTTGCTACTCAGATGGAGGAAGTACCTGTAGGCTTCATGTGTCAGACAGGGGTTTTCTTCCCTGGGCTTGTCGGCTTGAAGTTGATAGGAAGGGCTATTGACCTAGGCAATGGCTGTGATGTCCACTTCAGCGATGGCCTGGAGTACTTTGAACAAGATGTGGAAACAAAAGTAATTGCCTTGCAAATTGAAGGCATGAAAGACGCTACAAGATTTCTGAAAGTGGCTAATCGAGTAGCTCGCAGGAAGCCAATAGTTGCCCTCAAGGCAGGAAAAAGTGAGCAAGCTGCTCAAGCAGCTCAATCCCATACAGGCTCTTTGGTGGGCAAGGATGAAATCTGGAGTGCGGCTCTCAAACAAGTCGGAGTGATTAAGGTAGACGATATAGAGGAGCTCGGTGACACGGCAAGAGCTTTCCACACATTGCCTTCAATAAAAGGTAGAAGAATAGGCATTACTACTATTAGTGGTGGACTTGGCATTATATGCATAGATGCTTGCCAAAAGTATGGTCTAGAGATAGCCAAACTGTCGGCAGCAACCGTTAACCGATTTAGCGTCCTGTGTCCCTCGTGGCAAAATGTTAGCAACCCAGTAGATACATGGCCAGCAGTAGGAGTGACAAAGAAAGCATCGCTATTTGAAGTCCAGGAGATAGCAGCAAAAGCCTTACTCGATGATGCCGGAGTAGATGCCGTTCTATGCATACTCGGTGTTTTCGTCCCTTCAGCAGAAATTGACCTTCGCCAGCTTGTAGAACAGGCATCAAAGTCTCATCCAGATAAACCTCTAGTGTTTTATCTCTATGGACTCCTCGCCAATGAAGCCAAAAATAAACTGGAGGAAACGAGCAAAACACTAGCTTTTCCCAGCCCCGAGAGAGCTATCAGAGCTTTAGGACATCTGGCAGACTATTCAGAGTTCCGCACATCTTATGAGCGTTTATAATTTCTCGTTAGGCCGCAGCAGTTTGCTGCAAACGATGGCATAGGGATTTGGCTTCACTCATGATGCCGTCGATGATTTCCTTTACCGTGGGTACTTCCTGAATTAGTCCGCTCACTTGGCCACAGTGCATAATCCCTGCATCGAGATCGCCTGTTTCAAATAACTCCTTCTCCTTCAACCCACTTATTACAGGAAGCAACTCCTCTAGCGAAGCACCTTCTTGCTCCATTTCTAGCGTTTTTTCTGCTGGTTTATTCCTCACTACCCTGGCAGTATTTCTGATAGATTGCTGAATTAGCATAGTATCCGTTTCTTTGGCTTCTATTAGCCATCGTTTCACTTTAGGATGAACCGGGCTCTCTTCACTGGCCATAAATCGTGTACCCATTAACACTCCCTCAGCCCCCAGAGCTAGCGCGGCAACAAACCCATGGGCATCCCCAAAGCCTCCAGCAGCGACAACTGGTATCTTAACTGCCTCCACCGCTCGAGGTATGAGGATGAGAGAAGGCACATTGTCCAGACCCACATGGCCAGCTCCTTCACAACCCAACATAACTACAGCATCTACGCCAACCTTCTCGGCAGTTTGAGCAAATCTTACTGCAGGAACTTTATGCATTACCTTTACTCCACCATCTTTGAGCTGCTTCATATATGGCTCTGGACTTCTTCCCGATGTTTCAACGATTTTTACTTCCTCTTCAATGACCGCATCAATGTACTTCTCCATATCTGTGGGTCTCACCGTGGGAAGGAAGGGAAAGTTTACCCCAAAGGGCTTACTAGTAAGGCTCTTTGTCTTTTGAATTTCTTCACGCAACCCTTCAACTGTGGAAAAGGTAGCAGAGGAAAGAATACCCAAGCCACCAGCATTAGATATCGCTGCTACCAATTCTGCCCTCGAGAGCCAAAGCATCCCTCCCCCAATTACAGGATACTGAATTCCAAACATCTCGGTAATTCTTGTTTTAAACATAGCGCCTCCTTTCTAAATCATCCTTGCTAAGTGAGACACAGGACTGCTAATTGTCACACCTCCATGATTATCCTGGCATCAACAGCTATAGCTCTATCCTTATAGGCAAATACGGGGTTGAGGTCGAGCTCTTTTATTCGAGGATTTTGCTCTATGAACTGAGACACCTTGACTATTAGCTCTTCTAAAGAGGGGATATCAACTGCTTCCTGTCCTCTATAACCTTGCAGTAACGGATATCCCTTTATTTCCCTGACCATCTCTTCGGCATCCCTCCTGGTAACTGGAACTATTCTGAAAGAGACATCTTTCAATACTTCTACCAATACGCCACCAAGACCGAACATGAGCACGGGTCCGAATTGAGAATCCTTGCTCATGCCAACAATCACTTCTATTCCAGGTGGAGCCATCCTCTGCACTGACACGCCCTGGATTATAGCTTCGGGATATTTCCGCTTGATAGATGACATAACCTCGCTATAAGCCTTGCCTACCTGTGCAGCGTTGGGCAGACCCAATCTCACACCGCCAGAATCGCTCTTGTGAACAATGTCAAGGGAAATTATTTTCAACACTACCGGGAAACCCATTCCTTTGCTTATAGAAATAGCTTCCTTTTTGGTCCTGGCCAGCTTTGTTTCAATAACGGGCACTCCCGCTCGCCTGAGAAGTTCTTTGGATTCAACCTCTGTTAACAATCTTGGCTGAGTTAGAATTTGACCTTCTGTCATATTACTTATTCCTCCATTGCTGCCCTAGAGCCAACGCCTTATTGTAATTCACCGTTGGCCTTTCACATCATAAATAAGAATTAAGCATTCCAGTATTGCTATATCTGCTATAATATATTCACCAAAGTATTGTAACACAATTTTTGTCTAAAAAGGTGACCACGCAAGATTTAGAGCACATCTTTAATCCACAATCAGTAGCTATCGTGGGCGCATCTACCAAGGGAATAGGCTTACAGCAGGCAAGTGCTACTGTATTCCTGCAAAGCTTACTTAGCTGCGGATTCAAAGGAAAGATTTACCCTGTAAACCCCAAGCGTGGGCAGATCTCGGGATTAGAAATTTATGCCAGTGTCAAAGATATTCCTGAGCCAGTTGACTATGCTATTTGCGGTATTTCAGCTCTCCAGGTGCCACAACTAATCAGAGATTGCGTAGCTAAAGGGGCAAAAGCAATTCATGTCATTACCAGTGGTTTTTCCGAGAGTGGCACCGAAGAGGGCAAACAATTAGAACAGGAGATTTCCTCCCTGGCTCGCCACAATGGCATTCGCGTAATTGGACCCAATTGTATGGGGGTATACTGCCCCAAAGTAGGGTTATCCTTCAGCCCTGATTTTTTCACTATGGAAAGTGGTCCAGTGGCTTTTATATCCCAGAGTGGGGGTAATTCCTTTTACATTGTTCGGGAGGGATTCCGAAGAGGCATTAGATTTAGCAAGGTAATCTCCTATGGCAATGCCTGTGATGTCAACGAGAGCGATTTACTGGAATATTTAGCCTCCGACCCTGATACAGAAATCATAACTGCCTATATTGAAGGAGCAAAGGATGGCAAGCGCTTTCATAGAGTACTAAAGGAGGCGGCTAAGGCAAAGCCGGTTATAATGCTCAAAGGCGGAGCCGGTGAAGCTGGAGCGAGAGCAGTAGCCTCGCACACTGGTGTCCTAGCTGGCTCGGAGAAAGTATGGGACGCCCTTTTGCGTCAAATCGGAGTGGTTCGAGTTAACAGCTTAGAGGAGTTAGTAGATACGGCAGTGACTTTTACCCGCTTGCCCTTGCCTCCAGGGAAAATGCTAGGCCTTC
>Ga0209121_10004368_pt1 | contig 13224 bp, 9 predicted proteins | sample Cruoilmetagenom3_FD_187292 | JGI IMG/M metagenome (GOLD analysis project Ga0209121, IMG submission 187292) | Oil polluted marine microbial communities from Coal Oil Point, Santa Barbara, California, USA - Sample 3 (SPAdes) (version 2) | ecosystem: Environmental > Aquatic > Marine > Oil seeps ... | reverse complement strand
AACTGTAACTGTTGCTTGAAGCGATTCTGATGCGTTTAATGCTTGTTTTGAAGTAGCAACCTCAAAATTAAAATCACCAACAGCTCCTGTAAAATTAGCTGGTTTATTATTTTCTGGTAGTGGCTTTACATTAATTTTTCTGCTTCCTGCAGATATGGTTTTGTTTGCTTGCGTCATTAAACGCTCTCCAAAAATATTACGTCTGTTTGTAGGCACATCTACTGTAATATCTAGGCTTAATGGCTCTATTTCTAGTTTTCCTGTTTTTTGAGGATACAATACTGTTTTACGTAAAACGACATATCTATAGTCTTCGCCTTTATAAGTACCATTTAGTATTTTTAGTCCTTTTATATCTATGTTTTGCGACCAGAAATCATTGTATCTAGGACTGTCTGTTTCTCTCCAGTTACTAACTCCTGTGTTTGGCGAAACATACAGTTTGTAAACTACAGTAATGGCTTCGTTTAAATAAGGATCTGTTTTAGATACTTCTGCTACCAAATGAATATTGTCTTCTATAGATATATCTGGATTGTTAGGATCGTTTGGTTTATCTACTGCTTTAGAAATAACTACAGTTATAGGAGTAGTTTTATAGGTATTTCCTTTAATTTCTATAGTGGCTTGATTAATGGTAAACTTACCTTGTTTTTTAGGTGCTAAAAAATAGCTATAGGTTTTATTAAATGATTTTTTACCATTTACCCAAGAATGACTAACAGACTGGTTTGGTCCTGCAACTACATTAAAATCTTTAAAGCTAGGTGGATTAAAATTATCACCATCTTCATTCATTTCAAAATCTATTCGCAAGCGTTCATTAACACCTAGTTTTTTCTTGCTCACTTTAGCCTCAAATTTTACTTGTGCAGAAGCAATACTTGTAGCAAGTAGAATAAATAATATGGTGATGTGTTTTATTGTTTTCATTTTAATTTACGATTTTTGATTTTGATTTACGATTCATCTTTAAATCATAATTCAGCATTCAGCATTCGTTTTACCAATCTTTTTCTGTTTGAACGCGTTCTCCTTTGGCTTTTTGCGCATTCATTTTATCTTGTACTTTTTGTTCTTGATCATTCATAGCTTCTAACAAGTTTTTAACTTGTTGTGGCGATAACTGTCCTGGTTGTTGTTTAGGTTTTGGGTTATCTTTTTGCTCGTCTTCGCCACCTTTGCCTTCATCATCTTTTTCGTCTTTAGGATTACCATCTTCATCCTTTTCATCTTCACCATCCTTTTTATCTTGATCTCCTTCGTCTTCTTGATCTTGGTCTTTATCTTGATCGTCGTTTTCTTTATCCTGATCCTTATCTTGGTCTTTTTCTTGGTCTTTTTGATCTTCTTGATCTTGTTGATCGTCTTTATTTTCTTCGTTTTGATCTTTATTCTCGTCCTGCTGATCTTGTTGATCTTGCTGCTGCTCTGCACATTCTTTTGCTAAAGCATAATTATAACGTGTCTGGTCATCTAAAGGGTTGTTTCGTAATGCATTTTTAAAAGCTTCTGCTGCTTCTTTACATTGTTTATTTTGCATTAAAACATTACCAATATTATGATACGCTCTATACTTTTCATCTTTTGTTGTGGCGTATTTTGCTGTTTGCTTTAGTCTGTATAAAGCTTCGTCATAAATTCCTTTTTTGTAATAGGTGTTTCCTAAATTATATGCACCAACCGCATAGTTTGGTTGTTCTGAAATCGCTTTTCGGTATTCCATTTCTGCCGAAACATAATCTTCATTATCTACCAAAATATTAGCATCATAAACAAAGTCATTTGCTTTATTTTTTGATAGCATTTCTTGGGCTTCTTTTTCTTTGTCTTGTGCAAAAGAAGCTATACTAAAAAGGGTTAATATGATTATTACTATATGTTTCATTTATATTTTACTAAATTATAAAACTACTGGTTTGGTTATAGTTAAAGGTTTTATAAAATTGTTTACTTCTTCAATAACTAAAGCCTTTTATACTTTGCTAAAGATGGTGTTTTATTATAAGTTTTCGTTGAATAGATTTAGTTTTTTTAACCATTCTGTTTTTCGTTCTAATAAAAAGATATCTATAAACAGAAGAAGAAATGCCAATGCTAAAAACCATTGAAATTGGTCTTTAAAATCTGCAAACTCTTTAGCTTCAAATTCTGTTTTATCCATTTTATTTAAAATATCTCTAATGGTACTTACTACTTCATTGGTGTTTTTTCCGTTAATATATACACCATTAGCTTCAGCAGAAATGCTTTTTAAATTTTCTTCGTTTAATCTAGTGATTACAGTTTCGCCTTGTCTGTCTTTTTTGTAATTTAATACAACACCATTTCTTTTAATTGGTATTGGTCCTCCTTTAACATCACCAACACCTATTGTAAAAATTCTAATTCCGTGTTTACTAGCTTCTTCTGCTGCACGTATTGCAGATTCGCCAAAGTGATCTTCACCATCTGAAATAATGATTAAAACTCTATTGGTTTGCTCTTCATTATCAAAATAAGTTTCTGCTAATTCTATGGCGCCATTTATTGCTGTTCCTTGCGAAGACAACATATCTGTATTCATGTTTTGCAAAAACATTTTGGCTGCTGCATAGTCTGTAGTTATTGGTAGTTGCGGAAATGCTTTTGCTGCATATGCAATAATACCTACTCTATCACTTGCTAAATTATTTATAATTTGGGTTACTAATTGCTTCGATTTATCTAGCCTGTTTGGCGCAATATCTTCTGCTAGCATACTTTTAGAAACGTCTACAGCAAAAACAATATCTACACCTTCGCGTTTTATAGTTTCTAGTTTTGTACCTACTTTAGGATTTACCAACGCAATAGCTAAACTGGCAAATGCTAAACATAAAACAACAACTTTTAATATGCTTTTAAAAAGGGATTGATTTGGACTTAATTTTTTTAAGATTGTTTTATTGGCAAAGTTTTTTTGTGCTCTATGTTTCCAGAATTGAAGCAACAAAAAGAGTAGGATTATTACTGGAATAATCACTAAAACCCAAAACCATATTTTTTCTTCTAATTGATACATTTATTTTAGTATTCAGTAGTAGTATTCAACAGACTGCTTAGTCTTGAATACCTAGTTTTTAAATTAAACAAAGCTTCTAAAAATTGTGAAACGCAATAATAGCTCTATTGCTAATAAAAGTCCTGCTAATAGTACTAACGGACGATATTTTTCTTCGTAATTATAAAATTTAAACTCTTCTATTTCTGTTTTTTCTAGTTTATTGATTTCGTCATAAATTTCGGCAAGCTTTTTATTATTGGTTGCTCTAAAGTATTTTCCGCCTGTAGCCTCTGCAATTTCTTTAAGTAATGCTTCGTCAATTTCTACTTGCACTCTAGCATATTGAAAAGAACCATTAGGATTAACAGCATAAGGAGATAGCGCCATTCCGTTAGTACCTAAACCAATGGTGTATACTTTAATACCATATTCTACTGCTAATTCACTTGCTATTTTAGGATCTATAAAACCAGAGTTGTTTACACCATCTGTAAGTAAAATAATAACTTTACTCTTAGCTTTGCTGTCTTTTAAACGGTTTACAGAGGTTGCTAAACCCATTCCTATTGCTGTACCTCCTTCAATAATATTGTTATATCGAATTTCATTTAAAGAGCGTAATACAATAGATTTATCACTTGTAATAGGTGTTTTGGTATAACTTTCTCCTGCATATTCTACCAAACCTATTCTATCATTTGGTCTTCCTGCTATAAATTCTGCTGCTACATCTTTTAAGGCTTCTAAACGATTAGGACTTAAATCTTTTGCCAACATACTTGCAGATACATCTATTGCCATAACAATATCTATACCTCGAGTTGTTTTTGTTTTTGTAGAAACATCTACAGTTCTAGGTCTTGCCATTGCAGTTATTAATGCTGCTAAAGCTAGTAGGCGCAAAGCAAAAAGCAAATGTCTTAATTTTGGCAGCCAAGAGTTGGTTACCTTAAAACCCTTTAAACTAGATATTTTTAATTCTGCAGTTTGCTTTTTATGTTTAAAAACATACCATAGCAATGCCAATGGAAGTAGTAAAAACAACCAGAAAAATTCTTTATTTAAAAATTCTATTCCTTCAAACATGATTTACTTTTCTTCTTGTTCTTTTTTTGCTATTTCTTCTTTTATTAACTCAACAGAGTCTACAATTCTTTCTGCTATTTCTTTAGCATACACATCGTCTTTTCTGTAGGTAATTGCTATTTCTTGTATTACATTTTGTGATGTAAAATGCAGCAATATATATTCACCATCAAAATAGTTTTCTGTGCCTGCAACAGGTAGACTTGCTGTTCCGTAGGTTTTTAAACCTTCGGCATTATTAGGTGTTACAAATTTTTCGTTTTTAACAAGCATATTTATAACTCCTTGCTTTTCTAAATCTTGAATAGCCTTTTCTGAAACTTGATTTAGATCTATTTTTTCTTGACCTTCTTGTTGATTCACTTTTAGTGTACTAAGCTTAACACTTAAAGGTTCTGAAGCAGTACCAAAACTAAAAACACTCATTTGTAGTTTTGCTTTTACTTCTTCAGGAATTGGCGGATTATCTCTTTTTAAAACTTTTGGTGTTGAAATAGTAATTGCAGGAAAACCATAATCACTAGTTACCCAATTACCTTCTAACAGCTCTTTAGATTCATGACCAATAATAGTGTCTTTTACATAAGTAAAGCCATATTTTAATCCAAAACCAACAAACGTAGCTATACACAATGCTATAACTGCAACAATTGTAAGAATTGTTTTTTTGCGTTTTTGTTTTTTCTCTAGTACTTCTTGATATCTTTGGTCTTGCTTTTTCTCTTCTTCGGTTGGTTCTGGCAAGGCTTCTTTTACTTGATCTATTTCAACATCAATAGTATTTCTATCTAATTTTGCCAGTTCAATATCTGGAGCAGATTTTGCAAATTTTACTAAATCGGCACGCTTTAAGATGGTTTCAATATTTTTAATATCCTCTTTACTAATATCTATTTGATTGCCATCTTTTAATAAATTCAACCTGTTTATTAATTCATCTGTAGTACTTTCTAGAGCGCGATCATAGACTTTTTCGTCTAAGTATTTTCTTATAATAAAGGTTAGCTCAGAATAGTAATCTTTTATTTCTGCATTTTCTAAATAATTACTTTCATCTAAATTTTGAAGTGCTAGTTTTGCTCTATCATAAGGCGGAAGCAATGCAATTTTTTCTTCTTTTGTAAGTGGTTTTTTTCGCCATATAAACCAATATAATACAAAGCCAATTACAGATAGAATTAGTAAGGTTAACAGAAAATATTTAAACCATTGGCTAGGTGTTTTTTCTACTTCAATAATTGGTTTAATATCATACAATCCTTGTTTTGTAGTATCTACCACAATATTTTTTACTTCTACTTGTAAAGAATCTGTTTGAAATACTTTGGCACCAATTACAATTTTTTGTCTAGGAATGGTATACACTCCAGAATCAAATTGCGTTAAACCATATTTTTTTATTAGTTTATATTTTGCATCTTCTTTAGTAGTATCTATAGCGTAAGATTCTATAACCTCTAAAGGAAGAAATGTTTGTCCTTCAGGAAAAACCACAACATTTGTTGTATCTGTTTCTACTTGTACTTTATAGGTAATTTGCGCTCCTATTTTTATAGAAGTAGAATCTATAGAAGATGTCATTTGTTGCGCAAATGAAAAGACAGAAAATAGAATAAACAATAAAGACAGCGCTACTGCTTTAGTCTGCTTTATTTTATCATTCAAAAATCTAAAATCGTAATTCATAAATTGTTAATCTTTTTATCCTCTTCTTTTAAAATAACCTAAAAGCTTTTTTACATAACTTTCATCTACACGACAATCTATGGTTCCTGCTCCAGATTTAGCAAAGCTATCTCTATAATAGGCTACTTTTTCATGGTAGAATTTAGCGTAATTTTTACGTACCGATTTAGATTGTGTATTTACTAAAAGTAACTCTCCTGTTTCTTCATCTTGCATTTGCACCATACCAATATTTGGCATTTCTTCTTCGTGCTTATCATACACTCTAATTCCGGTTATATCGTGTTTACCAGCAGCAATTTTTAAGGTTTGTTTATAATCATCTGCAATAAAATCAGAAAGCACAAAAACAATAGCTTTCTTTTTCATTACGTTACGCATAAACTTTAAAGCTTCGGCTACATTGGTTCCTTTGCTTTTTGGTTGAAATTCAATTAGCTCACGTATAATACGCAATACATGCGATCTTCCTTTTTTAGGAGGAACATAAAGCTCTACCTCATCGCTAAATAAAATCAAGCCTATTTTATCATTGTTCTGTGTAGCTGAAAAGGCTAAGGTTGCAGCTATTTCTGTTACTACTTCGTTTTTAAATTGCTCCTCTGTACCAAATAATTCAGACCCAGAAACATCTACCATAAGCATCATAATAAGTTCTCGCTCTTCTTCAAAAACCTTTACATGTGGTATTATTGTTCTTGCAGTAACATTCCAGTCTATATTACGTACATCATCACCATATTGATACTGTCTTACTTCAGAAAAAGTCATACCACGACCCTTAAAGGTAGAATGGTATTCTCCTCCAAAAATATGATCAGACAGTCTACGTGTCTTAATCTCAATTTTTCGTACTTTTTTCAGTAATTCTTTGGTATCCATTGTTTTTCTGTCATTGCGCACCTGATGCGAAATCTATCTAATTAAGTTTTTAATAATTATCAATAAGATTCCTGCCTTCGCAGAAATGACAATTTTATGGCACTTCAATCTCGTTTACAATTTTGTTTATAATATCTACAGAGGTGATATTTTCTGCTTCTGCTTCGTAGGTAATTCCTATTCTATGACGTAATACATCATACACAACAGCACGAACATCTTCTGGTATTACATACCCTCTTCGCTTAATAAACGCATAACATTTTGCAGCTGTTGCAAGGTTAATACTACCACGAGGAGATGCACCAAAAGAAATTAATGGTTTTAAGTCTTGTAATTTATATTTTTCAGGATAACGTGTAGCAAAAATGATGTCTAGAATGTATTTTTCTATTTTTTCATCCATATATACTTCACGTACCACTTGTTGTGCCTTTATAATTTGATCTACAGAAACCACAGCATTTACTTTTTCCCAAGAACCTTTTAGGTTAGCTCGCATAATTAATTGCTCTTCTGCTTGCTTAGGGTAATCTATTACTGTTTTTAACATAAAACGGTCAACCTGTGCTTCTGGTAAAGGATACGTACCTTCTTGTTCTACAGGATTCATGGTAGCCATTACTAAAAACGGTTTATCTAACTTAAAAGTATCATCACCAATGGTTACCTGTTTTTCTTGCATTGCTTCTAATAAAGCAGATTGCACTTTTGCAGGTGCTCTATTAATCTCATCGGCTAGTACAAAATTTGCAAATATTGGACCTTTTTTAATTTTGAAGTCGTTTTCCTTCATGTTATAAATTAAAGTTCCGGTAACATCTGCAGGTAATAAATCTGGAGTAAACTGTATTCTACTAAAACTTCCAGCTACAGCTTGAGAAAGTGTATTAATAGCTAAGGTTTTTGCCAGACCAGGAACACCTTCTAATAAAATATGTCCTTGACCAAGTAATCCTATTAATAATCGCTCGACCATATCTTTTTGGCCCACAATTACTTTATTCATTTCTAATGTAAGTAAATCTACAAAAGCACTCTCCTTTTCAATTTTCTCGTTAATTGACTTAATATCAACTGTACTTGTAACTTCCATCTTTTTTAATTTTTAAAGGCTTGAATTTAATATTCCTAATTTGGATGTGCAAATTGTTAAAATTTTCAATGCCTTGCTGTTAATAATTGGTTAAAAGTTGTAGTGTTTAATATATGTTTAAGAGTTTTTCTTTTCTATTTTTAATGTTCAAAATAAAAAAAATGACTACTAAATTATTTTCAAGAATTATTGCAGGAACCATGACTTGGGGCGAATGGGGAAAACAACTCTCTAAAAAAGAGATGATTAACCTGCTAAATCATTGTATTTCAAAAGATATTACAAGTTTTGATCATGCAGATATTTATGGGAGCTATACTACTGAAGCTGCATTTGGTAACGCTTTCGCGGAAAGCAATATAGCTCGTGAAAAAATTCAATTAATTAGTAAATGTGGTATTCAATACATTAGTGAAAACAGAAAAAACGAAGTAAAACACTACAATTACAGCAAAGAATATATTATTTGGTCTGCCGAAGAATCGCTAAAAAACTTAAAAACAGACTTTTTAGACCTCTTATTACTACACAGACCAAGCCCTTTAATGCAACCAGATGAAGTAGCTGAAGCCATAACCATATTAAAAAGCCAAGGAAAAATAAAAGCTTTTGGCGTTTCTAACTTTTTACCATCACAAGTAGATCTAATTTCAAAATACACAGAGGTTTCTGTAAACCAAATAGAATTTTCCTTAACACAACATACAGCTATGCATAATGGCACATTAGACCAAATGCAAATAAACAATATCATACCAATGGCATGGTCTCCTTTAGGTATTGTTTTTAAAGAAGATACAGAACAAACCAGACGTATACATAAGCAACTTGGTGCTTTAATAGAAAAATACAACGCAACAGAAGATCAACTTTTACTTGCTTGGATTTTAAAACATCCTGCAGGAATACACCCAGTAATAGGAACCACAAACCAAAAACGAATTGAAAATGCCGTACAAGCAATAAACATAGAGTTAGAGCTAGAAGATTGGTTTAAAATTTTAGTGGCTTGCCAAGGACACAAAGTACCATAAAACAAGCCTACAGTATTTAGCACCAACATGCAATTGCTTGCTAAAGCATAAACAAGAAAAACAATTCCACTTTCGTGGAAAGGAATACAGATAATAACATTAAAAAGATTCCTAATTTTACAGGAAAAGACATGAAAAAAACAGCATTAATAACAGGAGCAACAAGCGGAATAGGAAGAGCTACAGCACATGAATTTGCAAAACATGGCATAAACCTAATTCTTTGCGGAAGAAGACAAGAGCGCTTAGACACCATAGAAAAAGCATTAAGCAAACAAACCAACGTACACACCTTAAATTTTGATGTACGCGACAAAAAAGCAACTTTTAATGCAATGGAATCCTTACCAGAAGCATTTAAAAACATAGACATTTTAATAAACAATGCAGGAAATGCACATGGTTTAGACCCAATTGAAAACGGAACCTTAGAAGACTGGGATGCCATGATAGATATTAACGTAAAAGGATTGCTATATGTTAGCAAAGCAGTAATCCCGATAATGACTAAAAACAAATCTGGACATATCATTAATATTGGCTCTTCTGCAGGAAAAGAAGTTTACCCAAAAGGAAACGTGTATTGTGGTAGCAAACACGCTGTTTTAGCCATAACAGAAGGTATGCGAATAGACCTTAATCCTTACGGAATTAAAGTTGGAGCCATTAATCCTGGTTTGGTAGAAACCGAATTTTCACAAGTACGTTTTAAAGGTGACGCCATTGCAGATAACGTATACAAAGGATACAAAGCACTACAACCAGAAGATATTGCAGACATTATTTACTTTGCTATTACGCGTCCTCCTCACGTAAATATTGCAGATTTATTAGTATTTCCAACAGCACAAGCAAGTAGTACTATTGTGAAAAAAGAACTATAACCTAAAAAGACTTTGCTCGAGTAAATTTCGAGCAAAGTCTACATACAAAAGCACCAATGATTAATAAACGCCTTTTAATTAAAAACTTATTAGCTCACAACGATGAGAACAGTTTTTATGACAAAAAGCGTAAAATAGATATTAGCCAAAAAGAAGGAAAAGCAAAGTTTTTAAAACACGTATGCGCACTCTCTAACAGCAATCCTAAAAACAATTCCTACATTGTAATTGGCGTAGAAGACGAAGACAACAAAATTATTGGTGTAGATTTTTTTGACGATTCTAAAATTCAGAACTTAATTAACGCATACCTAAGTAACCCTCCAATTGTTCAATACGAAAACATTCCTTTTCCTCATTTACCAGACAATAAAGTAGTTGGCTTAGTAACCATAAGAGGAATAGGAAAACTAACGTCTCTACGAAAAAACATCTGGAAATATTATGGTGGAGCTGTATTTTTTAGAGATGGCAGCATGAGTATGCCTAAAAATTTTAAAAGCAACATTACAGATGTAAACTCTCCAATTGTTGAAGCCATAGAAAACCACTCTAAAAACAACATTCAACACACCTTAGATAGCGTTTTTAATTTTTTTAATAAGAAAAAAGACTTCCAACCCAAATACAAGGTTTTTAAAGAATACTTTGTACTATGCTGGTCTGGAAAACAAAAAATTGTTGGCAAGGAAATTTTCTATTCCAGAGTAGATATTGAAATGATAAACGAACAAGTGCGATTGTTTTTTTCAACTTTAGACGAAGTAGCTATAAGCCATAATGAAGATAGTTTTAAAATTATTGAATATGTTAATCTAGGATTACATAATGCTTCAAAATATTACAAGTTAGAAGAAACTGTTATTCGTTTTGAAAATAACGCCAACTACACCATTGAAACCAATTTACTTTTTGAAGCTCCTCAATTTAACAAAAGAGTTTTATACCATATCTACAACTCTAACAACGCCTTACTAGAAAAGCTTAAAAACAACCTAAAGCTTAATAAAAACGAAGAAATAGACTTAGTTAACCTTCCGGAAACTTATCTAATTTGCTACTTAAACAATTTTCACGAAGCCATAGATAAACTCATAGAAGCAAAGCCTTATTTAAAAAAACACAGTGAAAAAGCATATCTATTTTTTAAAGAATCCCAACGTATTCTTCGAAAAATAAAATACAGCTAAACAACTATTAAACACAAACAACAAGCAGTATTACTCGCTTTTTCACATAATGTTTTAATAAATTAAACACACACCCCAATTACCTACCTTTTCAAACTAAAGTGTGCTTTAAACTCTTTTCTACTCGCTCCTACCAAATCGTTTACATCTCTATATTGTAACAAGAACCAATAGTCACTTGCTGGCATAGGCTGCCCATTAAACGTTCCGTCCCAACCAAGACTCGTAGGACTTAATTGCTTTAACAACTTACCATATCTATCAAAAATGTAGATTTTAGCATCTGGCTGATTTCCTAAACCTAAAATTTGCCAAGTATCATTATAACCATCATTATTTGGGGTAAAAAACAATGGATAATCTAACACTAAAATCTCTTTTTGATCATCTCCACAACCGTTTATATCTCTAACTTCAACAGTATGCACACCAGGGGAAACATCTGTAAAAATATAACTATTAGCATCTGGCAAATTATTTACCCAAGAACCATTATCTAGACTAAACTCATAATCACCTCCTCCTGTTGCTATAGCTTCTATAGTATGTGTATTTGCAAAATCTGGAGTTATTGTATGCACCTCTAACAAAGGAGAACCACTTTCAATAACAACCGTTATAGTATCTACATCTCCAACAACAGTAGAACAACCTGTCATTACGTTAGTAACTACCACACTATAAACTCCTGCTTGAACAGGAACCAAACTACTTCCTGTTTCTCCAATTATTAAAACGCCATCTAAAAACCACTCGTAACTATAATTCAATTCATCTAAACCTGTAGTAATCACAGGAGGATCTATAACATTTGCTCCATCCATGCACAAAACATAGCTATCATCTAAATTTAAAACAGGCAAAGAATTCACTGCAATTGTCATGGTCTGTGTAGTTGCACAAATACCTGCATTTGGCGTAAACGTATAAGTAGTAGTCATTGTATTATCTAATGCTGGACTCCACGTTCCATCTATTCCATTGTTTGAAGTTGTTGGCAATGCAGTCAACGTATCTCCATAACATATTTCTGCTACTTGTGTAAAAGCTGGAACAACCTGTGGGTTTACAGTTATCGTCATAGTTTGCTCACTTGCGCAAACACCTGCCTCTGGGGTAAAGGTATAGGTTGTAGTTGTTGTATTATCTAGAGCTGGACTCCACGTTCCATTTATTCCATTATTAGATGTTGTTGGTAACGCTGTCAATGTATCTCCTGAACATATTGCTACTACTTGTGTAAAAGCAGGAGTTATTTCTGGATGCACTGTTATCGTCATGGTTTGTGCAGTTGCACACTCGCCTGCATCTGGAGTAAAAGTATACGTCGTCGTTGCTGTATTATTTAACACAGGACTCCACGTTCCATTTATTCCGTTATTAGATATTGTTGGTAACGCAGCCAATGTATCGCCTGAACAAATTTCTGCTACTTGCGTGAAACTAGGAGTTACTACTGAATTTACCGTTATCGTCATGGTTTGCGTACTTGCACATTCACCTGCATCTGGCGTAAAAGTATACGCCGTCGTTGTTGTATTATCTAATGCTGGACTCCACGTTCCATTTATTCCATTGTCTGAAGTAGCTGGTAAAGGAGCTAATGTATCTCCTGAACAAATATCTGGAACTTGCGTAAAAGTTGGTACAACCTCTGGATTTACCGTTATCGTCATGGTTTGTGTACTCGCACATACGCCAGCATCTGGAGTAAAGGTATAGGTTGTCGTTGTTATATTATCCAATGCTGGACTCCATGTTCCGTTTATTCCGTTATTAGATGTTGCTGGTAATGCTGCCAATGTATCGCCTGAACAAATGTCTGGAACTTGCGTAAAAGCTGGTACAACCGCTGGATTTACCGTTATTGTCATGGTTTGTGTACTCGCACATTCTCCTGCATCTGGAGTAAAAGTATAGGTTGTCGTTGTTGTATTATCCAATACTGGGTTCCATGTTCCATTTATTCCGTTATTAGAAGTAGTTGGTAAGGCAGCTAATGTATCTCCTGAACAAATGTCTGGAGCTTGAGTAAAAGTTGGTACAACCTCTGGATTTACTGTTATCGTCATGGTTTGCGTACTCGCACACTCGCCTGCATTTGGAGTAAAAGTATACGTCGTAGTTGTTGTATTATCTAGCGTTGGACTCCATGTTCCGTTTATTCCATTGTCTGAAGTTGTTGGTAATGCTGTCAATGTATCGCCTGAACAAATATCTGGAACTTGCGTGAAAGTTGGTACAATCTCCGGATTTACTGTTATCGTCATGGTTTGTGTAGTTGCACATTCGCCTGCATCTGGAGTAAAAGTATAGGTCGTCGTTGTCGTATTATCTAACG
>Ga0209121_10004367_pt1 | contig 13225 bp, 9 predicted proteins | sample Cruoilmetagenom3_FD_187292 | JGI IMG/M metagenome (GOLD analysis project Ga0209121, IMG submission 187292) | Oil polluted marine microbial communities from Coal Oil Point, Santa Barbara, California, USA - Sample 3 (SPAdes) (version 2) | ecosystem: Environmental > Aquatic > Marine > Oil seeps ... | reverse complement strand
GACGGCAGAAGTAATTCGTAGATATATCAAATATCAACATCAAGAACAACTAAGTTTTGATTTTTGATGCCTCGCAGCTCTGCTGCGGGGTGATTCACTCGACAATTTATGATATTCTTTTTTTAACCTTCTTTTATTTGCAAAAGTTTGAATTTAATCTTTATAAATTCAAGAAAATTGGTGAAAATTACGATAATTAGAGTAGGGATATTTTAAAGTGATTATAGGAAAAGGTGAGCTAAATAGGAAAGCACGAACATATAAAAATTCCTAAGGTTTCTCGGCGGAGAAAGTTAATCTTTGGGATTTTAATAATAGTTTTATTGGGAGGGGCAGGTTTGTCTGCCTATTTTCGTGTTCCTGCATTTCTGTATACGCAGACGGGTGGGTTGAACTCCTCTACAACGGAAACTGAAAATTACAGAGAAAATGCGCTTGATTTTTACGAGAAACAAAAGTTTGAGGCGGCGGCAATTGAATTAGAAAGGGCCGTTGTAAAAAACCCGGACGATTTTGAAGCGCGGTATCTTTTAGCTCAGGCATATGAGGCGTTGGGTGAGCTTGATAACGCGATAAACGCTTACGAGAAAGCGGTTGAATTAAATCCTAAAGATGCTCGTGCTCAATATAACTTGGCAATAGTTTATAAGGCGGCCGGAATGAATAATTTGGCAATTAAAACGTTGGAGAAAGCCGTTAAAAATGATGGAGATTTTGTTGGAGCTCGGTTTATGCTTGCGAAGATGTACTCGGAAGATAAGCAATTTGATAAGGTGGAGGAAGAATACGAAGAGATAATTGAGATTAACCCTTATGGTTTTGATATGGCGGAGGTCCACTTGGAGCTCGGATTGGTTTATCTAAAGAACGGCAAAAGAGAAGATGCTCTTTTCGAATGGCAAAAGGTTTTGGAGATTGAACCTGAGTACGGACAGGCAAAAGAACTGCTTGAAAAATATAATGTGCTTATTGATGAGGAGACTGTTAATTGATAGCCAAAATAGCATATTTTAGCGTCATTGCGAGTCCCGATGTTTTATCGGGGCGAAGCAATCTCGATTTGGCAATGATAAAATTGAATAGTCGGATGGGCAGATAACCACAGAAATGGAAGAAGTCGTCCAATAGCCGTATTAATTAAAAATTTGATTTTAAAGTTCGGGAAAGTGGAGCTAAAGATGAAATCTCTTTTGAGGAGCAAAAAGAGAATTAAACAAGGTTTTTTGATCTTAGCTATAGGTTTTTTGTGCATAATTTTCTCTACTCTCAGTTTTGCTGCCAACGTTATAACCAACGGGACTTTTAATGGAAATTTAGACAACTGGACTCTTTCTAAAGCTGCTTCAAGTAGCACAGACGACGGTGTTCTATATAACACTGATACTGCTACAGCCGATGGCACAGGTTGTATGCGTGGCCAAACGCGGTTTGAGGCCACTTGGGTCGGTAATGCTACCCAGAATTTTACCGTAAACAGCGGGGTTATTAGCGCAAATTTGAACTTTACGTGGAGAAAATGGGCCCTGGCCGATGCTTCTAGAAAGCACGATATCAAAGTTGAGTTAATTGACCCCGGTTCAACCACCCGTTATACATGGACAGATACTGCCACGAAAGGGGTAGGTACAGGTAGTTGGAATGTTCAAAGCAACATAGACGTAAAAAGCAACATTCAAGCGGGAACGACAGGTAGCTGGACAATTAAGATATCGTGGGATTTGCAAGCTGGCAAGGATAAAGGGTATTGTGGCGCCGACTTCGACGATATAAGTTTGGATATCACCTGTGACACGACTCCTCCAACGACGACGGTCTCAGTTGACCTAACGAATCCAGACGGCGATAACGGTTGGTATGTTACAGTTCCCACGTCCACTTTAACCAGGGATGAGCCGGGGACAACTTATTACAAATGGACGGGTCACCCGGAAGCTACTCCGACGGCGGGGTTTTCAACTTATTCCACACCTGTTCAGCCAAGTCAAGATGGGTTGAGGGATCTCTGGTATTACAGTATCGATAATTATACAAATCAAGAGGAAACCAAAGTCCTGGAATTTAAAATAGACGCCCAGCATCCCTCGTCCACGATAACAGCACCGGTAGATGGTAGTTATATAACCTCGGGTACTACGTATACAGTAACGGGATCGGCCGATGATACGTCGCCCGGCTCTAAAGTGGACGGTGTTGATGTTTCGCCCGATGGGGGCACCAGTTGGTACGCGGCGACGAATACAGGAACCGACTTTAGTACGTGGGAATATATTTGGACTTTACCCGGCGACGGAATTTACACTGTGCAACCGAAGGCAACCGATAAGGCTGGAAATGTTGAAACACCGGGGGCGGGGAACTCGGTTACAATTGATATGACACCGCCTACGGTTGCAAGCACCAGCCCTCTTGATGGTTCCGTGGGCGTTGCAAATGCAGCAAATACCTACGCAACGTTCAGTGAATCGATGGAGGCCGGAACGATAACCACATCCACTTTTACTCTTCACGATAATACTTCCGATACTGCGGTTGTGGGCGGTGTTAGTTACAATGATGCAACCAAGAAGGCAACCCTTGATCCGACCTCTGATTTGCAGACAGACCACAATTATACTGCTATGGTTACCACGGGTGTTAAGGATGTGGCGGGAAACAATATGGCGAGCAATTACACCTGGGATTTCAGTACCCGTCCCCCTCAAATTCCATCCGGCCTTACTGTTCAGGCACAAGATGCTAAAAATCACCTTACTTGGAACATAAATCCCGAGCCGTTGGTATTTTATAAAATATATCGTTCTTCCTCTGAAAGCGGAAGCTATCAGCTTATTAATTCGACCGGTGTTGGAGTAACAACGTACGATGATACCGGTTACGGAAATAAGAAGTATTATTGGTATAAAATTTTGGCGGTTGATCAGGGGACGCAAAATGAAAGTAGTCAGACATCTGCGGTGAAAAACGATGATGTTTATATATCAAAATCGCTATCCGCAAGTTCCGGAGGTACACTTGATGCTGCGAATGGCGAAGTTGCTTTAAGCATACCGGCGGGGGCTCTCTCGGGCGATACTACCGTCCACGTTGATGAAACAACCACGCCGGCGGGCTTAACTTTGGTGAGCGATTATTTTGATATCGGTCTCGGCGGAGCCACTTTATCTTCGGGAGCAACTTTAACCATAAAATATGATACTTTAAACCCCGCAAGCTCTGTGTTTTTATCGCACTGGGATGGAAGCAATTGGTCTTACGCGGGAGGCACGGTAAATGCATTGAATTCAACAGTATCTCTTACCACGACCATCTTTAGCGGTTACGGCGCAAGTTCCGATACTACGCCTCCGGAGTGGCCCGCTCCCCCAAATATTTTCCTTGAATCTGGAGATGGACATATCACCGTTACCTGGACGGCGGCCTCTGATTTAGAGTCGGACATTTCCGGCTACAATATTTTTCGCTCCATAGATTCCACTGTTGATGCCACCGATGAATGGGTTGGTTCGGTTGACGGTACTACGCTTATTTATCAAGATGATTCAGTTATCCCCGGTGAGGATTACTACTATGATGTTCGAGCAGTAAATGGGGCAGGGCTTACAGCGTTTTCGGGGAATCCCGCCGGCCCGGAGCATGCCGAGGGAACTGAAAAACCCCACGGCGTTTATGAAAACAATACCGATCTTTGTAAAGATTGTCATGAAACTCATGATTCCGAGGGCTCCACCTTCATTTTTCGCAGGCAGACGCAGAAAATCACTTGTCTTGTCTGTCATGATGGGACGGGGAGTTCAACGGATATTGAAAGCAAATTTGGATACGGAGATACAACCGGCTCCGCTCATTCACTGGAGCCCGATACCGAGCCCGATAGTTCAACCATAAAATACTGCGACAGTTGTCATACCCCTCATTTTGATCCCACCGGCACTGCCAAGTTAATAAGGGACCCAATAAGAGGAACGACGGTAACCGGAAACGACAACACGGTTTGTTATGCCTGTCACGAAAAACTTTCTTATCTTACCATCACTACCGATGCGTGGTGGGGCGAGACCATCTATAACGCGAGCAAACATGCGACCGGCGCGGCCACAAGCGCTTTGGGAACATATCCCGATACATCATACACGAGAGGACTTTGTTTGAACTGCCACGATGTTCATGGCTCTCAATACACGGATTTGCAGAGAGATACAAGTTATCTGGCGTCCGAGAAGAATCAATTGTGTTATATGTGCCACGATGACTCGTCGATATCATTTGGCTCCACTTATTCGTATAGGGGTAAAACTACCTATACTGCTTCCGCTCATGGAATCAGCACGAGCACCTACAATCACTGGCCGACGACCGCCGATACAGGCGCGGGGCTTGGAACGGGTGGTGCCGAGGCCAAGCAGTGTATAAACTGCCACAATCCCCATGGCAAAGATAGGGGAGACGGGACTGCTTATGATTATCTGCTTCTCAGGTGGGAATACGGAACGGGTACTTATAAGAGCGATGAAGAGTATCTGTGTTATGGAGTTGCATCAGGAACTTCTAAAGGATCCGGCTGCCATTCTCAAGGGTTTGTTTATACTAATTCGGGAACCGGTGGATTTTATGGCAGCAATGTTTCCATAAATATCTGGGATTTGTTTAATCCCTCAACAATTCGCGAGGCAGGTGCGATAGCAAGCACCGCCAAGATAAATCAACGGCACGATATATCTTACTATGACCAGAATACTTACAATTCGGGTACGAAAATTGAATGTGACGATTGCCACAATCCTCATATAAACAACGATGACTACGATTTTTCGACCAAGAGCAGGATTGCGGATCCTGATGGCACGACAAATAATTTTACGAGCAAATATGCAACTTCAAACACTTATGGTGGTAACTCTTATCGAAGTGTTGCCACGGATCTAGATCCTTCATTTGGCAATAATTTACCCGACTTTGTTGCTTACTGTTTGGCCTGTCATGACAATGTTGACTTGCCTTCGTCGGTTAGTTGGGGAACGGCAGGTGCTACTAAAGATATAGATAGTGTTTACTTTTCATTAGATCAGCATGGTTCAATAAATGGATATGCTGCTGGTTATGGAACACTTAAGCCTCCTTGGCAAAATGGTTCTTATCCATATGCTGCTTTGAACTGCACTGACTGTCATGAGCCTCACGGTTCAGATGGTTTGTATCACTTGAAAAATCCAGTGGTGATAAACGGAACTACTATGACAATGACATCGGGTGGCTCCGGAACGGTTACAGACGGATATTACGGGGCGTCTAGCGCAGGGGCAAACAATGGCTGGTGTTCCTTCTGTCATAGCTTTGATAGTCACAAAAGTAAGGCATGTAGTGATTGCCATTATCACGGTAGAGATTTTTAGGTGCTAGCATTCTATTTAGGTGAAAATTTCGGTTTCTCTATAAAGCTTTAATTTGATTTTGCCGATATAAAGTAATAGCTAAATATTTAAAAAGATAAGGGGCAAAGCGCCCCCTTTTTTTTGTTTGGAAAAATTGTTGAGGGCGAGGTGATGCAACGGTTGTTTATAGAGAGCGGAAGCAGTTGAAAACCTTTGAAGAATTTTTGTGTAATGGTAATTATATATTCCCAACCAAATTAAAGAACTAAAGTATTATGTTAATGTTGGGCTTTAAATTTATAGGAGGTGTAAATAGGGTAAAATTATTAAAAAACTATCCTTATCTTGCCATTTTACCATCTCGCTTTTTCTTGTAGTTGCTTTAATTTTTATTCCTTTTACAATCAATAATGCTAATGCAGCCACTGTCGAATCACCGGATATTCAAAAAGAAAACGTTTCCCTTGTCGGTCACCTCTGAGGAGCTTTTTATGATGTATTCGTCTTAGATAATTATCTCTATGCGGCAACCGGGAGCGGTCTTCAAATATTTGATATCACGAATCCAAGCTCACCCGCTCTTTTAGGAGAAATCATTCTCCCCGAAGTTGCAAATGAAGTTTTTATTTTAGGAAATTATGCTTATGTAGCTGATGGAGAAGCGGGGCTTCAAGTAATTGATATCTCAAACCCTTCTTTTCCTACACTTATTGGAAGTTATGATACACTTGGTTTTGCTCAGGGTGTTTGTGTCTCCGGAAACTGTGCTTATTTGGCTGATCGTTATTATTCAGCTGATTATGATTTTGATCTGCAAGTAATTGATATCTCAGACCCATCTTCTCCCACACTTATAGGGAGTTGCAAGACATCAGGTTATGCCAATGATGTTTGTGTTTCGGGAAATTATGCTTATATGGTTGCCGGTCAAGGTCTTCAGATAATTGATATCTCAAATCCATCTTCTCCTGTTCTTGTGGGAAGTTGCGACACACCTGGCCGCGCATGTGATATTCATGTCTCAGGAAATTATGCCTATGTAGCCGATGAGCGCTGTGGGCTTCAAATAATCGATATCTCAAATCCTATTTCTCCTATACTTGCAGGATACTATAATACTCCTGGCTGGGCTTCTGAAGTCTATGTCTTCGAAAATTATGCTTATTTAGCTGATGGGAGTTATGGTCTCCAAGTAATCGATATTTCAGATCCTGCTTCTCCTACGTTTGTAGGAAACTACGATACACCTGGTTGGGATTCAGGGATCTATGTCTTCGGAAACTACGCTTATGTTGGAAACGAGTGGGCTGGTTTTTTCATCCTGAGCTTCGATGGCGCTAATAACACTCCTGTAGGAACCGATGTCGAGGTTATTCTTGACCCTGACGTAAAAGTTGCTTTTTCAGAAGTAACTACGGCAGGTAATACGAGTTTAACCGTAAGTGAAACTAATCCCGGGTCAGAGGTATCTGGGTTTAAATTTCTCAACACTTACTATGACATTGTTACAACAGCAACTTACACGGGGCCAATTACAATTTCCATAACTTACGATGATTCAGGGCTTTCAGCTGGCAGAGAAAAGAATTTAAAGATTTTTCATTGGGATGGCACGGATTGGGTAGATGCCACCTTATCTTTGGATACGATAAACAATGTTATAATTGCTGAAGTTCCCTCGCTTTCCTGGTTCGGTATTGCTTATGATATTGCACTACCAGAAATAACAATCGATTCTCCAATCGACGGGGAAATTTACACTTTAAACGGAACCGTTCTAGCGGACTGGTCGGCAACGGATACTGAATCTGGAGTTGCGGAGGCAACGGGAACGGTTGTAAGCGGAGAGGCAATTGATACGTCCACGGTTGGTGAAAAGATCTTCACTGTTACCGCAACTGATAATGCAGGAAATGTGGTGGAAAAGACCGTAACTTACCAGGTTGTCTATAACAAAACAGTTTTTCTTTCTCCAATTAAATCCGATGGTAGCAGTGCCTTTAAAGCTGGAAGCACGGTTCCAGCCAAGTTCCAATTAACGGATGCAAACGGAAACTACGTATCTGATGCTGTTGTAAACTTCAAATATCAACTCGAGGGCGAGGAAGAGCTAATTGAGGGTGTGGCAAAAAATGCCGATGGTTCTTTGTTTAGATATTGTATAGAGAAGAACCGGTACATCTTCAACTGGAGCACAAAAGGTCTTTCTCCCGGGATATACAATATCTATGCAGTTCTTGATGACGGAACTCAAATAGTTGGTCGGCTAAAGCTTAAGTAACAACGGAAGGGCAAAGGCGGGTGAGATTAGTTCTCACCCGCCTTTATTTTTAAAAAGCTACCAAAATCATAGATGTTAAAATGATTTGTATGTCGACGAACACAAAAGTACCGTTTCTTTTTTTGTGTGAAATATTTTCAGGGTCTTTATCGGTATAGAGTTGGTGATTACCGTGCTATATACACAAAAACGGTGGAGAGCGTCCTGGTGCTTCGAGTAGGGTACAGAAAAGATGTTCATAGCGGGTAATTATAGCTTTTCTCTTCTCGTAATCTCAGCTATATCAGTTGCTGATTGTGTTTCACTTTACTTTATAATTAAAAAGAATTAAAATGAATTTAAATGACCGCAAAGAGGTGAGGATGTTGAAGCATTTAACTTTAAGATTAGAAGATGAATTTTTTGCGAATTTCAATGGAGTGTGTAAGAAGAAGGGGTATAGTAAAAGTGGGGTTATTAAGGCAATGCTTAGAGAGTTTTTGCAACGCGAAAAAATTCAATCATTACCCGAAGAGGAATTGACGAAGGAAGAAATGCTCAAAGTTGGTCAAGGCCTCGAGGAGATAGCTAAAGGTGAAGTTGTAAAGCTTGAGGAGCTTGGACATGGCCTATGAGGTAGAGCTTTCTAAACAAGCGGGCAGATATCTTGAGAAAATAAATCGTAGGACGAAAGAAAGGATTATTTGTTCTCTCAAAGAGGTGATAGAAGATCCACTTAAAGGTGACATTGCTAAAATAAAGGGAGTTAAAGGTCTTTTTCGGAAAAGAGTCGGTGATTACCGTATTATATACACGATAAGTTTCTCCGAAGATAAGGTTTCAGTAGTTAGCATTGTTCCGCGTGGTGACGCTTACAAGTAATATGTGATGCGGCAAAAAGGGCTCTCTCGTCGTCGATATTTTCTTTCATAAGCACACTAAAAGACAAACTCATGCTTCTTGTGCTAAAATTGCTTCCGGTGATTTAAGATAATTGCGGAAATTAAACGGGATTTAAAAAAAATAGAAGAAGCAATAAAACGTGAGGTGGCAAGCGGCCGCGAGATTGTCTCATCCACTGAAGAAGAAAAAACCGATCTTCTTCAGGCAAAGTTACTTTTGCTTTCGGCAAAATTTGGAAATTATGATTTTGAAAAACTTCTTCCCGCTGCTTTAGCAGTTGAGCTTTTCAGCCTTGCCTTCAAACGTCATTACTACTCCCGACTCCCGACTCCCGACTCCCGACCAATAAACTTCTCTCTCATCATTGGCGATTTTTACTACGCTAAAGCGCTTTCGCTGGTCTCTTCCTTGAATGATGTTAGAGTAGTTGAAATTCTTGCTCAAACAATTTTGAGTTTTACCAGGGGGAATTCGGAAGAGCTGAATGGTATTGAAAGGTTGAGTGAGTTAGCTTCTTTGCATCAAACCTCATGCTGGCTTGGCGCCTTGGTAGGCGAAGTCGATGAAAAAGTTGCCGAATTTTTAAAGGCCTATGGAGTTAATCTCGGGATTCTTTATGAAGCCAAGAATAGTTCGCGTGATGTTGACAAAAATTGTAAGAACGATGTTCTCAAGGTCCTTCGATTCTTGCCGGAAAACGATGCTAAAAAAGAACTTCGACTACTTATTCCCGATTAATTTAATGTGGGATTGCCGCATCCTTTGGGCTCGCAACGACGGGCGCTTTCGATATTTTTCAACCTCTTTTTTCTTCCAAGTCTTTACTGTAAAATGTTTAAGTTCGTAAATTTCTTTTTTTTGGAGGTTGGTAGTTTTGTTTAAGACGGATTTAATTTTGCTTCATGCTCCGAGCGTATATGATTTCAGGAAGCGCTCTATCATGTACGGTCCCGTTGCAGATTTGATTCCTTCAGCACCAATATTTGAGATGTATCCGGTTGGTTTCAGCACGATGGCTGAGTATCTTAATCGTTATGGACATAAGGTTCGCATCATAAATATCGCGGTAAGGATGTTGAAGGATAAAAAATTTGATGCGGAAAAGCTTATAAAATCTCTTAAACCAAAAGCTTTTGGAATAGACTTACATTGGTTGCCTCATGCTCACGGGAGCATTGAAATCGCAAAAATTGTCAAAAAATATCATCCCGATATTCCCGTTATCTTCGGTGGTTTTTCTTCTTCCTATTTTCATCGGGAATTGGTTTCTTATTCCTGTGTAGATTATGTTTTGCGAGGCGACTGCACCGAGGAACCGTTGAAACGTCTCATTGAATGCATAAAAGAGAAAAAATCAGTTGAAGATATTCCCAATCTTACCTGGAAAGATGATAAAGGTAACATTTACGAGAACCCCATAACATATGTGCCAAAGGATATAAATTACACTTCTATGGACTTTAGCCATATGATGAAGTCGGTTATAAAATACAGAGACATGGCGGGTTGTCTGCCTTGGAAGGATTGGCTAAAAGCTCCATCAACCGCGGCGTTGACTTGCAAGGGATGCACTAAAAATTGTACATTTTGCGGGGGTTCGGCTTACACTTCAAAGAATTTTTACGGTCGGAATAAGATAGCTTATCGTGACCCGGAACTTGTAGCTGATGATATAGCAAATATTCAAAAGAGTTTAAAGAGCCCGACCTTTGTTTTGGGCGATTTACGACAGGCGGGCGATGAGTATGCTGACAGATTCTTTAAAGCCGCAAAGAAAAAAGGTATTACCAACCAGGTAGGCTTGGAATTTTTTACGCCTCCGCCGGAAGACTTCTTTAAAAAAGCAAAAGAAGCATTTCCTCACTATGCTATGGGGGCTTCCTTAGAATCTCATGATCCTAAGGTTCGCAAGGGTTCCGGCAAGACATATACCAACGAAGAAGTTGAAGCAAGTATTGGTTGGGCGCTTGAGAACAACGTTGAGCGTTTTGAGATTTATTACATGACCGGTTTGCCATATCAAACTGCGGAGTCTGTTTTGGATACCCCGAATTACTGTGAGTATCTTTACCGGAAATTTAATGGGGACAAGAGGGTTTTAATGTTTATCTCACCCATGGTTCCTTTTTTAGACCCGGGGAGCCTGATTTACGAAAATCCCGATAAGTATGGATATACCATAAAGTGTAATACGCTTGAAGAACACAGGCAGGCCCTTCTTCAGCCGAGTTGGAAGCATGTTTTAAACTATGAGACCAAGTGGATGACTCAAGACGAGTACGCCTATAGTACCTATGATGCTATGATAGGTATCAATAAAGTTAAAGCTAAATATGGCGTGATTTCTGAGGCGGAAGCCAAACAGATGGATGCAAGACTTCATTATGAGAAGGATCTTATGAAGCAAATAGATGGAATTATGCTTATTGAGGATTTTGAGCTTAGAGAAATTAAGTTAAAAGAGCTTAAAGAGAAAGTTGATAAATACAGCATTGCTCCGGATGCTAATAAATACAGGGAACTTGACTGGCTTAACCAGCTTTTTTCCGGAAACAGGTTGCGCAATTTAAGCATGTTTAATTTTAGACCGCTTGGAGTTCTAAGTGCTTTAATAAAGCCAAACAAGGTGGAGGATTAAGTTGACTCAAACGGATTTAAAAGGAGAATATGTTCAATCCGCTTTTTCTAAAATAGCAAAACGTTATGATTTAACAAATTCACTTCTTAGTTTTGGTCTCCATCATATTTGGAAAAAATTTGTTATTTCTCAGATTAAAAATTTTTCCAATGGTAGATTTCTCGATGTCTGTTCCGGAACAGGTGATTTAGCTATCGGAATGGCTGACAAATTGGATGGGAGCAAAGTTAAGGCACTCGATTTTTGTTCTGAGATGATTGAATTTGGGAAGATGAAAGTTGAGAAGTGCGGGTTAAATGAAAAAGTGGAGTTTATCTGCGGTAATGCAGAAAACCTTCCATTTGAAGATGATTGTTTTGACGGGGCAACGGTTGGATTCGGGATACGCAATGTCGAGCATATCGGTAAGGCTTTCAGCGAGATGCACAGGGTTTTAAAGCCCGGGGGGAAAGCGGTTTGTCTGGAATTTTCGAGTCCGCCATCTCCTTTATTTAAACCCATTTATCTTTTTTATCTGTCAAATCTTGTTCCCTTAATCGGAGGGTTGTTTGGCGGAGATGTTGATTCTTATAAATATCTTGCAAAATCCATAAAGGAGTTTCCGAATCAGGAAAAACTAAAGAAAATTATGGAGGAAGCTGACTTTAGAGAAGTTAAATACTATAATTTAACTTTTGGGATTGTGGCAGTTCATGTCGGCATTAAATAAAGTTTAAAGGTGAAAATGTCTAAGGTTTATTCATTACCATCTCACATAAAAGAAGATTTAAAATTAGTCGAGGAAGAGCTTTTGGGAATTGTAGCGTCAAAAAAAGGAAAGCTTGCCGAAGCGTCTTTAGCTACACTTAAAGCAGGGGGGAAAAGGCTTAGGCCCATTCTTGTTCTTTTGGCGGGGACGATAAATGATTACGATTTATCCAAACTGATGCCTGCAGCTGTCGCCGTTGAGTTAATACATACCGCCTCTTTGATTCACGATGATGTTTTAGACGGAGCTGATACCCGCCGCGGTTTCCCGACGGTTAACGCAGCATGGGATGAGACGATAGCCATTTCTACGGGAGATTATTTATTTGGAATGGCCTTTGAAATTCTCTCAAAGTTGAATAATCCATATTTTGTGAAGATAATGTCTGAAGCGGTTCTTGCTTTAAGCGTTGGGGAGCTTTATCAAATGAAAACTTACCATAGTTTAAATCAAACCGTGGATGATTATTTATTTAAAATAAAAAATAAAACGGCCTTTTTGTTTTCTGTTGCTTGTTTAATGGGGGCTACGTTGTCCGGTGCTAAAGAGACGGAAATTGAAGCTATGGGAAAATATGGAGAAAATTTAGGGATGGCATTTCAAATATACGATGACGTTTTAGATATCTCCGGGGACAAGGAAACGCTGGGTAAGCCAATTGGGATAGATTTAAAAGACGGCATTGTTACCATGCCGGTCTTTTTTGCTTTAGAGGAAATCACCACGGGTGAATGTTTACAAAAGGTTGTAGAGAATGTAAATTCAACTGAGGAAGAGATAAGGGAAGCCATTAGCATAATTGAATCTACTTCGGCGATTGAAAGAACAAAGGATAAAGCAAAGAAATTTATTGAAAGAGCTCTTGAATCTATAGAATTAATTACCGATGCGGGAACAAAAAGAGGATTATATTCTATCGGGGAATTTGTGATTGATAGGTATCATTAGTTGGCAGATGCCTGCCCGCCTCTGGCGGGGCTTATGGCATATAGCAGATAGCTTATGGCTGATGGTTGATAGAAAGTTGAGAGGGTAAAGGAAAAAACCAACAAACCAACCAACAAGCTCGCCTCTGGCGGGACTTATGGCTTGTGAGAAGGGGAAATTGAGTGGCATTTAGATTTGAGAGTTTGGAAATTTGGCGTCTAGCGATTAAATATACGAGTAAAATTTATGATATTACAGACTTGTTTCCCCAAAAGGAAAACTTTGGGCTTACTCAGCAAATTAGGCGAGCTGCAGTCTCAGTTTCTCTTAATATTGCTGAAGGGTCTGGTCGAGACAGTGATAAGGATTTTAAGCGTTTC
>Ga0209121_10004366_pt1 | contig 13226 bp, 12 predicted proteins | sample Cruoilmetagenom3_FD_187292 | JGI IMG/M metagenome (GOLD analysis project Ga0209121, IMG submission 187292) | Oil polluted marine microbial communities from Coal Oil Point, Santa Barbara, California, USA - Sample 3 (SPAdes) (version 2) | ecosystem: Environmental > Aquatic > Marine > Oil seeps ... | reverse complement strand
AGCAAGCACATCAATATGCAGTAGGGCGGCGTGACAAAGCAAAAACAAGGATCACTGATGAAGATTGGGGGTTGATTGAGGAACTAATCTGCCTGGATTGGAGCCCGGAACAAATTAGCGATCAATTTGGCAAAGAACAGGGATTGCGAATCAGTCATGAATGGATCTACCAATATATCTATAGAGATAAAAGGAGCGGTGGATCGCTCTGGAAACACCTCAGATGCCGTAAAAAGCGCAGAAAACGCTATGGCAGCTATGAAAAACGCGGTCAAATACCCAACAGGACATCGATTGATGAACGTCCACAGGTGGTAATGGAGAGAAGCAGGCTGGGTGATTGGGAAGCAGACACGATCATAGGCAAAGGCAAAAAAGGTGCAATTGTGACTTTGGTAGATCGCAAAAGCCGTTATCTTCGCATGGGTCTGGTGAGCCAGCGCACTAAAGAAGCTGTCAAAAGGATGATCATCTCCTTATTGGCTGGTTTCCCGGTTCATACCATCACCTGTGATAATGGCAAGGAATTTGCTGGCCATGAAGACATTGCTAATGCTTTGGGAGCCAGGATTTATTTTGCCCATCCTTATTCTTCATGGGAGAGAGGAACCAACGAAAATACGAATGGACTCATTCGGCAGTACATTCCCAAAAGCACCGATTTTTCTGCATTGGGAAAAGCAGATATTTTGTTCGCCGAAAATCGATTGAATACAAGACCCAGGAAATGCTTATCTTTCAACTCTCCTGTGGTATTCTTAAATAATCACGGTTGCACTTGAGACTTGAATCCAGCATTCGTTTTTCCCTATGTTTAATAAACTCATATTGTTCCACAAAACTTAAATATCCCATGGTATGCCAAAGCAGGATAGCAGTCATCCATTCAAAAAAATGATATCCCTTGTGGGCTTGGTTTTTGCTGATTTCAACATCCTGTGGTTCAAATAATTGGGGGTAATGCTCCCCCCATTGATTCCACAACTCACCAGATTTAAATTTATCTAATTGATGTTGGCGGTATTCAAATACGCCAATTTCTTTAAATGTCATAAATCTCCTCTTGGGATACATTCATTCTTTCTCTCTCTCATCATACCTGAAATTGTTATATATTCAGGGTCGACCCAGTTATTCCCTAATGAAGCATGGGGACGAATGGAATTGTATCCCTCAATATTTTGGAGGACCCTGGCGAATTCTCTGTCTTGCTTGAAAGCTCGTAATACACCACGGATCCAATGCTTCTATCCACCAGGTAGCTCCAGCATCTTCATATTTTTTCACATATGAATTCTCCCCGGGTTTTTCTAATCCCGATGTATAGCCACTGGCAATCAAGTCAAATGGTTGTTTATTTTCCCTCTTTTCTTCTATAGATTTCCGAATTTGAAGAAATATTTCTGGTTTCAGAAAACGATCATCCCGAATTCCGCCCAAAGGAAAATATCCATCCCAATGGGCGGCCCTTTCGAGAGGATGTTTATTTGGCCAAATCCCTGCAACCCAAACAGGGATTCGTGGTTCTTGGAAAGATCGTGGCAAGAACCGAGTAGGTTGAATGCTGTAATGTTTACCATGAAATTCATACTCATCGCCGCTCCATAAACCATTCAGAATTTCCAAACCTTCATCCAGTTGTTCTCCTCTTCTTTTTGGATTTCCTTCATCGCCAAGGTTTGAAAACTCAACAGAATGAGTTCCTAATCCAACACCTAAAATAAGTCTTCCTTCAGAAAGATGGTCAAGAGTTACAGTCTCTTTTTCTAGTTTCCACGGTCTGCGCCGGCTGATTGGCGTTACCATTGTTCCCAAACGAATTTTGTTTGTGGCAAGCGCAGCAGCAGTTAAGAGAATCCACGGATCAGCAAAGGGCTTATTTAAATAATGCGGATGTGTTAAATGGTCCCAAATAAAAAACCCATCCCAGCCTGCTTTTTCTGATTCAAGGGCAAGCTGAGCGATAAATTTTGCATCAAAATAATCACCAAAATTTGGTAAATAAACTCCATATTTCATCGTTGCACCTCATATAACATTTTTATATTTTTTTCTCAATACCAAATATGAGCAAAATGGGAAGCTGCTTTATTGCTCTAGAATTAATTGGCGAAGGCCCTTTTCAACGTAACGGTAAACAGTTCCAATATCAGCTTTGATTCCACCAGCTGATACGAAGGTTGGTTTGCCGCCACCACCTCCGCCAAATCTCTTGGCAATTTCAATTATTGTCTGTGAGATTGCGATTTCGATATCCCGGCCACACCCCGCAACAATTGTTGATTCCTCACCGCCGCCAATAATAACAGCAATGGTTGAATTGCTCTTAGATAGAATTTTTGAAACCAGGGCTTTGGCTGAAGCTGAATCGATGTATTCCATCATATCTACAACTAACCGTATCTCATTAATGATCTCTCCGCCTTCTTCTAATTCTTGAAGCTTATAATCAACTAATTTTACCCGCATTTTTCTAACATCTTTTTGGGTATTTTTCAGGTCATTCGACATTTTATGTACAACTTCATAGAGCTGATCTTTAGAAGTACTCAGGAATTCAGATGTTTCCAATAATATTTTTTCTTCCATGGCTATTTTTGATACGGCAAAATCGCCAACAGCATAATCAATTCGAGTTACATTTTTCTTATGGATCTCTCTCGCAAGAACTTTAATAGGTCCAATATCGATTGTGCGGAGCATATGTGTGCCGCTGCATGCCGCTGTATCCCAATTTTCAATCTCAACAATTCTGACTTTGCCTTGCGGCAGTTCTATATTGAAAGCTAAGCCTTCAATATCTTTTACATTTTCTTTATCTACAAGATATGCTTTAATTGGGCGATCTTCAATAACTAATCGGTTAGCCATAAGCGACAGTTTATTTAGATCACCGCTTCTTATTTGTTGATTTGTTTCTAAATATAAATTCCCAATTTCGCCAATATTAAATCCAGCATATTTAACCTCAGGGAAAAGTTTGCGGGCAGCTCCAAACAGAAGGTGACAACCTGTGTGAAGGCGCATATTATGGATTCGATATTCTTTATCAATCTCACACAAAACAGATTTTCCAGCTGAAAATTTTTTCTCTGAATCTAATGAAACGTAATGAATAATTACATCGTCGGTTTCCTGGACATCTATAACTGGACAGGAAGCAATAAATCCGCGGTCGCAGGGCTGGCCTCCACCTTCTGGATAGAAATATGTCTCTTCGAAAACCAAACCTATTCGATCTTGTTCTTTTACAACCCCTGTCACCACCGCTTCAAAAGAGAAGACGAATGGCGCTTCCCAAAACTTCTTTGCATTTTTCTCTAACATGTCAAGTGATCTCCTTAATTTAGAATAAAAAAGAAATGATTTTATAAAATAAGTATTGCGTTTGTTTCTTTAAATTATGATATTGATGATGACCGGTTATTAATTTTGAATAAGTATTTTTCAAAATTATTTTCAGATAATCGATTAACTATTTGAACAAGGATAAAGATAACCGCAAAAGAAAAAATCAAACGTCCAAAGAGAAGTCCTGAGATATCCGCGCCAAAAAAAAGCATGGTTATGGTATCTTCGATGACACTATGTAAAATACACATAAATGAAAGCGCAAAAAACATATCGCGGGGAGCAATTTTTCCGGAGTTTGCTTCATTGATGATAAGTCCACCACCATAAGATAAGCCTAAAACCATTCCAACAACCGTAACTGGTATCGCTTGATCACTAATACCAATCCATTTCAATATTGGATTCAACAACTTGATTAATAAAGTAGTTATGCCTAATCTATCAATTAACCGCATGAAAATAATTAACGCAAGAATTATAACAAAGATCATGAATAGGCTTTGAATTTGTTCAAATGCCCAGGCCTTTAGAGAAAGATCTGTGCTTGAAAGCGTCATTGTTATTCGACTTGGTGATTGCAGCCATTTTGTGGACAAGTAGATAATATTTAATAATCTGCCAAATATTAATGCGCTTCCAATTCTTAATAAAAGTTGAAACCATATGCGCATTCCAGCTTTTCGCGCAATCATAATTTCAACCGGGAAGCTATGAGCTATTAGAGTCAACAACATTATCACAGTAGTTTGTGCTATTGTGAGGGTTGTTGTGGGTATTAAAGTTAGAAAAATCATGAGAGATCCATAGGTTCCAACAACCAGGGCTGTTGCCCAAACTATCCCCATTTCTCCGGGCAACCCGACAAACCCCATGCAGGAAGATAGAGCATCTGCAATTATTTCGATGGCTCCCAATTCCTCAAGAATTTTTGTTAACAACAGAAGCGGTACCATGATCTTGAAAAGCTGAAAACTGACATCCAAAGCTTCTCTAACACAATCAAAAATATATTGATATATCTGATGCAGCCTATTCATTGATTTTCATGTTTTCTGCTCATCTTAATTTTCGTCAATTATTTTATTCAATTCCTATCCCCTAATAATCAAATTCTTACTGGTCATAGAAATGGTTTGAAAAGGATATTCGATTAATTATTCTTGAATTAAGAGAAATATTTTCTGTTACCTCAAAGGTAAAAATAAACCCAAATGAGTGAACTGCTATTTCCATTTAAGGAATTATTCCTTTTTCTTCAAATGTCGAGGTTTCTAATTCACCATGCTGAACGGCCGCCATCTACAGATAAAGCGGTTCCTGTAATAAACGAAGCATCATCAGAAGCTAAGAATAATACAGCTTTGGCCACCTCTTCTGGTGAAGAGATTCGGTTCATAGGATGACGTGCTTCAAATTTTGGTTTAATTTTTTCAATATCTCCTAATGCACTCATCTCTTCCCGCAACATAGGTGTATCCACGCTGCCAGGACAAATACAGTTCACTCGAATATTCTGAGCGGCATGATCTAAAGCCATTGCTTTTGTCAATAATACAGTTCCGCCTTTTGCGGCGCAATAAGCGGCGGCACCACTACCTCCAACTAAACCAAAAACAGATGCGTTATTAATAACCACTCCTCCCCCGGTTTTAACCATTTCTGGTACAGCAAAGCGAGACATTAAATAGGTGCCCTTGAGATTTACATCTAAAGTTGTGTCCCAAATTTCTTCTGAAGTATTAACAACAGATTTATCAATAAATATAACTCCGGCGTTATTGAATAAAATATCCAACCTACCGTAAAACGCAATTGTTTCTTGGACAACCCGTGCGCAGTCATCTTTTTGTCGAACATCGGATTTGATGAAAACCACATCGTCTGTAGATAAAGAGATATTTTTCACGATTTCTTGTCCCCGTTTTTCATTTCGAGAAGTTAAGACAAGTTTTGCGCCTTCTTGAAGAAAGAGTTTTGCAGTTGCCAGACCAATTCCGGTACTGCCCCCCGTTATAATCGCGATTTTTCCTGTTAATTTTTTCATTGTATTCTTACACTAACCCCAATTCCCTACATTTTTCCGGGGAAGGTACTCCTGTATCCGGATCCCAACCACGAGCTTGATAATATTCAAGAAGCATTCCTTCAAAATCATGAATTACACATCTTTCTTCTTTACTGTATTTTCCAAATTCTGGTATTGATTTCACACGTTCAGGTAAAATATCATCCTTGGCAGTAATTCCCTCACGAATATTAAATAATCTTTGTAAATTGATTACTCTTTCACCAACTTGCAGCAATTCTTTTCCATCAATATCCCAACCCGTAAGAGAAGCTATCATTTCTGCCCAATGATCAGTTGTTATTCCCGCATAGCTAAAAAATTTACACGTACCAATAATATCGGGAAGCGTTAAACCATCTTGGAGTAACTTTACTGCGGTTCCTTTCCCTTTTTCGTCCCATCTGTCCACTTCATTCGGGTCGGGTAAGCCATATTTCTGCAAACCCCAATCAAGTTTTCCTCTATCCCAGGCCATTGCTTCCAAAGGATGAATATGACACATACCGCGATTTCCAGTAGCGTATGTGACTCCAAGAGCTTTTCCTGAACGCGGATCATGAGCAGGACCTTCCAATCCTTTTACATGAATAGCAAATTCCTTTGAGCCTTTTCCAATCCTGTCTGCCGCACTCCTTACTCCTTCAGCGAGAATATCTCCTAAACCTTGCCGATTTGCTATCATCTTAACCAAAATTGGGAGTACTTCAGCATTTCCCCAGCTAATGTCGAGATCAGAGATATCCTCTTTTTCTAATAAACCTTTCTCAAAACATTCCATAGCAAAAGCGATAACCGATCCTGTTGAAATTGTATCGATTCCTAATTCGTTACAAAGATATGTGCTGTGAATCGCTGCATCCATGTCTTCATTTAAGACATAAGCAGTAAAGCAGCTGATTGATTCATACTCAGCTCCACCATGTTCGGGTGTTTTATATTTCCCATTAGCCACGTGTACCTTCCTGCCGCAGCTTATCGGACAACCGCTGTAACATGCATAGCCTTTTATAAAATTATTATCCTCATAATAATCATATAGATCGGCTCCTTTTCCCCATGAATTAGACCGCCAATTTTGGGTGGGCCAATCACCACCATCATCGTTGTCTGGTATATCTCCTATAGTTCCAAATTCTTTGAAACCTGCGGACATCTCATTAGTTTTTAAATCAGCAAATGATTTTTTAAGTATCGCTTTTAGTTGATCTGGTTTAGCAACTTCGATAGAAAGCGAACCTTTTACGGCTACTGCAATCAGGTTCTTTGAACCCAAAACCGCACCCCCACCTGCCCGACCAGCTGCTCTACCTCCCACCATAATTGATGACATTTTTACTAAATTTTCACCTGCTGGACCAATACAAAGAACGCTGCAATTTTCATCTCCTAATTCATTTTGAATTGTCTTTACTTTTTCAGATGTGGTTAATCCTAATAAATGGGTGGCATCTTTGAATTCGGTTTTTTGGTCATTAATGAAAAGATAAATTGGCTTAGGAGCTTTTCCCTCTATGATTACATGATCAAAACCAGCTTTTTTTATATCAGGACTAAAATTTCCACCTACACGACTTTCCGCCCAAATATTTGTTAATGGGGATTTAAAACATATCATTAAAGAGCCGCCCCCGGGTATTCGGTTAAGGCTAAGCGGTCCAGTAGATAAGATCAACATGTTTTCAGGGCTTAATGGATCTATACCCTGTTTAGATTCATCAAACAGAATTTTTGCTGCATACCCTGCGCCGCCTAAAAATTTCCGCGTAATTTCTGCTGAAATAGCCTCTATTTTTGTTTCCATTTTTTCTAGAGAAACACGTAATTGATAACCAGCAAAGCCTTTAATTTTGCTTTTCATTTTTTCCTCCATAATTAACATCGTTCGATAATTAGTTTTAATAATTCGAAAAAGAAATTAATTTCGATGTTTATTTAAATGTTTTTCTACCCGCCAACAAAAGCTTTAATGATTTGAACTTTGTCGTTATTCTTTAGTCGAGTTTTCAGATCTCTTACAATTTCATTATTAACAGCAATTATGATTGGACCACGGAATTTTTGTTTTTTTGAATTCCACATAAATCCAGGCAAAATTGCCCCCCAGCGATCGTCAATAACAGATAACAAATCCATAATGCTGGCTTCGTCATCTAAATCAATATTAATGTTTTCATTGCCGAAATAACTGCTGAGTTTTCCAATAGATTCAAGAGTTATCTTTACCATTTTTTCACTCTTTTTCGAAGCATTCCCAGCGCTGCATAGCCCCGCCTTTTTCGGGTGGAAGAGCATTTTGCGCATAGATCTCAAGAAAACCTCCTTTTGTTCTTGGTTCAGGTCTCTGCCATCCTTTTCTGCGCTGGTTAATTTCATTATCTGAAAGTTCTGCGTGTATTTTTCGGGCAGGAATGTCAATTTCAACTATATCACCATCTTCGATCAAAGCTATCAAACCGCCGTCATATGCTTCTGGCGAAACATGGCCAATGATCGGCCCTCGATTGAACCCAGAAAATCTGCCGTCTGTGATCAAGCCAACTGATCCCTCCAAGCCTATTTTATAGAGCGCATCTGTGGAAAGCATCGTTTCCATCATTCCAGGAGCACCTCTCACCCCTTCATAGCGAATGACAAGGACATCTCCAGGTTTAACTTCTCCGTTTATGATTGATTGCCATGCATCCAGATCACAATTATATGTTCGAGCAGGTCCACGATGAACCATCATTTCTGGTTTTATCGCAGAAGTGCGAACTACTGCCCCATTTGGAGATAAATTTCCTTTTAAAACCGCAAAACCGCCTTCGGATTGGAAAGGTTTGTCAATGCTTGAAATTGCTTTACCTTGAGAACCTTTTGCGTTTTTAAGGACTTCAATTAACCGCTTCCCATCGACGGTTAATACAGAGGTGTCAATCAAACTGATTAATTCTTTTAAGAGAGCTGGTACTCCGCCAGATTGATAGAAATCAATCATGGTATTTGGACCATTTGGCACCACTGATGCTATCAGAGGTGTTTTTCGAGCAGTCTCATCAAATAATTCCAAAGGGATTTCAATTCCTAGTTCTCTGCCTATGCTCATGATATGAAGTGGAGCATTGGTCGACCCACCTATTGCGACATCAGCAATAATTGCATTTTGCAGCATAGATTCCGTTAAGATATCTGATGGTCTGATACCTTTTTTCACAAGATCAACGATTTGTTGGCCGGCTTTTCTTGCGGTAATTCGCTTAAGTGAAAGAACAGGAGGGATTGTAGCAGTTCCTGAAAGTGTCATGCCCATAGCCTCAGTTAATATCTGCATAGTATTTGCAGTACCCATAACCGGGCACGAACCAAAGCTGGGACATGCACATTCTCCCATCTCCAGAATATCTTGGTCCGAAATCTTTCCAAAGGGGAGAGCGCCAAAAACAGCTTCATTAACATCAGGTGATAAAACTTGCTTGCCTTGCCATTCTCCAGGTAGCATAGGGCCGCCTGTGACCATCAAACTCGGAATATTTACTCTGGCAGCTCCCATAAGCTGCCCCGGGATAATACTATCGCATGAGGCCATTAGAACTAAACCATCAAAAAGATGAACTTTAGCTACGGTTTCAATCGAAGCTGCTAAAACATCTCTGAGAGCTAATTCATATTTTAAATTGTCCGTTCCGATGGCAATATTTCCACATGTTGAAAACACGCCAAATTCAAAAGGTACTCCACCGGCTTGCCAAATCCCTGCTTTTACATATTCTGCCAATTCTCGTAAATGTCGGTGAGCAGGAGTAGCTTCTGAAAACGAGTTTGCAATCCCTATGTGAGGGCGCTCGAAGTCGGTACCAAAATACCCCGCGCCTTGATAAATCTGTCTTCGATGAGCTGTATCTGGACCAACAAAGTAATTTTTCCGGGAAGGTAATTCTTTTTCCATTTAATTTACTCCATTAAAAATCAAACCCATAAATTTTTTCTTGTTTTTCTACTGAGAAGCCTGAAGGAAAAGGATCTCGAGGGTCAAGAACTAATTGGTTGATTCCCATAATATATGCACTACCACGAATTGTTGGGATAACTGCAGAAAATTCACCGATTTTTGTTTCCTTGATAAGTTTTCCATAATAGAGTGTGCCGATAATGCTCTCATGAACGAATTCCTGGCCCAAATCTAATTCGTTCCTTGCAAATAATGTAGCCATCTTCGCGCTCGTACCAGTCCCGCAAGGTGAGCGATCCATCCCGGATGGTGGTACAACTACAGCATTTCTTGCATGTGCTTTATCATGAACTGGAGGCCCATAAAATTCTACGTAATTAACACAATTTATCTTAGGATTCAGGGGATGTTGAATTTCAACTTGTTCGTTGACCGCTCTCCATATTCTTGTTCCATAATCTACCAACTGATGAAAACACTCTGTTTCAACCTTAAGCCCTACTTGTGAAGCTTTAAGCAGCGCGTAAAAATTACCCCCATAGGAAATATCGACATTTAGTTCACCAAGCCCGGGTACGTTCACTTTTACATCTGGCTTATACAGGAAGGAAGGGACGTTTTTTATAGTTACTGATTCAACTGATCCATCTTTTACACGTACAGATGCTTCTACCAATCCTGCTGGAGTATCCAATGTGATTGTTGTTTCAGGTTCCACCGCTTCCACCAGCCCCATTTCTACGAGGACTGTGCAGATTGCAATTGTTCCATGCCCACACATCGTAGCATACCCGCCCACTTCAAGATATAGAATTCCAAAGTCTGCTTTTGGATTTGCGGGAGGTATTACAAGAGAAGCATACATATTTGAATGTCCGCGTGGTTCATGAACTAAAAAGGTTCTCAAATAATCCATTTCATCACGCAAGTACATGCCTTTTTCAAGCATTGTCTTTCCCGGGATAGGAGGTAAATTGCTAATTACAACTCTTTCTGGATTACCTTCAGCATGTGCATCAATAACCGTCATTAGCTTCTTGAATTTCATGATATTAATTCCAATAATTTTTTCAATTTTCCAGTTAATTCATCGGATGGTGGCAATAACGGGTATCTCGGTAACCCGTAAGGACGCCCAATCATTTCCAAACCAGCTTTTGCCAGTTGAACATAAGAGCCGCTGTTCTCAAAAAGATCGAAAAGTAAGCGTATTTTTTTATAAAGCTCCCACGCTTTTTCTGTATTCTTTTCTTCAACCATAAGTTCATACAATTTGACACATTGTTTGGCTGCTACATTAGATGGAGCCGCAACCCACCCCTCAACCCCCATTGCAAACATTTCCATTACCAGAGTATCACAACCACATAAAACTTCGATGCTATCCTCACAAAGTAAGTTGATATCAACAACTCGCTGCATCAACCCCGTGCTTTCCTTGATTGCTGTAATATTATCGAACTTGGCTAATCGAGCAACTAAGGGAGGGAGAATATCTGATCCGGAGGTTCCCGGGTTGTTATAAAGAATAATTGGAATATCAATGTTTTCTGCAAGCGTGGAGAAATGGTAGTAGAGCTCTTCCTGCTTAAGGGAACCATAATACGGAGACACAACCATAACCCCATCTACACCCATATTCTGATACGCTTGAGCATACATTAAGGTTTCACTGGTAGAGCAAGCGGCAGCTCCAGCAATAACCGGAATTTGACCGTTTACTTCTTCAATTGTAATTTTCACTACACTCTTTCGCTCTTCTTCAGTCAAGAAAGCAAATTCTCCGGTACTTCCACAAGGAATAATTACATGCACTTTGCATTCGTCTATAAGCCATCGGATATGATGACGTAATGCTGTTTCGTTTATTTTCCCATCTTCTTGAAACGGTGTGCAAATGACTGCGAAAACGCCTTTATATTTTTTGTTCATGATTCATAATCCTCCATAGTTATTATTTTTTTCGAACCGTTTTAATGAAACCTCATCCAGTGGAAATTCTAAATCTTTACCCGTTATCATTTGAGTGATCAATTTGCCAGTAATGGGTCCTTCTGTTATCCCTATACCTTCATGACCTGTTGCAACATAAACTCCTTCAATCGACTCAACAGGGGAAATTATTGGTAGTAAATCAGAAGTGTAGGGGCGAAGACCTGCCCAGGTGCGAATAACAGAGATTTCAGCTATCGCGGGGAAGAAACGCAAACATCTTTTTAGTACATTTGCCATAACATACGGGTCAACTTTTCGATCAAAACCGACCATCTGGCGAGTAGTGCCAAGAACTAAATTCCCATTTACAGCGCGTTGGATGTTAGCTGCAACAGAAAGACTACTATTACTACCTGATTTAACTGATTCCATATATCCAGCAGTCAGTATTATTTGGGAGTTGATAATTCCCTCAGGTACTGGTACTGTTACGGCTAATACACCCTTTCGGGGTTCTACAGGAATATTAAGACCCGCTAAATTACCGACAGCATGACTCCAGGATCCTGAAGCAATAATCACCGCACTTGTTGGAATACGATCTCGTTTTGTTAAAACCGCGGATATTGAATGATCCTCGTTATTGAATTCAAAACCAGTAACCTCATTAAAAGTATCAATAATCGCGCCCATTTTACGCGCATCGCTTGCCAATGCCAGTGTGGTATAAAGCGGGTTTACCTGAGCATCATCACCAAAAAACACGCCCCCTGCAATATCAGGAGTGATATTTGGTTCCATTTCGATTAATTCTCTCGGCGTTAAGAACTTGCAGTTTAATCCCCATGAACGCAATCTATCAAATGTGGCTTTAAAAGTTTCCACTTGTTCAAGTTTTTCAATTATCACAATGCTCCCGGTTTGGCGAAATTCAATTGGGGAGCTTAGTTCTAAATTCAATTCCTGATATAACTTCTTACTGGCCTTAGCTAATTTCAAATGAATTTCCGGCTCTTCCCAGCTCACTATATGCATCATCCCTGCCTTAGATGCCCCACAGCCCATTGGACCTTTTTCAAGCAAGTGTACTTTGATGCCTTCTTTGGAAAGATAATATGCGCACGATGCGCCTACAATTCCTCCGCCGATAACGACCACATCCGTAGCCATTAATCGTCCTCTTCTTCCATTAACGATGATAGAATTCCAATTGAAATAGGTCTAACAGGGGGGCGAGATGTATAAGGCAGCACTGATGCAACCGGCCGACCGCTTACTTCTGCTAAAATCCTTTGAATTGCTCGAAAGCATGTTTTTGATTGACACAAACCCATTCCAGCTCTAGTCTTGCGTTTAATTTCTTCTATAGTTGTCGCACCATCGTTTATTGCTTGTATTATTTCCCCTTTTGTAACCTCTTCACATCGGCATATAATCAGATCCCAATCCTCTTTTACGATATCCAAATCACAACTAACTTTATCTTTGTTTTTTTCTTTCATGACAATATTATTTCCTCAATCTTAAACTACGCACTTCCATTACGAATTCATTCGGAACGGCGAGTTTAATGACAGGAGTGCGGTCATTAACTTTGGAATTAAGTACTTGTATAACCCGTCCTTCACAGACTATCTCTCCGGCTCTATTTAACCCACCAACAATTTGACCTTTGATGGGTAGTGGTAAGAATTCATATGGAAATTGCACTGTGCTTTCTTCATCGGAAAATCTTGTATTGACAATAAAAATAGCCTGCCCCGGACATGCAGCCACACATATACCACAACCTATACAGTTTTCTGAATCTAATTTTGGTAAATTCTTTATTCTTATGGGAATAACCTTATAGTTTCCTACTAAGTAACTGCTGATAATAAAACTAAAATAAAAATAAGCTTTCTCTACTCTTTTCAAATCGGTATCAATATTGATATATTG
>Ga0209121_10004364_pt1 | contig 13228 bp, 11 predicted proteins | sample Cruoilmetagenom3_FD_187292 | JGI IMG/M metagenome (GOLD analysis project Ga0209121, IMG submission 187292) | Oil polluted marine microbial communities from Coal Oil Point, Santa Barbara, California, USA - Sample 3 (SPAdes) (version 2) | ecosystem: Environmental > Aquatic > Marine > Oil seeps ... | reverse complement strand
TAAAAAGATACTGGACGTGGGCTGTGGGTCCGGGCAGTTAATCACAGAATTATCCGAAAAGTCATATTATTCAGTTGGACTGGATACAAGCGAGAGTTTCAGAAAACATCTGCAGGACTCAAAAAAATGTGGTTTTATCATGGGTGACTGCCATCAATTACCTTTTGGAAACGAGGTCTTTGACTTGATAGTATCCATAGGTACGCTGGAGCATGTGGTGAATTATGAAACAGCGATCATAGAGATGAAACGCGTATTAAGACGAGGGGGTTTTGCTTTTTTGCTGATAGGACCCACACCGATCTGGAAATATTTCGACAGGAAAGCCCATAGAAGGATAACGGTGAGAAATCCCAGAGTTCCGACAGTTTTGAATTTATTGAAAGATGGTAGATGTGAGAAAGTGTGGGCGCACAACGTAAGATATCGCCTGACCATGATGCCGGATTTTAAAATCCGGTCAAACAATAGATGGGTGGGGAAAATGTTAAATAGCTATTTTATGAAAAAGGTAATTATTGTTTTCTGTTTTATCTTAGAGAAATTAAATCTTGAACAGAACATTGTAGTAGTATATGAAAAATAAATAATTAATGTTAACAAATATGGTAAGGGTTATAATCAATGAAAAGTAAACTAAAACTTCTAGTTATTGCCCCTCGGTGTGATACGTTCATTAAAGATCAAATAAATGTTATCGCCAACGACAGTACTATTGATAAAGTAACCCTTCTCGTACATCACAACCATCTTTCTGAAATTGCTAAGTATCTTCCGCTGGAAGGATATCTTTCGCATGTGAGGCGATTTACTAAAGAGAATTTGATAGGAAATTGGGACGATAAACCGGAGAACGTAAAAACCCATATAATTTCAACGCCATATTTCATCCCGGATATGAAAAATTGGAGATTAGGAGATAAAGTCTTCAAGAAATTCGATAAATTTATTCAAAATGAGAAAATTGAATTTGATTTGATACACGCTCACTTTACTTGGCCAAGTGGTTATGTTGGACTTAAGCTTAATAAGAAGTTTAATGTTCCTATAGTTATAACCATTCACGAAAATAGAGATTGGTTCATTGAAGAGTATAATTCAAAAAATAAAAAGATTTATTGGACTTGGCGGAATGCAGATGCTTTAATTAGAGTTAATAAAAAAGATATCGCTTTATTAAAAGAATTTAATGATAATGTTTTTTTTGTGCCAAATGGCTTTAATCCAAAAAAATTCTTCGCCATGGAACGTACCAATGCTTGCAAAATCTTGGGATTGCCTCATGGAAAAAGAATAGTGTTCAGTTTTGGGAATTTAATCGAAAGGAAAGGCTTCCATTACCTGATTGATGCAATAAATGATGTCGCAAAATTTCGAAAGGATGTTTTATGCATTATTGGTGGAGAAGGCTTTATGAAAAGAAAACTTGAAGAAAAAATTCAAAAACTAGGATTAAACGATTATGTGAAACTAATTGGTTTTGTGCCAGATGATAAAATTGTATATTGGTTAAATGCTGCAGATATGTTTGCTTTTCCAAGCTTAGCTGAAAGCTTTGGTCTTGTAGTTATAGAAGCCCTTGCAACTGGACTCCCGGTAGTTGCGACATATAACGGAGGGAGTGAAGAAATTATAACTTCTGAAGCCTATGGATTTTTAGTAGAGCCAGCAAATACAAAAGAATTGACAGAAAAAATTTTTATTTCTTTAGATAAAGAATGGGATAGTGAAAAGATATTGGAGTATGCAGGGCGGTTCAGGTGGGAAGATATTGTAGAGGAGATACTAAAGGTGTATGAAGGTGTGCTAAAATGAACGTGCTACATATACTACCTTATGTCCCAGACATTAAAAGCGGTGCTCATGTTAGGGACCATAACCTAATCAAATATTTATCTAAAGAGGGGGTTACCTCCCAAGTAATTTGCAATGTCGATGAGTCGGATGAACTGAATAACATAACCTCGCTTGAAAGAGAGCTAAATACAAAAATTTATATCACAAAAGCTCCTAACCAATCTTCACTTAAAAAGATGGAAATTGTTCTTTTTTATCATATGTTTCCACCAATTCACAGATACAACACTTCTACTTATAAAGGGATGATCTCATCGATATTAAAAAAGAATTCTTTTGATATAATTCATGCTCAACACATTATAGAGGCAGCACCAACAATAGAAGCCATATCTGATGTGTCGTTTAAAGGATGTAAAATTATTACACTTCATAATGTTGACCATTTGCTTTTCATGAAAGAAATTGATCTCCAGAAAAATCCATTGATGAAATTTGCTTATAAAAGGGCGGCATCTGGGTTAAAAGAACATGAACTAAATATTCTCTCAAAATTTGATCATATTTTTGTTGTGTCCGAAGTTGATAAAAGTATATATATATCAAAAGGTATTCCTAAAAATAAAATCAACGTGATACCAAATGGAGTGGATTGCAACATTTTTAACCCGGAAAAGATTGCAGATAAAAACGCCTTGGCTCATCCCAATGTTTTGTTTATAGGGAAAATGGATTATATCCCAAATAAAATTGCAATCAAAATTTATTTACACCAAATACACCAAATAATTAGAAAAGAAGTACCTGAAATCAAATTTTATATCATTGGAAAAAACTATCCGGAGTGGCTCAAAGAATACTCGAAAATTGATAGCTCTGTTGAAATAATCGGATTCGTAGAAGATGTAAGACCTTATATCCAAAGTGCTGATGTATGTATCTCGCCGTTAACGATGGGTTCAGGCACTCGCTTAAAGATACTCGAGTATCTGGCGATGGGTAAACCAGTGGTCTCAAGTACGATTGGTGCAGAAGGCTTGGAAGTGGAAGATAATAAAAATATCTTGATTGCCGATGAATGGGACGAGTTTGCAAATAGAATTATCGCATTGTTGAATAATAATCATCTCGCTAAAAAAATTGGAGCAAACGGAAGAAAACTTGTTGAAGAAAAATACAATTGGAAAAATGTCGTAGAAAAGCAGATAAGGGTATATGAAAAATTACTTAAAAGGTGAGGGGATGGGGTATGCAACTAAATAACCCTTTTCAAATGAACGATTGGGAAATAAAGAAATTTCTCAAGGTAGTATTAGGCATCCAACTCGCAGTATGGGGTGCAATAGGCTTGGATGCCATTGGCTTACAAATTCCAATCATCAGACAACTTACTGGCTTTGTTTATCTTACATTCATACCCGGGATTCTCATCCTCAGAATTCTCAAACTACATAAACTCGGCAATATCGAGACGCTTTTATACACGGCGGGTTTAAGCATTGCGACTTTAATGTTCACGGGATTGTTTATGAACTCGGTTTATCCATTTTTCGGTATTTCTGGACCGATTTCAATCACGCCTTTGATAATTACGATAAGCGTGGTCGTGTTGGTTTTGTGTGTTTTGTGTTATATAAGAGATAAAGATTTCTCTGATCCGGGTTCTATTGATGTTGGAAACATATTATCTCCACCAGTCTTATTCTTATGCTTGATTCCTTTTTTAGCGATATTGGGGACATATTTTGTTAATTTTCATCACAATAACATTCTTTTGATGTTCTTAATCATTATAATTGCGCTAATAGTTGTTCTAATCGCTTTTGATAAGTTCATTCCGAAGAATCTGTATCCGTTGGCTGTTTTTATAATTGCAATCTCGCTTTTATACCACCGCTCGTTAATCTCGATGTATCTATGGGGTTGGGATATTCATCTGGAACTTTATTTGACTAATTTAGTGAAAATGAATTCGATGTGGGATCCAACGCTTTATGGTGGTTGTAATGCCATGTTAAGTCTTGTTATGTTAGCTCCAATTTATTCCATTGTCACACATATGGATATAACATGGGTATTCAAAATAATCTATCCTCTGCTTTTTGCTCTCGTGCCTCTTGGTTTGTATCGGGTATTTCAAAAGCAGACCGATGATAAAATTGCATTTTTGTCATGCTTCTTTTTTGTCTCTCTATTTACTTTTTATACCGAGATGCTTGCACTGGCGAGGCAGCAAATCGCCGAATTATTCCTCGTTTTGTTGATCTTACTAATGATAGACAAAAATATGGATAAAATGAAGAGAGCGTTTTTGTCTATCGTATTTGGGATCTCACTGGCGGTATCTCACTATGGACTGTCTTACATCTACATGTTCTGTCTGATCTCTGCATGGCTAATATTGATTTCCGGTGAAGATCCATGGGTGCAAAAACTGATGAATAACTTCTATTCTAAATTTGGTAGAAAGAAGGAGAAAGTTGCCGGGAACCCAGGTTCTTTAAAGATAAAAATAGAAAATAGAACAATTAGCTCAACTTTTGTCCTCTTATTTACCACATTTACATTAGCCTGGTATCTATATGTTTCAAGCTCCTCTGCATTCAATGCAATTGTACACATAGGCGACCACATTGCAAGCAGTATTTTCACAGATTTTCTAAATCCCGAGGCTGCGGAGGGATGGAGGATCATTACGGGAGAAACGGTATCGCCACTGCATAGTGTACTTAAATATCTTCATCTGCTCTCGCAATTCTTCATTTTTGTTGGTGTGATTACGTTACTGTTAAAGCGCGTGAATACGAAATTTGAAAGGGAGTACGCTGCTTTTTCGCTGGTAAATTTTGTGATATGCTTTGGTGGCATTGCTTTACCGTTTTTTGCAAGCTCGCTCAATACAACAAGGCTGTACCAGATCACACTCATCTTTTTAGCACCGTTCTGTATAATCGGGGGAATAACGGTTTTCAAGATGATGAGCAGAATAGTTAAGGCATCGTGGACGGATCAACATGTGAGAAGTTCGTTGAAGATATTATCTGTGTTTTTTGCGATATTTTTGTTGTTCAATTCCGGATGGGTTTATGAGGTTGCGAAGGATTATCCACCCGCCCTTCTGAACAACACCATTGATTATCCACGATTTAATGAGCAGGAAGTTTTAACCGGAGTCTGGTTAAATAATGAAAAAGATACAAGAGTCAATGTATATTCAGATGAATATAGAGGTTTATTATTATTAGGAATTCTTGGAGAGGGACATGTATTCTATGGTGACAACGAGATAACTACGTGGATGCCAAATAATATCTACATTTTTCTCGGACATGAAAATGTTAAGAATGGAAAAATAACACTGATTATGCCTACTAAAGAACGGAGGCCGGTAAGTCTCCAAAATTTAACATTTTATAACACCTTACTTAACATGAATAGAATATATAACAATGGCGATGCACAGGTTTATTATCGCTAAATGCCTCTAATCCCATCCCTAACGCCTTTTAAAAAAGAAATAAACGCACTTATGTCCCTATGATATACAAGATGAATACCACTTGTAAGCCAAAACGGAAATCCAAAAAAGTACAATAGAAATGAAAGATATTGTCTTCTGGTGGCGTGTTGTTTCATAAACCAGAACATATTTCTTGCCATGTGATATTCATAAAATCCGCTTATTTTTCCGGTTGTATATTCTAATGCATGCCATACTTTTGCATCCGATACAGAAATGACTTTATAACCTACTTCTTTCACACGGGTACAAAAATCTGTATCCTCCCAGTATGCAAAATATTTTGAATTATAAAGGCCAATCTTTTCTAATATATTGGAACTTACAAAAACCAAGCCAACATAATCAACTTCTCTTGTATTAGGTAGTTCTTTATCAATTTCACCGGTATTAAGGTGGGATGCAGTTCCTTTTTTCCAATTTATCATCCCCCCTGTCGACTGAATCTTTTCAGGCTCATTTGCCCAATAAAGTATCGGCCCTACAACTCCAATTTTATCATCGCTTTCTATAACTTTCAAAAGTTCTTTTAAAATGTTCTTATCTAACGTCACATCGTTATTTAAAATAAAAACATAATTTGTTCCCCTCTCTAAGGCATACCTGATACCAATATTTTGACCCTCGGCGACGCCCTCATTTTTCTCGTTCTCTATCAGGTGAACGTAAGAAAAACTCTCTTTTATCATCTTTTGAGAATCATCAGTTGAGCCATTATCTACCACAATGACTTCGTAATTTGGGTAATCAATCTTTTCTATTGATTGCAAACAGTCTTTGAGTACTTCCTTTCCATTCCAATTCAGGATTATAAGAAAGATTTTTGGATAGCCCATAATTTACCCCAAGTCAAATCAATTTCACGTAAAAAGTATCTGTATCATCGCGATTAAATACTTCGTTCACAATTACGATCAAATACATTTCATCGTCTCCAATGTTCTGAATAGCATGCGATATGTTCGGTGTAATCTTAACAATCGCTGGCGTGTCCTCAGATAAAATTAATTCTTCTCTCTTGTTCGATTTATTATCTTCTAAAACCAATTTCGCCTTTCCCTTGACCACAGAAAACCATTCGACTTTATGCTTATGATAATGATTTCCCCTTATGGCACCCGGTTTCGAAGTGGAGAAATACACCTGTTTTATCTCTTCTTTGATTTCATCGTCTCTCAGAATCTCTACCAACCATCCCCTTTCATCTGTGTGTTTTTCTATGTTTTTAAGTTCTGCTTTCATTTTTTATCATCTTCCCATTCTCTCAATCGTTTTAGTTAGTCCATCTTCCAAACCAATTTCAGGTTTATACCCTAAAACTTTCATCGCCTTTAATGGATCACCAATTAAATAATTAGCCTGTTCATTTGTTTTATTATATTCCATTTTGGGAGTTATACCTGTTACTTTTTCCAATGTGCTGATGACCTCATTTATACTCACTGGCTTTCCTGTACAGATATTTAATGTGCCTGTATGTTTAAAAGTATATTTTAATGATTTTGAGAAAGCTTTAACAACGTCCGATACATAAATAAAATCTCTCGATTGTTCTCCGCTTCCGTTAATGATTATCTTCTCTCCTTTTTGAATTAAATCTATAAATGTCGCAATAGCCGAATTATAATACGATCTGCACCCTTCACCATATACATTAGATATCCGAAAAATCAGACTTTTCATTCCATAAATCTCACTGTACTTATTGATAATTTCTTCAGCGAATTTCTTAGATAAGCCGTAAATGTTATTAGGATTGAGAGAATCAGACTCGCTTAGATACTTTAAGTTCTGTGTTAGTCCATACACCTGTAGCGAAGAAGCAAAAACAATTTTCGTTTCTACTTTTGAGTATTTTCTAGTAGCCTCTAATAGATTTAACGTTCCAAGTGCATTTACCTTTAATAGCTCTTCATTTATAGCTCTGTTTGCTCCTGCAAGATGAAATATAAAATCTTTGTTCTCTACAAATTGCTTCATCGATTTAATGTCAAATAAATTGTACTTTTGTCTGTCAAATACTTCACACTCACCAATGTTTTTCATGTATTCATATAAATGAGATCCCATGAATCCATGCGCACCGGTGATTCCAATAATCATCTTACACCCAGCCTTCCTTTCTTAATAATGAGATTATTTCCTCTTCATTAAGTATTTGCGTATTATCCGAAGTATACTCCTTTAAATCCCTCATCAAAAGCGGTTTTTCCAATTTTCCATAAGGATGAATAACATAATGCATTTCGGTCTCAACCGCTCTGCGCATTTCTTCTTCGGAAACCAATACTTCATGAATCTTTTCCCCCGGTCTGATGCCAACCACTTTTATCGGATAATCTCCTCTTCCAATTATCGCCTTGCTCATTGCTTTTGCCAAATCTATGACATAACACGCCGGCATCTTTTTAACGAATAATTGTCCTGTTTCGCCCTCAACGGTGGCTTTAAAGACCAGCCCGATTGCATCTTTTAAAGATAATAAAAACCTAGTCATCTCATTGTTGGTTATCGGCAAAAATTTACCTTCTTCTATCCGCTGTTTAAAGAAGGGTATCACGCTTCCCCTACTGCCTATCACGTTCCCGTAACGCACGCATAGAAACCTTGTATTCCATTTTCTATTGGTCGAATTAAGCATTACCCTCTCCTGAATTGCCTTCGTCATGCCCATGACATTAACGGGCTTAACTGCCTTATCCGTGCTTATTGCAACGATTACCCCGACATCATTTTCTATTGCTGCCCGTCTCACATTTTCAGCACCGATAACATTCGTCTTTACCGCCTCAAATGGATGAAACTCGCAGTTTGGGACTTGCTTTAATGCCGCAGCGTGATACACCACATCAATATTTTTCATCGCTTCGTGAATTTTGGGATAGTCCCTCACATCTCCGATGATGAACTCTAAAAGGTCGTTATGCCCTTCAAATTCGTTCTGCATGTCATACTGCTTCTTTTCGTCTCTGCTGAATATCACGATCTTGCTTGGCTCGAGTTTTACCAACTGCGAGACTATTTGATGGCCGAAACTGCCAGTTCCACCTGTTATCAGGATGTTTTTGCCTTTCACATATTCTCGTATGTTCATTTTATTTTACCTCCTGATTTACGGTAGCGCTTTATAATAGTAAATACCTATAACTATATGTAACATCAGTTATAATAAATATAGGGGGGCACAATATATGACAAAAATACTTATAATTAATTATAATAATAGATTAGATAAGGGAGGGAGTGCCATCTTAAATTCTAAAATTGAATCATTGCGTAAATATATTCCTGACGCGGAGTTTACAGTATTTACTCGTTTTCCTGAAATAGAATATGATCAATATAACCTAAAAATGTTTAGCTCCATTTCAGTATTACCATCATTTTCTTTACCCATGACGTTGATGGGGATTTTTTTTATCATTTTTACTCCTCTGTGGCGTGTACTATATAAATATGTGGGTGAAACCGTAAATATATCCATAAAAGCGAAAAGGTTAAAAGATTATATTGACAATACAAAAATGATTAAGATTTCGATAAAAAATTCGTTGATAACATCCTTTTTTATGCTTCGGTGTAGTTTGTGGGCAGTACTGCACAAATATCTACATCTAAATGCGAATATATTGATAAATGAGGAGAGATTGCAAGAATACTATAATGCAGATTTAATCATAAACATTGGTGGCGATGGTTTGACAGATATATGCCCACCTATGTATTTTACAAGTAATCTTTTATTTGGGATATTATTAGATAAACCAATTATACTTTATGGAGAAGCTGTATCCATGAAACCTTTTAAAGGGTCTTTTGGGAAAAAGAGGAATGCATTTATCACTAAATTTACCTTGAATAGAGCAAGTTTAATAACATTGAGAGAAGAGCCATCTAATATGTGTTTGCGAGAATTAGGGATTAACAAGCCACCAATATATACCACGGCAGACTCGGCTTTTTTATTAAAACCTGCTTCAAAGGGGACAATTAGCAAAATATTAATAAAAGAAAAAATTGGAACTAATAATCCAATTGTGGGAATGTCCGTGAGCAAATTTGCAACTGGTTATTCTTCTACATCAAGAAGTCCAGAAAATATATATAATGATTATACAACAGTAATGGCAAGTGTATCTGATTATCTAATCGATAAATTAGGTGCTACAGTGGTTTTTATACCCCATAATATAGAGCCAATTGTCGATGATAGAATTACTGCCAATGAAATATATAACGAAATAAAGCACAAACAAAATGTAATATCGATTACCAATGAATACACACCCGAAGAACTAAAAGGAATCATTGGAGTATGTGATTTATTTATTGGTACGAGATTGCATGCTTTGATCGCCTCAACATCAATGTGTGTTCCAACCATAACCATAGCATACGGGGGACATAAAATACGTGGAATCATCGGCGAAATGCTTGGTCAAGAAAAATATGTTATGGATATTGGAGAACTCGATTACGACACGCTAATATCAAAGATAAACGATGCTTGGAACAACAGAGATAAGATAAAAAAGGATTTGGAATCCAAAACAGAATTTGTAAAAGAGCGTGCGTTACTTAATGCTCAATTGGTCAAAGAGATATTAGAGACTTCAAAAGCATCACATAAGTGATTTGTTCATCGTAAGATATTTTTAATCTTGCGAAGACAATAACCTGCACCACCAAACAAAATCTTCTTTGTGTATGATTTTAGCGGAGTATAAACTCGTAAGAATCCCCATAAATATCGTTTCGATGAGATGCTCAAATCAAAATAAAATGGTATAGCGCCCAAATAATCAATACGTCTTGCTTTCAATAATTCCTGATCATAAATAGGAACTTTCTTACCAAAAAGTCTGAAGAAGAAAATCCGTGCATTTATCTTTCTCTTCTTGGAATACAATACCCCTTCTTGGGATTGAATCACTTTATCACTGCTAACTTCCTTTAACGCTACTTTTTCCTTTGATTTTGCGTTTTGTAAGATTCGATCGCCTATCTCATTTCTGGAAATGATTACTGACGTCCCTATCTTGTCCTCTGCCAATAATTCGGGCGAAAATATATCTCCAAATGAGATGTCTGCCAATTCACAGGTTTCATCGCTGCATAGCGTGCAGCGCGTTGGAATGAAATAGGACTCAAATGCGCTGATCCAATAGGTTAATAGTGGAATAAATTTCTTACTGCCGTTTTTCATTTCGATCAACATGCCCCCGGGCCATCCCTCGCCGCGATAGTCCAATTTCTTAACATCTTCTTTTTTAACACCAAATTTTTGAAGCAAAAACTCGGTCCCTAAGAAATTTGCAGTATGGTTACAGAGAATTCCCAAATGCAGGACTATTTTCTCTTTTAACTCTTTATTGATCATTTCTGCTTTTCTAATTCCATGAATGTGACACGATAGTCCAACAACAGCAAACTTCTCTCCTTCTTCTGATTTTGAAATTTCTTTTACTGCAATATTTGAAGGCACAGGGCAGTATTTAGATTTTGAAGCTTCGATTATCTCTTCTTTTGTTCTTGCGATAAAAGGTTCTGGCTCTAAAGGACTATCTTTCTTCATTCTTGTAACCAAAGCACCATCTATTATCCCTTCTTCTAACGCAAAGATTAGTAATGCAGTGATTAGACCACCAGATGCCGAGTTATATCTTATATCATAATCGGTAGCATGTCCGATGTAGCAATTCAAATAATTCCCGATCATGACATCATCTGGCTCTTTTTTAAATATTTCTAAATTCAACGCTTTAAAATCAATCTCGTGACCCGGACAGATTTTAAGACATATTCCACAGTTATTACATTTTTCTTCAGTTAATTTCGGAATATAAATTCCCTTCTTTTCATTTATTGTGAGTTCTAATGCTTCACTTGGGCACAGAGCAACACAAGTCCCACATCCCGTGCAAATATCGTTTTTTACGATGTCTTCTATTGTTTCATCATCTTTTGACATTTTTATTCTCCTGTTTAGTTTCGTAATTTTTTCACTTCCCGATTATTTTATTATTGATCTTATTTTATTAATAGCATCTCTCATCAAACCTTTAAACATTTTTTCATCGTCTGAGTCAAAAGCTCTCACAAAATATAATATTCCAAAATATATGACGGCTGCTGAAATGACCAACAAAAATAAATTCGCATCTTTAAAATAGAAAACAAAACCACCCATTACCAGACAACTTATGCACGGTTTTATAACGATTTTCTGTAATCTCAGCCTATGAAAATGCTTGGCAACAAAATAGAAATAGAATGCGAATAAAATAAATTCTGTTAAAACCGTTGCTATGCCTGCACCAACAAAACTAAACGCAGGTATCAGAAATAAGTTTAAAACAACATTTGATGCGGCGGTAATCGTTACACACATTGTGTGTAACGGCTCCTTATTTATTGCTGACAATGTATATGACATCGCATGATTCAGATATCTCAATGGCAGATACAAACTCAGAATTTGAAGTGCAATTATCGAGTGGATATATTCTTCTCCATAGATCATCAAAATAATTCTATCTGCCAATAGAATCGTCCCAACCGAAATGGGTAGTCCTAAACTAAATAAATATTTAGATGATTTTTCAAGCATTATTTTTAATGAATCCTTCGACGAAACGAACAGTTTCGACATCGCTGGAAAGATGGCATAACCAAAAATGTCTGGAATAACCAGCAATGCAAGCACTAATGTATATGCTGCAGTATACCATCCAACAGGAGCATCTCCCTTCATTACTGAAAGCATCACCGTATCGATTTGAAGGTAGATCATACCAGCAATCATGGTCAGGCTAAAAGGAGCACCATTCAGAATCAAGTGCTTCCAAAGCCCAAAATCAATTTCTAATTTGGGTTTAACAAATTTTTTTATAACAATCGAAAAGCTTAACAAGAAATTGATAATCCCAACTATAACGAATACAGAGACCAATTCGATTAAACCATAGCCAGAGAATAAAACCAATAAACCAAGAGGAACATGAATTATTGTTAATATAATGCTTAATAACGCCCCGTACTCCATTCTCTCAAATGCTGCAAAAATAGACTGGAATAAGCTGGAAAAGGATGCTAAAATAACACTAATGCCAGCAAGGTAAACTGCCGTAGTAGTGTCCGCAGGATAATGCATCAGGTTGATTATAAGAACGATAAAAGCAAATGTGGCAACAGATAAAACCACCTTAATGACAGCAATATTACTTAGATACTTTCCAGATAGTGATTTATCCCTCGCAACTTCTCTAATCATTAAGGTACTTAGTCCAAGGTCGGCAAAGATAGCAAAAAGACCTGTAAATTTTAGGGCAAAACTATATTTGCCATAATCAACATCGCCAAGAAAACGTGCAACAAAAATTAGTAATATTAAAGATAAAACCATACTAATACTTCGTGCCAAAATTAGTGCAGTTGTATTCTTAGCTATGGTTTGGATGGTGTTCATTTAGATAACTCCATCAAATAATTATTCTTTGATATTAGGATGTTCCTCATATATTTCTTAGCGAGTGCTTTATCTCGTGCAACCTCTCTAATCGTCAATTGGTTAAACCCCAAGTCCATAAGAACTGCAAATAAAGCGGTGAATGCGACTGCAAACGAATATTTGCCGAAGGCAACATCGCCGAAGCATCGGGCAAGCGATACGGTAAAGATTAGACCTAAACCCATTGTTACAAAGTGCATCAGGGTTAATACGCCCGTGTTCTTTGCGATTCGCTGGACGGTGTTCATGGTATCATTCCTTTTTAAGACACAGATTAACACGGATTTACGCGGATTTATTTATTTTCAATCACTTTGTTTAAGGCTTCCAAACCTTTAGCCATCCCACCCGTTCAAAATCCGGGTCGTTTGTTGCGATGTTTATTATTCCATGCCTTTTCA